>Ga0208980_10000895_pt1 | contig 17658 bp, 19 predicted proteins | sample WetSurMetagenome_3_FD_187993 | JGI IMG/M metagenome (GOLD analysis project Ga0208980, IMG submission 187993) | Wetland microbial communities from Twitchell Island in the Sacramento Delta, sample from surface sediment Aug2011 Site A1 Bulk (version 2) | ecosystem: Environmental > Aquatic > Marine... | reverse complement strand
GAAAGAGATTGTTCAATTCAGCGTAGACATCAGAAGCTTATTGAAGAATCTCCATCACCGGCTGTTGATGAAGATTTAAGAAACAGTATGGGAGATGCTGCTGTCAAAGGAGCCCATTCTGTAAATTATGAGGGAGCCGGTACGATTGAATTTCTTCTGGACAAAAACAAGAATTTTTATTTCATGGAAATGAATACCAGAATTCAGGTTGAACACCCGGTTACCGAATTAGTTTACAATGTTGATCTTGTAAGACAGCAGATATTAGTAGCTGCCGGAGAAAAAATTGAAACAAAACCGAAAAAACCTCACGGCCACGCTATTGAGTTCAGAATTAATGCGGAAGATCCTGAAAACAATTTCAGACCCTCGCCAGGTAAAATTACTTCACTTCATTTTCCAGGTGGTTTTGGCGTGAGGAATGATTCACACATCTATCAATCTTATTCTATTCCTCCTTATTATGACTCATTAATTGCAAAGCTCATTGTTTGGGGGAAAAACCGGGATCATGCCATCATGCGTGCTAAGAGAGCATTAGGTGAATTCATTGTTGAAGGAATTAAGACAACTATACCATTCCACCTGAAGGTTCTGGAAGATGAAAGATTTAAAAGTGGTATTTTTGATACAAGTTTTCTTGAAAAATTTTAATATTCAATTCATTCATAAAAATTTATTTAAGAGGGAATAATGAAAGTACCGGAAAATGTTAAATACACTAATGACCACGAGTGGGTTCGTGTTGATGGAAATATTGGAACAATTGGAGTCACCGATTATGCGCAAGGAGAACTTGGCGATGTTGTTTTTATAGATATTGATCCTGATATAAAAGAAATCTCCAAAGGAAACTCATTCGGAACCATTGAAGCAGTAAAAACCGTCAGCGATATATTCGCACCATTTAGTGGAAAAGTGACTGAAATAAATAGGAAGCTCTCAGACTCACCTGAAGTTGTTAACTCAGATCCATATGGTGAAGGCTGGATGATTAAAGCTGAATTGTCAAATCCTGCTGAACTTAATGATTTATTTGATGCGAAAGCATACAAAAACCTTATCGGTCAATAAATCGACTATAAATTTCAAATAGAAACTATTTCTATTTTAACCCGTGAATAACGGGTTTTTATTTTTGGTGAAATATTTATTTTAAAGGTAAATGAAACAGCGAGATTTAATTCTTATCATTGACTTTGGATCTCAGTTTACACAACTGATTGCCCGTCGTGTTCGAGAGGTTAAAGTTTATTCTGAAATTCATCCCCATACAATTTCTCTCGATGACATTAAGAAACTTCAGCCCAAAGGAATAATACTCTCCGGCGGACCGATGAGTGTCTATGATGATTCCGCACCTATGATTGATCCACAGATATTTAATCTTAAAGTGCCATTTCTGGGTTTATGTTATGGTCTTCAACTAATTTGTAAAAATTTTGGCGGAATAGTTGAACCTGCAAACAACCGTGAATATGGGAAATCTATTTTAAGAATTACAGATAATACCGATATACTTCGCGGAGTTGAAGATGCCTCAATTGTTTGGATGAGTCACGGCGACTATCTGACCGAATTACCAAAAGGATTCAAAGTTGTTGGCGAATCAGATCATTCTCCAATTTGTGCTATTTCAAATCAATCAAAAAGAATTTATGGTTTGCAATTTCATCCGGAAGTTGTTCACACAGAAGAGGGTGAAAAAATTATTAATAATTTCCTTTTCGATATATGTAAAAGCAAAGGAGATTGGACGCCTCAAAACTTCATTGATGAAAAGTTAGAATTAATTAAATCGACTATCGGCAGTTCGAAAGCAATTTGTGCTTTAAGTGGGGGTGTGGATTCTACTGTTGCTGCAGTTCTGGTAAAAAAAGCAATTGCTGATAATTTGATATGTATCCACATTGACAATGGCTTGATGCGAAAAAATGAGAGTGAAAAAATTGGAACACTATTCAATGAAAAGCTAAAGCTCAATCACATCCACGTTGATGCTTCTGAAAAATTTCTGAAAAATCTTATAGGTGTTTCTGATCCAGAAAAGAAAAGAAAAATTATCGGCAATACTTTTATTGAAGTATTTGAAGAGGAAGCAACAAAAATTAAGGATGCAGAATTTTTGGTTCAGGGAACTCTCTATCCCGATGTAATTGAATCCGTTTCTGTAAAGGGAGCTTCTGCTACAATTAAAACTCATCATAACGTTGGTGGTCTCCCTGAAAAGATGCATCTGAAATTAATAGAACCTTTTCGTGAATTATTTAAAGATGAAGTAAGGAATGTTGGAAGGAGCTTAAATATTCCTACAGAATTTATAAATCGTCACCCATTTCCTGGCCCTGGTCTTGGTGTACGTGTGCTGGGTGAAATCACAAAAGAAAAGCTTGAAATATTACGAGATGCAGATGACATTTTTATCACCTCAATAAAAGAAGCAGGTCTATATAATAGTATTTGGCAGGCATTTACAGTCCTCCTGCCTGTAAGTTCAGTTGGAGTTATGGGAGATGCGAGAACTTATGAATTTGTTCTTGCTCTCAGAGCAGTGACCTCGGTCGATGGAATGACCGCAGATTGGTACACATTCGAACACGATTTTCTTGCATCAGTTTCAAATAAAATAATTAACAAAGTGCGGGGTGTTAACAGAGTGGTTTATGATATAAGTTCAAAACCACCAGCAACAATTGAGTGGGAATAGATACTCTTGTTTATTTCAAAAAAGGAAAACTTATTATAAAATTGAATAATGAAAAATCAGCACACAAATATTAGTTTTGTTTTCTTCATTGTAATGCTATTAATCTTTACTACAAACCTGGCATACTCTCAAGGTGTTAATGAAGAAGAAATTATTGATCAATTTGATGATGCCGTTACACTTTTTGATTCCGGAAAGTTTAACGAAGCGCTGATAATTTTAGATAAAATTATTTCTGATTACAGTTACAACTCAAAAACAACAGCTTCAAAATTTCTCAAAGCAAAAATTCAACTTGAACTAAAACAATATAATCAATTCAAGTATACTACAGACCAATTCTTAGAAGAGTATCCGAACAGTAATTATGTGGATGAAATAAGACTGCTTAACACAAAATATAATCTGGAAATTGCAAACTACTATAGTGCCTTCAGGGAAATTTTGTTCATTATCGAAAAAACAAATTCAATTGCCTATGAACAAAAAGCAAAAAAAATAGGTGAAGGGATATCTGCAAAACATCTTAATGATACTCAACTTGATAAGTTAAATTCATCGTTTAATAACAACAAGGTTAAATCATTCATTTTGCTGCAAAAAGGAAAATACTTGATCAGAAACGGAGATTCCTTTAGCGCTAAAATTATGTTTGAAGAATTGATTGAAAAATATCCTGAATCTGCTGAATATGTAGAAGCTAAAAAATTAGTGGACTACTCGTTCAGTGCCCAGCCAACAACGACTGTAATAGGTGTAATGCTTCCTCTGGAGATAAACTCGGCAGGCGAAAATAGTAATCAGCCAGCAGCTGAAATTCTTGAAGGAATAAAATTTGCGATTGATGAATTTAATAAACTCAGATCCAACAAGATAGGTTTGATAATCCGTGACACAAAGAAGGATATAAATGAAATAGTGAAAATAAAGGAAGAGTTTACATCACTGAATTCACTTATAGCAATTATAGGTCCTATTTTCAGCAATGAAGTCCGAGCTACGCTTGAGGAGTTTGAGGAATATGATATCCCAATCATTTCTCCCACTGCAACCGATGATGATTTAACGAGTTTAAACCACAATTTTTTCCAGGCTAATCCCTCATTCTCAGTCAGAGGAAAATTAATGGCACAATACGTTTTCTATGTGGAAAATAAGAGAACAGTGTCAGTAATGAATTCTATTGAAGGATACTCTCCAATCCTTGCTGGATCTTTTATAGAAGAGTTTGAAAATTTAGGCGGGAAAATCCTTAAAAAAGTATCATTTAAAAATGATCTTACAGATTTCAGCGAACCAATTTCAAAAATTTTTAGTGATTCCCTCAGTATTGAGGGATTATATATTCCATTATCGGATAATTCTGTTACTCCATATATACTTTCTGAATTAGTTAAATATGGGATCAAAATTCCACTTTATGGAAACCAGGATTGGTTTACCGCTAAAGGATTTGAAACAGCAGCTGAAATAAGTAATAATTTAATTTTTGAATCTGATTACTTCGTTGATTTTAGCTCTGAAGCATATAATATTTTCAATAAGCAGTTTAGCTCACTAACTGGAAAGGATGTTAACAGAAATGTTCTTTATGGTTATGATGCAGCAAAATATGTTTTAACAGCTTACAGAAATAGCGAGTCGAGTAGAAAATATCTTGTAGATAAAATGATTTCGGGGATGGTAAACACCGGATTGCATAACAACATTTCTTTTGATGAAAGAAGAGTAAATAAATTCTTAAATATCATTCGTTACAGGGATGGTGTATTTGAGTTAGTGGATAAATTTCGACTCAGCCAATAGTAAGTATGAAAGAAGATAAAAAGTTGACAGTTAAAGAACTTCCCCTTGACGATCGTCCGCGTGAAAAATTATTATTACGAGGTGCTCAAAGTCTTTCAGATGCAGAATTAGTTGCAATACTTCTGAGGACTGGCAGGAAAGGGAAATCGGTTATTGAAATTGCAAGAGATCTAATCAGTAGTGAAGGAAATTTAGCAATGCTTGCGACCAAAACTGTTGACTCACTCCAGAAAATTAGCGGAATAGGGAAAGATAAAGCTGCTACGATTGCTGCAGCTTTCGAATTAAGCAGAAGAATTTTATCTCAACCAAAGTGGTTTTCAAACAAAAAAATTACTTCACCACAGGATGTTGCAGAAATTTTTATTCCTATTTTAAGAGATGATAGTAAAGAAAAATTCATTGTTGTTTGTCTTAACTCAGCAAATAAAATTATTAAACACGAAACTATATCGGTAGGTAATCTGAACTCAAGTGTAGTTCATCCGAGGGAGATTTTTAAAGTCGCAATTGACAATTCTTCTGCTAGCATAATATTGATCCACAATCATCCAAGCGGTAATCCTGAACCCAGTAATGAGGATATAAGAATCACAAAAAAAATTGTTGAAACAGGCAAAATAATGGATATACCCGTGTTTGATCATCTGATTATTGCTGGTGAAACATATACAAGCTTTATTGAAAAGCGCCTTTTTTAAAATTTTATGCAATTTTCCTTGAATTTTTTAACTGGTTTAGTTAATATTAAGCATTAAATTTAGACTACTATGTAATAGTACGGTAGTCGGTAGTTTATCTTGTATCTAATCATAATCAATTTATCAATCATTATTAATCGGAGGTTTCATATGAGCCTACTTAAAAATTTCAGGACCCCCGTGCTTGCCGTTGTTATGTTCGTCAGCATGGCTTTGGTAGCAGGTTGCGGTGGTCTAAGTGAAGCTCAGATTGCTGAACTCAATGCATTGCGTGAAGAAGTTAAATCACTCGAAGCAGAGACTAACAGTCTGAAAGATCAAAAAGCCCAGCTCGAAAGTGAAATTCAGACAATAAATCGCAAATTGGCTGAATGTAACAAACAGAAGGAAGAAACTAAGGCAAATCTTGAAAAGTTGCCTAAGTAATAATTAACAGGAATTTTATAAAAATGAAAATGGAGAAAAAAATGAAACTCACAAAATATTTAGTCTATTTTCTTTCCGTCCTCTTCCTGTTATCTCTTTCTTCCTTTGCACAAGAACAAGAAGAGATGACTGAAGAAGAATGGGAAGCTGAAATGACCCGCCTTACCGGGAAGAAACAAGCTCTAGTAGCTGAGAGCGAAACTTTGAATAGCGATATCACTAATCTCAATACTGTAAAAGCTGGACTTCAGGATCCTGAAGAATGTATAGATCAACTATACGCACTAGTTGGTGCAACCAGAAGTGATGTTGACAATTTTAGAAATGCAGTCAACGAACTTGACGGCAAAATTAAAAGAAAAGAGAGTCCTAAAGCTGACAGACAGGCAGATCTTAATGCTTTAAAGATGAACAAAATTAGCGCATTACCTGAATTTTTTGATAAAGTTCACAATAAAATGCAAAAAGCTCTCGACGAATGGATAGATGCTCCTCCGGTAATATCCTATAAGGTTGTTAAGGGTGATCACCTTTGGGGAATTGCCAGAAAGAAAGAGCACTATGGAAACGGTTTTGCATGGCCTGTAATTTATCAAGCAAACAGAGAAAAAATTAAAAATCCAGATTTGATTTATCCAGATCAGGAATTCTCTATTCCACCTCTAACACAGGAAGAAAAAGATAAATACGAAAAGCTTAGAGCTAATTACAAACCTGCTCCGGTGCAATAAAACCGCATTGGCTTGTTTAAATTAATTTATTTTGGAAGAACCCTTGTCCCACGTTAGGATGAGGGTTTTTTCATTTAAAGAATAATATGACTGCTGTTGAAAAGAAAATAATAATTGATAATGTAAATATGCTGGATCTGCTCGGATTCAACGATTCAAATCTGAAAGTCCTTGAAGACAGATTTAATGCTTCAATATCCGTAAGAGGGGATAACTTTTTTATTAAAGGTGTTATTGATGAGGTCGAACTAATTGAAAAGATTATAAAAGAAATGGCTTACGTTCTTAACACGAGTGGAAGGTTAGTAACCAGCGATGTCAATACTATTTTAGAGCTAACATCAGAAGGCAAGGAAATAGTCGATGAAGATGAGCTTGACTCGATTGTACTTTATACAAAAAAAGACGTAATTAAAGCCAGAACTCCCGGACAAATCAACTACATAAATCTTGCACGCAAAAATGATATCTGCTTTGCAATCGGACCAGCAGGAACCGGTAAGACATATCTTGCTGTTGCGATAGCAGTTTCTGCACTTAAAAGAGGCTTAGTTAAAAAATTAATATTAGCAAGACCTGCAGTAGAAGCGGGAGAAAGTCTGGGTTTTTTACCCGGAGATTTTAGGGAAAAGATTGACCCTTATCTTCGTCCGTTGTATGATGCACTTGATGATATGATACCTTCAGAGAAATTAAAAAACTACATTGAGAAAGGAATTATTGAAATCGTTCCACTTGCATATATGAGGGGCAGAACCTTGAACAATGCGTACGTTATTCTTGATGAAGCCCAGAATGCCACTACAATGCAGATGAAAATGTTCCTGACAAGATTAGGTGGAAGTTCGAAGTCGATAGTAACAGGAGATATAACTCAGATTGATCTTCCTTCGAAACAGGCCAGCGGATTAATTCAGGCAAAAGAAATTCTATCCAAAGTTGAGGGAGTTGCTTTTGTTTACTTTGATAAAGGTGATGTTGTAAGACACAAGCTTGTAAAAGATATTATCGATGCGTATGAGAAATTTGGTAATAATAAAAACGAACAGGCTTAGACTACTTTTTTACTTTCCTCCCAATAAAAATCCATCTCTTTTAGATTTGAATCTGATAACTTTTTCCCCATCGCTTTTATTTTTTCTTCAACGTAACCAAATCTCCTGATAAATTTTGAGTTAGTTCTTCTCAGTGCATTTTCTGGATTGACATCTAAAAATCTTGCATAGTTTACCAAAGCAAAGAATACATCTCCAATTTCGTTTTCTAACTGATTATAAATTTCTTCTTCGCTTGTAGCATTTGACTTTTGACTTTTGACTTTTTCGATTTCATGCATTTCCTCAATTTCTTCAATAACTTTTTTCCAGACATCTTCTTTCTTTTCCCAGTCGAATCCTACTTTTGAGGCTTTTTCCTGGAGCCTGTGTGCTCTTTGCAACGCAGGAAGCATTTCTGGTACACCATCAAGCACAGAATTTCTTCCTTCTTCAAGTTTTATTTCTTCCCAATTCTTTTTGACTTCCTGCGCTCCTGATACTTTAACATCACCAAATACATGCGGATGTCTTCTTATTAATTTACTTTGAATGCCTTCAATCACATCATCAATTGCAAATCCATTTGACTCGGAAGCAATAATTGTATGAAATACAACGTGGAGTAATAAATCGCCAAGCTCGTTTTTCAATTCGTCGTAATTTTTCTTTTCGATCGCTTCAACTACTTCATAAGCTTCTTCTATTGTTGCGGCTTTTATTGAGTCATTAGTTTGCTCACGATCCCACGGACATTCTTTCCTCAATCTTTTAACAATCTCTATGAATTCAGTAAATTTGTTACCAGTCATAAGTTAAATCCTTATTCTATAATTACAATTGAAATACCTGATAGAATTGCATTCAAATTTAATCAAAAAAAACTATCTGAGTAGAAAAAGAGGAAAACATGTTTGAAGAAAAACTTAAACAAATGGGAATTACTATTCCTGAAACTGTTAAGCCGCTTGCAGCATATATTCCTGCAATGCAGGTTGGAAATCTTATAATGACATCCGGGCAAGTTCCAATGTCGGCTGGTGCAGTAAAGTATTCAGGAAAAGTTGGAAAAGATTTATCTGAGGAAGAAGGAAAAGCAGCAGCAAAACTTTGTGCACTGAACTGTCTGAGTGCCATAAAAAGTGTAATTGGTAGCCTTGATAAAATTAAAAGAGTGCTGAAGCTAACTGTATTTGTAAGTAGTGCTGAAGGATTTACTGCTCAGCCAAAAGTTGCAAACGGTGCATCTGAATTTATAGTTGAAATCTTTGGTGAAGCAGGGAAACATGTTCGCAGTGCTGTTGGAGTAAGCGAACTCCCTTTAAACTCTGCTGTTGAAATTGAAATGATAGTTGAAGTTCAGAGCTAGTTTATTTAAAGTTTCAACCAGTTCTTGATCAGTCTATTTCCGAATTGAGTAAGAATTGATTCCGGATGAAACTGTATCCCTTCAAGCGAATAAACTTTGTGACGTACCCCCATAATTTCGCCGGTTAAAGCTTTGGCTGAAATTTCCAGTTCATCGGGCAAGCTATCTTCCTTTACAATCAGGGAGTGATAACGCATTGCCTCAAAGTTCTGAGGAAGATTTTTAAAGATAGTTTTATCATCGTGCTGAATTCCAGAAGTTTTTCCATGGTAGATATTGTCAGCATTCATAATATCTGCACCGAATAAATAACACATGGCCTGCATTCCGAGACAGACACCAAGTATTGGTATGGAATTTCCGAATTCCTTAATCGCCTCAAGGGTTAATCCTGAATTTTCAGGTCTTCCCGGACCGGGCGAAAGTAAAATCTTATCCGGCTGAAAATTTCTGATTGCAGTAATGTGCTCATCATTCCTCAATACTAAAAGTTCGTTTTTATATTTACCCAGTAATTGAACAAGATTGAAGGTAAACGAGTCATAATTATCGATAACCAATATTCTCAAATAAAGCTCTTATTTATCTTGAAATTGTAAGTTAATCATCATTCTGACCAAATTGTTCCCTTGAAACTAAGATTTGGCAATGGGTATATTTGACTGCACAAATTTAAAGGAAAAAGTTTTAATGCAAAGAGAAATGTTGAAGTCCAAAATTCACCGGGTCACGGTAACTCAGGCTGAGCTTTATTATGAAGGAAGCATTACAGTGGATAAGGAATTGCTGGAAGCAGCGGATATTTTACCCTATGAAAAGGTTCAAGTTCTAAATTTTAATACTGGTACTCGATTAGACACTTATACAATTGAAGGAACTGCCGGAAGTGGAACGATCTGCCTAAATGGTCCTGCAGCCAGATTAGGTACTGTCGGCGATGAAGTAATTATTGTTAGTTATGTACATCTTCCAGATGAAGATATTAAAAGTTTTAAGCCTAAAGTTGTTCTGGTTGATAAAAAAAATAAAATCACAAAGGTTCTATAATAGGGTGCCGGAAGAATTTTTGTTACTTTTTGTAAGTTATTTATATAAAATTGAATTAAAATTTCAGGTGATGATGTGAAGAATATATTATTGGTGATTTTTTTGATATCAACGACAGCATCTTTTGCTCAATTTAAAGACAGCGGATTCGAAACTAATAGTGTAAAAGAAGGAATCGTTTCGGAGAATTCAAATGCTATTTTTGGATTTCTTAATTCAGATGATTTCATAATGCGTCATTCATTCAGCCTGAACTATGCAACAGCAGGTGGACAGGGAATGTCATTAACCAGCTATACGAATAGTATGTTTTACAGATTGATGAATAATTTAAATGTTCAATTGGATGTTAGTGTAATGTATTCACCATACAGCACAATGGGAGAGCAATTTCAAAAAGATATCTCCGGAATTTATATAAGCAACGCAGCGATAAATTATCATCCCTGGGATAACTTTTCAGTTCATTTACAGTATAGAAGTATGCCATTTGGCTATGGGTACTATCATCCTTTTTATGGTTACGGAAACCCGTTTAATTTCAGTTCCGGGATTAATAGTTCTCAAACAGAATCACCTTTTGAAAATAAGTGAAGAAAGTTATAATTCTTAATTAGTGAGGGAAAAGAAAATTTCAAACGATAAAAAGAAAGAATACCTTTCAAAAAACTTAGTCCTCAATGCATCGATTCTCATCCTGATTTTAATTAATTCTATTTTAGCTTATTCAGTCTTCAATGCTATTCCATTTAACGATAGCGATGATAATTATTTGGAAGATAGTACTCGGGTAAAAATTCAAGTGGAAGTACTGAATGGATGTGGAGTAAGTGGAGTTGCTGAAAAGTTAACTGACTATTTAAGAACCAATAATATCGATGTTGTAAATCTGGGAAATTATCGCTCATTTGAAATTGAAAACAGCATCATCATCGGCAGGAATGAAAAAATTAAAAACGCTGAAATAGTTGCAGCCATCGTCGGGCTGGATAAACAAAATATTATTCAACAAATCAATCCCGATTATTTACTAGATGTTACATTTGTTCTTGGAAAAGATTACAGAAATTTAATTCCATTAAAAAAGAGGCAAAATTGAACTCAACAGATTTAGCTAACCGTATTTCGGATATTATCTTCACAAAAAAAGGTTTTAATGTATTAGTAATTGATTTAAGAAATCTGGTTTCATTTACTGACTACTTTGTGATTTGCTCTGCCGATTCCGATACACAGGTTAAAGCAATTGCCGATGAAGTAGATAAAATTTTGTCGGATGATGGAATTAAATGCTGGCATAAAGAGGGACTTAAAGCTCTTAGCTGGGTTTTACTTGACTATGTTGATGTAGTTGTTCACGTCTTCAAGAAAGATTCCAGAGAGTTTTATAATCTTGAAAAGCTTTGGGGAGATGCACCATCAGAAAAGATGAAAGATCCTTTAGAGAAGACAATTGCTAAAGCAAAGTAGAAATATCTTTTAAGAAGAATAGTTTTTTCCGGTCTTCTTCTTTAATAAGTTTGCATATCAGATTTCATTCACAATTATTCCTTCTGGATTGAAAAAATATCTACAAAAATTATTTGAAGATGCTGCAAAGTGGTTGCCATTTCTTGGTGAAATAGATCTGCTGTTTGACACTCCTAAAATTGAAACTCACGGTGATCTTTCCTCAAATGCTGCAATGATCCTATCAAAAAAACTAAAGAAGAATCCGAGAGAATTAGCTGCAGAAATATTGGCAAATCTTGACATTGATAAAAACATCATCAGTAAAACAGAAATAGCCGGACCCGGTTTCATCAATTTTTATTTTACTCCTTCATTCATTTCAGAAATTATCAAAGAGATTAATGAAAGAGTTGATGATTTTGGAAAATCCAAAAAATATTCCGGCAAAAGAGCAAACGTTGAGTTTGTTTCAGCAAATCCTACAGGTCCATTAACAGTTGGTCATGGAAGAGGTGCAGTAACAGGTGATACGGTTGCCAATATGCTTGAATGGATTGGTTATACAGTGGATCGAGAGTATTATTTTAACGATGCCGGCAGACAGATGCGAGTGCTTGGTGATTCTGTTAGAATCAGATATTTGAATTTACTTGGCAGGCAAATAGATTTTCCCGAAGATTACTACCAGGGAGAATATATTATAGATATCGCAAAGCGGATTAAGGATGTATACGGAGATGGACTAGCTGATGAACCTGCTGAAGGAAAATTCAAAGATGCAGCCGAAACTGAAATTTTTAATGATATAAAGAAAAGTCTGAACCTTTTAAATATTCATCATAAAATTTTCTTCAATGAAAAATCACTTTATGAAGATGGAAAGATTGATAACCTTTTACAAAAATTTAAAGCTTCCAGTTTGTCGTATGAGAAAGATGGAGCAACCTGGCTTAAACTTTCTGAACTGACAGGCGGAGAAGATAAAGTGATTGTGAAAGCAACAGGCGAGCCTACTTACCGGCTTCCTGATATTGCTTATCACGCTGTAAAATATGATCGCGGTTACAATATAATGATTGATATTTTTGGTTCAGATCACAATGCTACTTATCCGGATGTGCTTGCCGGTATAAAGTCTTTGGGTTACGATGTGAGTAAAGTTAAAGTACTCATTCACCAGTTTGTTACCATTTTAAAAGATGGTGAAGTAGTTAAAATGTCAACACGAAAAGCTAACTATATTACTTTGGATGAATTGATTGATGAAGTTGGTAGGGATGTAGTGCGATACTTTTTTAATATGAGATCAATTTCTTCTCATATGAATTTTGATATTGATCTTGCTAAAAAACAAAGCGATGAGAATCCTGTTTTTTATCTGCAGTATGCACACGCGAGAATTTGCTCGATTATCCGAACAGTTGAATCAGAAAATCTGAAACCTTCAACTGATAATTTAAATATGCTGATTGAAGAAGATGAACAAGCTCTGCTAAAAAAGCTTCATAAGTTTGCGGAAGAAGTTTTATACAGCGCAGAAAATTATGAGCCGCAAAAAATCTGTGCATATCTTGAAGAACTTGCGGCTGCATTTCATAAGTTTTACACATTCAGAAGAATATTGGGAAGCGAAAAAAATATTGCTGAAGCCAGGTTAGCTTTAGCCGTTGCAACTAAAATTGTAATTAAAAATGGGTTAACTATTCTTGGTGTTTCTGCACCGGAAAAGATGTAAAATTATTTACTCCGCAATTCCAATTGAACAAGCATAAACTGTTTTAGCACCACTATAAACAAATGCTCTACCACATTCCTGTGTTGTTGCCCCGGTTGTTATTACGTCATCCACAAGCAGGAAACTTTTTCCCTTAATCAGTTCCGGATTTTTAACTTTGAAGGCATTTGCAACATTTTTTGCTCTTTCAGTCATAGCCAGGTGAGTTTGAGATTCTGTATGCTTAGTTCGCTTAATCAATTTTGTTGAGTAAGGAATACCAAGTGACTTGCTCAACCCTTTAACTATGTAATCAGATTGGTTGTAGCCTCTTTCTGCTTTTTTGAGAGGATGAATTGGAACAGGAACGATCAAATCAAATTGCCAGTTAAGATCCTTTACTCCTTCAGAGAGAATCTCACCTAAAAATGTACCCAGCTTAAACTGCTTTTTGTATTTTAAGGCGTGGATGATATCTTGTAAAGTTTTATCAGTTTCAAAAACATATCTTGCATAAAAATCTTTAATGATTTTTTCAGAAGTAAATTTCTTATCATATTCAAACTGAAGTCTGAAATCATCGGTGATTAATATGCTGCTGAGGCATTCGCTGCAGACTGGTTGCTCTTTAGATGATAACTTTTTATTACAGCCGGGACAAAATCGGGGGAGGAAAAAATCGAATAATGTGTTTAGAGCAAAGTTCATTTAGTAACTAATGTTATTTCATCATTGATAAGAGGTTACTTTGTATGGCTGTATGTTATTCTCATTCAGTCATACATTCATACAATCATGTGCTCTTCAAGCGTTATCATAACATCCCATTTCTCTTGCGGATAAACCATTCAAGCGAAAACAATAATATTGCAATCATAAGCATCCACGTATCAGACCATAAATTAATTTCAGAAGTAACAATTTTCTCTTTAGATGAATTTATTTTAAGCTCTTTGAGGCGATTTAACAATTGTGAATAATCATCAGGAAAGTAATATTCTCCGCCTGTTTCATTCGCCAATAAATTAAGGAGTGGATAATTCATTACAGGGTTAATCATTTCAACATCTATTCCCCCGATATTAAAACTTCCGTTATCTTTTCCTAAAATCCTGCTGTCAGTAATTGCTTCAGCAGAGAAGCTGTAATCACCGGTTTCATTAATATTTATTGAGCCTTCATATAATCCGGGACCAACGTTTTGCATATCAGTTTCATATTTATTCTCATTTGAAGATATTTTGATTTTAATCCCGGCATCCGAAATTGGATTTAGTGATTCGTCAAAAACCTCACCTATGAATTCTACTTTCTCACCTTGTGAAAATATTTTCTTTGATGTTTTTATCTTGACCGGCTTTTGATCCTCACTTGCTCTAAGCCATCGCAATGAATTGACAATGAAACTGTCAAATAAATCCAATCCCTTTGGTGCTACCTGAAGCTTCCATTTCCAGATATCTTTTGCTAAAACAGCTATAGATCTTTTCCCATTGAAATTATTGGATAGAATCAAAGGAGAATTAACTATGTTATTATTGAATTTTATCTGAGCAAGTGTCTTGCTTTCAATCCTTGAACTAAAAATTAATGAAGGTTGTAAAACCGGAGGCAGATTGTTCCATGCGTCAAGCAGATTTTTTTCTGATTGCTGAAGAATTGGATTTGAAATTTGTTCCGGAAGAATATTTGGCTGAACTTCTCTGAATCCTGCAAAGTTCTGGCTAAATGTAAATGGAAGTTCTGTCCCCAGTTTTGCAAGTTTATTTATGCTGACACCAGCAGATAAAGTAAGAAAAAATGGAATTTTATATTCTTTGATTTTTGCGATTACACGGTTCAGCAATTCATCTGGTGTTGCATCAGACGGAAAACCAATGAGAAACAATACATCTGCACTATCGAGTATCTGGTAATTTAATTTATCTAAAAATTTGTCTCTTGATAACTGAACAATTGAATTAATTTCAATATTTTCATCTCTTGCCAGTGAGTTTTTAATGAAAGTCACATCAGCAGATGGGCTCGATGCCAGAAGCATTACTTTAATTTTATTTGAAAGAATGTTTACATAAAAAACTTGTTTGTTGTTTGCAGTGGTGAATTCATCTTCCAAATTTGATAGTACAATGCTCAGCTTTTTTTCGCCGCTGGTATTTGCATGGTAATCAAAAGATATATTTTGAATGCCTGCATCGCTTAGGTTGAATGTTTGTTTTGATATAAATTTATTATCCTCATATAAGCTTGCTGTGACTGTCTCACCTGCAAATCCTTTGTGATGGATAGTTGCAATAATACATGCGGGAGTTTCTGTGTAAATAAAATCATTGTGCAGAACTTTTTTTAGCTCTACATCCTTTCGCTGTGTTGTATCCCCAATTCCGATTGTGAAAACAGGAATACCAAGGTTGATCGCATCGTAATAAGGATTACTTCCTGATGTAATCACGCCATCGGTAATTAATGTTATCGAAGCAATATTTTTGTCTGAGCGTTTAACTTGATTAAATATTTCCTGTAGGTTGGTAGATCCATCAGTAAATTTTATTTCATCAAGACTGTCAGCACTGACATCTGTTACCGAATTTCCGAAAGCACTAAAATTTAAATTACTTTCAGAAGTGTAAGCAGAAAAATCATCCAGTATTTTCTTAACTTTTGAAGTACGCTCTGTTCCATCATCTATAGTAATGGATCTGGACTTATCAATAAAAACTAAATTGCTCGGTTCAAGCGTTAGTTTTTTACTGAGATTTAATATGGGTTCGAAGATTATCAAACACAAAACCAATAGAGCTAAAACTCTCAATGTTACAAGTATTGCTTTCTTAAATGGCTGGATTTGAGGTATTGTAAAACGGTAGACATAAAAAGAGTAAAGAGCAATCAACAACAATGCTATTACCAGGTAAGCTGCAGAATGGGCTAATGATAATTGAATATTTTCGTAACCGAACATTAAAAAGTTAACTCTCCCTTAAATACCGTAACCGCTTTTCCGGAAATAGTCAGCTCGTTTTTTGAAGTGGAATAGGAAACATTAATTCTTCCTTTCCTCTCCAGAACATCACCTTGCTCAAATTTATAAATTTTTCCTTCGGTGTTTTCCTCAATCAATCCCAGTTTTCTGAGAACAAGTAGCAATGGACCGTTTGCTGAACCAGTTACCGGATCTTCGTCAATTCCATAATACGGTGCAAAGAATCGTAAGTGAGCATGGTTTTCTTTTTCAATAGTCTCGGTTGTGAATAAAGTGAAAGCATCGTATCCTTTTCTTGCTGAGGATAAATCTAACAACTCTCTGAAGTTTGGTCTTATCTTCATTAGATCACTCAAGGATGAAACATAAATGTAAAGATAACCACCATTATCAAGAATAAAAGGGAATTTTTCGGGATTGATGGCTTTCTCACCACTAAGAGCTTTGATGATTTCTTCTTTATTTCCATCAAATATTTTTAATTCAGGAGTAGGAATACTAAGTGAATGAATTCCATTTTTTGTACTGCATTTTAAAGTGCCGGAAAGCGTTTTAAAAGTTAGAGTAGAATTATCCTGAATGATTCGCATTTCAGTAAGGTAATGGATCGAAGCTATAGTTGCATGACCGCACAACTTCACTTCAACCGTTGGAGTGAACCATCTTAAGTTAAAATCAGCTTCTTCGGATTTTGAAATGAAAGCTGTTTCAGAAACGTTAAACTCTCTCGCGATGAGATGCATTTCCTCAGTAATTAGTTCATCTGAATAAACTACGCCTGCGGAATTTCCGCGAAATGGTTCATCAGTAAAGGCATCTATCTGGTATATATTAGTGAGCTTTTTCATTGAAGTTCTTTTCTATGTTCCAGCTCTTCATTTTTTCGAATGTATCGTAATCAGTAAGATCAAAGTGGATTGGAGTAACTGAAACAAATTTATTTTTTATTGCGAATTGATCAGTATTTAGTTCATTTTCTATTTCCACTAATTTTCCGGTGAGCCAGTAATAATCTTTGCCAAATGGGTCGGTTCTCTTTTCATAAATATCGTCCCACTTTGCTTTACTTTGCTCTGTAACGAGTACTCCTGCAATTTCGTTTTCAGGAAAGTTTGGAACATTTACGTTTACTAGTGTTCCGCGTGGGAGTCCATACTTAATAACTTTTTGTGCAACCATTATCGCAACTTTACCAGCGTATTTAAAATCTTTAGCTTCATGACTTGTTACCGAAATTGCAATTGCAGGAACATCCATTATTGCTGCTTCTCTTGCTGCTGAAACAGTCCCTGAATAAATAATATTTATGGCAGTATTTGAACCATGATTAATTCCTGATATAACAAGATCAGGAGATTCACCCATAATATTTCTTATTCCCATCTTAACACAATCAGCCGGAGTTCCTTCTACAGCATAACCGAAAAAGGATCCGTTCTTCTGATAATTGAAAACTCTCAATGGATATTTCATTGTGATTCCGTGTCCAACCGCACTTTGTTCTTCACTGGGTGCAACAACGGTTACCTCAGCAATTTCTCTCAGGGCATCTGCCAGTGCAGCTATACCGGCTGAATCAATTCCGTCATCATTAGTTACTAAGATTTTCAATATATTTACCTTAAGTGATGTTTTAAATATAACCGTGCTAATATACTATTAAAGTGGTATACTCTCAATCATTCTTT
>Ga0208980_10000894_pt1 | contig 17661 bp, 10 predicted proteins | sample WetSurMetagenome_3_FD_187993 | JGI IMG/M metagenome (GOLD analysis project Ga0208980, IMG submission 187993) | Wetland microbial communities from Twitchell Island in the Sacramento Delta, sample from surface sediment Aug2011 Site A1 Bulk (version 2) | ecosystem: Environmental > Aquatic > Marine... | reverse complement strand
TCAGACGCCAGTATTCAAAAGTCTGGCCGAGTGGCACGAAATAGGTGGTCTCACTGGTGATTGCGCTGTAATGAGAGGTCAGGATGGTATAAGCGGTACCATGGCGGCAGGTGCTGCTGTATTGGTTCAAGGGCTTGCCGACCGGTTGCCAGGAGGCTGACCAATAATCGCCGCTCTCGCGATCGCGCAGGTAGAAATAACGGCCCGGCTGGTCCATCGGCACGCTGTTGAAGCGCAGGCGCAGAAAGCGACCCTTCGCGCCGCTGCGGTAGAAGCCGTATCCCCCGGCATTATTCGTGATGATGGCGCCGTATTCGGTCGATCCGAGATAATTGCTCCAGGATTGGGGCGTATCCGGGGAGGTGATCACATATTCTTTTTGTTCGTCATCGAAATGACCGTATTGCATTGAGCCACCTTTGATAAAATATTTATTCCGCCTGCCTGATTTCGAGGCCGTTCTTACGGGCGACCTGCCCGTACCAGTAGGCGCTCTCCTTGGGAAAGCGTTTCTGGGTTTCATAATCGACATAGACAAGTCCAAAGCGCTGCGCATAGCCGTATGCCCATTCGAAGTTATCCAGCAATGACCAGACGTAGTAGCCGGTCACGGGCACGCCGGCTTGAATCGCCTTGCCAACCGCCTCAAGGTGCGCTTGCAGGTAGGCAACCCGGCGTTGGTCATGGACCGTGCCAGTGCCATCCGGTCCGTCGGAATAGCTGGCACCATTCTCAGTGATGATGATCTCTGGTGGCTTATAGGTGAAGTAGGCACGGCAGATCGTTTCATAAAGTCCAAATGGGAAGATCTCCCAACCCATCTCGGTCTGTTTATCAGACGGGTTGGCCTGGGTGCTGAAGTAATTGGGGAAGTTGCCGACGGGTTGGCCGGTATCGATCACACTGCGGGTGTAATAATTCAGCGCCAGAAAATCCGTCGGGATGGCGATCTTTTGCATGTCACCGCTCCGGATGAAATCAGGCTCGATCGATTTGAGCGCGCCCACTCGGACGTAATCCTGTAACATGTCGATCGGATAATGGCGGCCGTAGAGCGGGTCGAGGAACCAGCGGTTGAACTCTCCATCCCCATGACGGGCGGCATCCAGGTTTTCCGGTGACCGGTCGACCGGATAGAAAGGGCCTTCATTCAAGGTGATGCCAGCCCGCCCACCCGGGCAGCCAGCATGGATGACCTGCACGGCCAATCCATGGGCCAGCAGCAGATGATGGGCTGCAAGCAAGCCCTTGGAAAGGTCACGGATGCCCGGGGCATGCCTGCCGTAGGCATATCCCAGGAAACTGGGGCAGAAGGGTTCGTTGATCGTGATCCAGTTCTTGACCCGGTCACCAAAAGCCTTGACTGCCAGCGAAGTGAATTCCTCGAAGGCAAAGGCTGTCTCGCGATCCAACCAGCCCTGCGTGAAGGCTGCCGGCAGATCCCAATGATACAAGGTGACCAGGGGATGAATGCCTTCTTTAAGCAATTCATCGATCAGTCGGTTATAGAAGTCGATACCCACCTGGTTAGCCTGCCCCCGCCCATCTGGCAGGATACGTGGCCAGGCCAGTGAAAAACGATAAGCTTTGTAACCCAGCGATTTCATCAGGGCTACATCTTCCTTCCAGCGGTGGTAATGATCGTCCGCAATATCCCCGCTCTCACCGTTGGCTACTTTTCCCGGGGTGTGAGCGAAGACATCCCAGATGGAATCCTTGCGTCCACCCTCGTGAGCGGCACCTTCTATTTGATAGGCTGCGGTGGCGGTCCCCCAGGCGAAATTATCCGGGAATTTGATAAACTCTGTCATGAAGCCTCACCGTCCTTGGTCAAGAATTAGAACATCTTCGGGTATAACGGCTTCATAGCCGGATACAGTTCTTGATAAACGTTGTAAGATTTCTTGTACGCATCCTCATCCTGCGCCAGGGGAGCTGTCTGGCCGGTGATCTGGATGGTTTGCCGGCAGGCTGTGGGCACATCCGGCCAGGCGCCTGCCCCGACACCGGCCAGCAATGCTGCACCAAATGCAGCCCCCTCGGTCGTGTTCACCGTCACCAGTTCACTGTCAAGCACGGAGGCCAGGATCTGGCGCCAGAGCGGGCTCTTGGTACCACCGCCTGATGCGCGTACCTGACGTAAATCCTTGAGTCCCGAGTTTTGGATGAGGGTAAAGATATCTTTTAAACCAAATGAGACGCCTTCCAGGACCGAGCGGGTCATATGCGCGCGATTATGACGGATGGTCAACCCGATGAAGGCACCCCGTGCCTGCGGGTCAGGGTGGGGGGTGCGTTCGCCGCTCAGGTACGGCAGGAACTGCAGGCCTTCGCTCCCGGCAGGAATATCCACAGCTTCCTGCAATAATTCATCGAATCCAATCCCTGGCGCCAGCGTATCGCGATACCACTGCAGGCTGCCGGCAGCCGAGAGCATCACCCCCATGAAATGCCAGGCACCCGGGACGGCATGGCAAAAAGCATGCAGACGTCCTTCGGGTTCGATTAATGCGCTGGGGGTGGTTGCAAAGACGACTCCGCTGGTGCCGACCGTTAACCCGACGATACCGGGTTCGATCGCGCCGACACCCACTGCCTGGGCTGCCTGGTCCCCGCCGCCGGCTGCAACGGGTGTCCCGGCCATCAAGCCGGTGGCTTCCGCCGCGGTTTTTGAGATGACTCCGGTGAACTCACTGCCCTCAAAGGTCGGTGGCAGCCAGCTCGGGTCGATCTGCAGGGCTGTCAGGATCTCGGAAGACCAGGTACGACCTTTCAGGTCGAACAGGACGGTTCCCGAACCATCCGCCTTGTCCATGCCGTACTCACCGGTCAGGTGGTAACGGACGAAATCCTTGGGCAGCAGGATATGGCGGACCTTTGCATACAATTCCGGTTCATTTTGCGCAACCCACAAGATCTTGGGAGCGGTGAATCCGGTCAAGGCGATGTTTCCACTGATCTGGATGAACTTATCCCGACCGATCCGTTCGTGGATCTGATCGCACTGCGACTGGGTGCGCTGATCATTCCACAGGATCGCCGGGCGCAGGACCTGCCCGGCCTCATCCAGCAACACCAACCCATGCATCTGGCCGGTCAAACCCACTGCCCGGATGCTCTCGGGTGTTACCCCGGATTTCTGGATGACGGTACGGATGGATCTTTGTGCGCCATCCCACCATAGGTCCGGGTGCTGTTCACTCCACAAGGGGTGAGGTGTTTCGAAGGGGTATTCGGTCGATGCGACGGTGACCACCTGGCCGTTCTGGTCGATCAATAGCGCCTTGGTTGCAGTTGTGGAGACATCGATCCCGAGAAAAAATTCTCCTGCCATGTTATCTGCCCATGATCCTTTCCACTTCAGCGAATTGTTCCGCGCTTAATGGGCCAAGCTCGAGTGCGCGGCTGTTCTCCTCGACCTGGGCGACCGTGCGGAAGCCGGGGATGGGGATGGTCTTTTCACTGCGCGCCCATATCCAACCCAAAGCCCCCTGGGAAAGCGTCCGTCCACCCTGGGTCAGGATCTCACGGATGGCCTGGACTTTCGCCAGCCATTCAGGGTTTGGCTTGCCGTTCTTAAAATATTGCATCCAGCTGGGAGATTTCTCGCCGCGAACGTCGTCGATTCCGGGCTTCGAACTGGCAGTATATTTGCCGGTCAGCAAACCCATGGCCAATGGACCGCGGTTGATGGCAGCCAGGTTGTATTTTTCACACAGAGACAATACCGGAGCGTTATCCTGTAATACGTTTAATTGCAGTTGAATGGCCGTGCACTTTGGACCCTGTGCAAAGACCTCAGCCCGGTCCGGGAAATCCGTACTCCAGCCGTAGGTGCGGATCTTCCCTTGCTGGACCAGTGCTTCGAGCGTATCGCGTACGGGAACGGCTTTATCGGCTGGATAGCCATTATCGTGAAATTGGAAAAGATCGATCACATCGGTGTTCAACCGGCGCAAGGAATCTTCACAGGCCTTCCGGATACTCTCCGGTTCTGCACTCTGACCGGTGACCTGCCGGGTGTCTTCATCAAAAAGGGCGTTGAATTTTGTGGCAATTACCACGGATGAACGACGAGCGGCAAGCGCTTTTCCCAGAATGCGTTCACTGTGCCCGGCGCCGTAGACGTTGGCAGTATCAAAAAAGGTTACCCCGTGATCCAAAGCGCTGTGGATGGCGCGTGTGGATTCTTCATCATCGACCTGGCCCCAACCATGGGGTTCATCCCCGCTCCAGAAAGGACCGCCGATAGCCCAACAGCCCATTCCCAGAGCGCTGATTGTGATCCCCGATCTGCCGAGTTGACGAAAGAAGGTCATTTTATCTCCAATTACAATTATTCCTATTTGTTAAACGGCGTCACCTGGTTGGACCGCAACCGGGCAGACGAATACCCGTTCCCTGATCTCAACCGGTTGTATTCCTGCTACCTCGAACTGTCCTTCCAGGCGAATGCTCGCTGAGGAACTGCCGATCAGGATCTTGAAGGTGCCGGGCTCGAGGATCAGATGAAGGTCGGCATCATAAAAAGCCATCTGGTTCACCGGGAAGTGGAAAGTGACCTGCTTCGATTCACCCGGCTCCAGGTTCACGCGTGTAAATCCCTTTAATTCTTTTACCGGGCGGGGCATACTGGCATATTCGTCCCGCACATAGAATTGGACGACCTCATCCCCAGCCAACCGGCCGGCGTTTTTAACGGTCAGGGAGATATCCACAGTACCGCCGGCGTTGACTGTGGGTCGATCGATATTAAGATTGGTATATTCGAATTCTGTATAACTCAGCCCATGGCCGAACGGGAAGAGGGGTGTGACCTTGTCATCCATGTAATCTCCGAAGATATTGGAATGCATGCCCGAAGGCTTGTGATTATAAAAAACGGGGATTTGTCCGGCGGAGCGGGGGATGGAGATTGGCAGTTTTCCGCCCGGGTTCACCTTGCCAAAGAGGGCATCCACGATCGCACGCGCGCCTTCTTCTCCAGGCACCCAGGCTTCCAGGATGGCACCGGCTGGCTCCACAAGGTCCGGCATGGAAACCGGACGCCCGTTAATGAGTACCAGGATGACCGGCTTGCCGGTGGCCAGAATGGTTTTCACCAGCTCCTCCTGTACCCCCGGCAGACCCAGGTGGGTGGCATCCCGGAACTCACCCGTGGTGTTCTCAGGTGAAAGCCCTGAACGGCCGCCCGCCACCAGGATGACAACATCCGCTGCCCTGGCGGTTGCCAGGGCTTCATCGAAACCGGATTCATCCTGCGTGTTGATCGCGCAGCCGGGTGCATAGCTCAACTCAGACGCACCGAACCTGAGCCTCATCTCTTCCAGAAAGGTAGGTACTTTTACAGTGAGCGCCCTCAAGCCTTCATCTGTGAGCGTACCAAAGGAAGCGTTTTCATCCGGGAGGATTTTTAACAGCTCGCATACGGCCACGTAGGAATAATCACCCATCATGCAACGGCTCGAGTCCGCATTGGGTCCAATCACAGCCAGTTTGAACCCGGATGGCTTCAGGGGCAACACCCCGTCGTTTTTAAGCAGTACCAGGCTCTTGCAAGCGACATCATAAGCCAGCTGACGATTTTCAGCGGTATCGAAGAGTTCCAGAACATGCTCTTCATCCACGTAGGGTTGATCGAATAACCCCAGTTCGAATTTCTTTTGCAGGTGGCGACGGACAGCCAGGTCGACAATTTCCTGTTTTAATTCTCCGGATTTAACGGCATCCATGAGATCCTCGCCGTAGCAGCTGGCTGTCGGAAGTTCAACATCGATACCGGCGGTCAGGGCTTTGATGGCCGCTTCCTTGCGGGAACTGGCCAGGTTGTGATAAGAGTGGATCATCATCACGGCTTCATAATCGGAAACGACGAGACCTTCAAATCCAAGCTTGTCGCGCAGCAGGTCGGTCAGGATTCGGCGTGAAGCCGCCACAACCTCCCCATCCACTTCCGGGTAGGCATTCATCATGGTCGCCAGGCCAGCGTCGCGGATGGCGGCCTGGAAGGGAGCCAGGTAGACATCCCACAGGTCACGCCAGCCAATATGTACCGGGCCGCAGTTCAAACCGCCCTGTGAGAAGGAATGGCCGACAAAGTGCTTGCCGGTAGCCATCACCCCCTGGCTCAGGTCGTCACCCTGCAATCCCTGGATATAGGCCATACCAAACTGGCTGACCAGGGTCGGGTCCTCGCCGAAGGTTTCCTCCACGCGTCCCCAGCGTGGATCACGGGCTACATCCAGGACTGGCGCCAGACCTTCCCGGGCGCCGATGGCCAGCATCTGGCTGCGGATGGCGGTCGTCATCTGGCAGGCGAGTTCCGGCTGGAAGGTGCTGGCCAGGCCGATGATCTGGGGGAAAATTGAGGCGCCGGGGATCATGGCCCCCACGCAGCATTCCTCGTGGTCGATGGCCGGGATACCCAGGCGCGTTTTCTCTTTCAAAAAGCGTTGCAGGTGATTGTAGATCTTCGCGGCTTCCCGCGGGGGATAGGTGGAAGCCCCACCGACTCGCGTGAGCTGCCCGATGCCATCCTTCAGGCGGATGGCGATCTTGGCTTCATCGATCATCCCTTTGGTCTGCAACTCATAGATCCAGCAGCCCTGCAACTGGGCAACCTTCTCCTGCAAGGTCATGCGAGCCAGCAGCTCGCTGATCTTCTCCTGAATGTCTTCGGGACTGGCTTTTAGGGTCATATGTCTACTCGTAAAGGTTAGCGGTTTCCCAGCAACAGGTCGATGGTCAGCTGGTCGAGTCGTTCGTACTTCAAGCCGCGGCTGGCGATCGCACTCCGATTGAAGATCAGAGTCTTCAACGCATCGGCTTTTTCAGCACTGTATTTCCCGAGGAATTTCTGCATGGCGGGATCCTCAGCCTTGATTTCGGCCAGGATGGCCTGGATATCCTTGTCCGCATTGAATTCGGCGGCTTTATCCTTTAACATCAAGTAGGTGCGCATGCAACCGCGGGCGAAGTCCTTGACACCCTCGTAATCCTCGGCGCGGTAGGCATGGGCGTCGAAGTGGCGCGAGCCGTCATAACCAACATCCTCGAGGAATTTAACCAGGTAGAAGGCTGCCTTGATGTCGCGCGAGCCAAAGCGCAGGTCCTGGTCGTATCGGCCGGGGTACTGGTCGTTAAGATCAATGTGGAAGAGCTTGCCGGCTTCCCAGGCCTGGGCAACCCCGTGCATGAAATTCAGACCGGCCATGTGCTCGTGCGCCACCTCGGGGTTGACGCCCACCATTTCTGGGTGATCGAGCGTGGCGATAAATCCCAGCATATGTCCGGTGGTTGGATTATAGATATCACCACGCGGTTCGTTGGGTTTGGCTTCCAGGGCTAATTTCAGGTCGTATTTCTTATCAAGCACGTATTCACAAAAGAAGTTCATGGCTTCGCGGTTCCACTTGATGGCATCCACCGCGCTCTTGCTCGAGTCGGTTTCAGTACCTTCGCGACCGCCCCAGAAAACGTAGAGTTTGGCCCCGAACTCAACCCCCAGGTCGATGGCTTTGAGGGTCTTCTGGCGGGCGTAGGTTCTCACCTTTGGGTCGTTCGAGGTAAAGGCGCCGTCTTTAAATATCGGATCACCAAACAAATTGGTGGTTGCCATCGGTACTTTCAGGCCGGTCTCATCCAGGGCTTTTCGGAATTCCTTCTTGATTGCCTCGGCTTCTGCAGGCGTGGCATCGATCGGGATCAGGTCGTTGTCATGGAAGTTGACACCGTAGGCGCCCACTTCACCAAGCAATCGCACCAGCTCGGCGGGGGTTTTCTTGCTCCGTACAGGGTCACCGAACGGATCGCGGCCGACCGATCCAACAGTCCACAGTCCGAAGGTAAATTTATGTTCCGGTTTGGGAGTGAAGTTAGTCATTTTGATTCTCCTTGTTTATTCTATATAAAATAATAAGCACAGTTTTTCCTGATGATAACCGGGTTTTACCCCGGACAATCGATCCATTTAATGGGTTCACTGCCTGCCTCACCCAAACCATATCCGTAAGGAAAGAGGGGTGAATCGCAGCCTTGCGAAGTATTAACATTCCGGATATTGATCGGTAATTGCTTATTCGTTCGCGGCCAGGTGTAGGGCAGCTTGCCGGTGAAGGGGTAATCACCGAAGAGTACGTCCGTGATCCCATTCCCCTCGGTACCCGGCAACCAGGCGGCCACCCAGGCGTCCGCCAACTGGTATACATCCTGTATGATCAACGGTCGTCCTGAGATAATCATCACGATCATTTTACTGCTGTGCTGCCGCAGGTTCCTGATCAACTGGGTGTCAAGCGTCGTCAGCGATAATTCTTCCCGATCCCCAAGACCTTCATTATAGGGCTTCTCGCCCACAACAGCGATGCCTATATCGGCCGTCCCTGAAAAACTGCCTGAGGGGCTGAACTCCACAGTGGAATTCGGAGAAATGGCAGCCTTGATTCCCTGGAGGATGGTCGTACCGGGTTGAAGGTCCCCGGGTCCTCCCTGCCACTCGAGCGTCCATCCACCACATTGGCTACCGATATCATCCGCCGCCATGCCGGCAACGTAGATGAGCGGGGTTTCCTTTGAAAGCGGGAGTGTTTCGTTGTCGTTCTTGAGCAATACCAGAGATTCCCGCACGGCCTGTCGGGCGAGCGCCCGGTGATTCTCAGAGCCCACCGTTGCAAGCAGGGATGGATCACTGAAAGGGTGATCGAATAATCCAAGCATTACTTTCACCGTCAGGATGCGGCTCACGGCATCATCGATCCGTTCCATGGAAATATCACCCTTCCAGATTGCCCGCTCCATCACGCGTGTGAATAATGGGTAATCAAAAGGAACCATGTCCATATCGATGCCGGCATTGATGCTCGTGACCACTGACTGGTAATAACTATCCCGGTTCACCTGGTCGATACCGCCCCAATCGGAAATGACAAAGCCTTTGAATCCAAGTTCACCCTTGAGGACGTCGGTGATCCAGTATTTGGATGCATGCATCGGGACCCCATTCCAGCTGCTGTATGAGATCATGATGCTCATCGCCCCATTTTCTACCGCATCCTTGTAGGGGGGTAAAAACAACTCGCGCACCACTTCCTCGTCATAGCGCATATCCCCCCGATCCAACAGGAAGTTCGCTGGTCCAAGAATTGTGTCCCCCAACAGGAAGTCACCACGGGTCGCTGAACCGAAAGCAGTTCCCCCATCACCCAGAAAATGCTTCGGAGTGGCCAAAGTGTAGATTTCCTGGCCTTGTACCGGTGTGTAGTCATCAGGCAGGGATTGAAGCCCCTCCAGGTAGGAAGAACCCAGTAAACTTACCAGCTCCGGGTCTTCGCTGAAAGCCTCGTAGGTCCTGCCCCAGCGAATATCCTGGGGGACGGCGATGATCGGTCCAAAGTCCCACTGAAAACCGGTTGCCAGCATCTCCTCGGCAGTTGCCAGCCCAATCTGGCGGACCAGGCTGGCATCCCGGGTTGCTCCCAGACCGATCTCATGGGGGAAGATCGTTGCGCCAAGCAGGACATTGCCATGACCATGAATTGCATCAGCACCAAAGATGAGCGGTATCGCCAGCCGGGTTGACATGGCTTCTGCCTGCAGGCGGTAAGTTATGGATGCCCAATTGCCCGCTGTATTTCCAACCCCGCCACTTAATATGGATCCGACGAAGTATTTGGCGATATCCCCTGATTGAATGAGACCCAGATCGACCTGGGCCATTTGACCGATCTTTTCACTCAGGGTCATTTGTTCGAGCAGTTCATGGACTCTGGATTGGACGTATTCGTCTGATGAAATCGAATCAGTCTCATGTGAACCCTGTTGAGTGATTTGCGGAATTGTGCTTTCTGGCAAGATGGTTGGTTCATTCGAGGGATTGATGCTGGTACAAGCAGCGGTGATCAGGCAAATGAGCAGGATTGTGACCAACAGCTTATCACGCATGCCGTTATTCCTCACAATCGATCCATTTAATGGGCCGGCTGCCTGCCTCACCCAATCCATACCCGTAAGGGAACAGGGGTGACGCGCAGCCCTTGGATTTTTCAATGTTGTGTATGTTGATGGGCAATTGCTCATTCGTCCGCGGCCAGGTATAGGGCAGTTTGCCGGTGAAGGGGTAATCACCGAAGAGTACGTCCGTGATCCCATTCCCCTCGGTACCAGGCAACCAGGCGGCCACCCAGGCATCCGCCACCGGATAGACTTCCGTGATGACCAGGGGACGACCGGAGAGGATGATGACAACCAGCTTACGGCTGTGTTCGCGCAGGTTCCTGATCAGAGTCTGATCGAAGGACGCTATCGACAGCTCCTCCCGGTCACCAAATCCTTCGGCATATGGGAATTCACCCACCACTGCAATACCGACATCCGCCATGCCGGAAAAGTTCCCAACGACATTGAATTCAATCCTGGATTCAGGCGACAGCTGTTCTTTGAGGCCTTCCATGATGGTCGTGCCAGGTTGGACGTCGCCGCTTTCCCCCTGCCAGGTGGTCGTCCAGCCGCCGCATTGGATGCCAATATCATCCGCTGCCACTCCGGCAACGTAGACCAGTGAGGCGTCTTTTGACAGTGGAAGGGCATCAGCCTCATTTTTCAGCAGGACCAGAGACTCACGTACGGCCTGGCGGGCCAGGGCGCGATGTTCATCGGACCCGACTGTCGCGGCCAGGTTGGGATCGCTGTAGGGATGGTCGAACAGACCAAGTCTGATCTTGACGCGTAAGATACGGCTGACGGCGTCATCGATGCGTTCAATGGGAATATCGCCTTTTTCTACCGCCTTTTTCAGAACCCGTGTGAAGGAAAGGTAATCGTACGGGACCATGCTCATATCAATGCCGGCATTGATGCAGGTTACGACCGCGTTGTAATAACTGCTGTCGTCGACCTGTGCGATGCCGCCCCAATCGGAAACGATGAAGCCGTCGAAACCGAGCTCGCCTTTGAGTACATCCGTGATCCAGTATTTGGAGGCATGCATCTTGACCCCATTCCAGCTGCTGTAGGAGATCATGATGGCTTGTGCGCCGTTTTCGACAGCCGCCTGGTAGGGTGGCAGGAATAATTCCCGTACGGCGGCTTCGTCATAACGCATATCCCCCTGGTCCAGCAGGTATTGATCAGATAGGGAGAACTCCGCTGACCCATAAGTTGTGCCGCCATCGCCCAGATAATGCTTGGGGGTTGCCAGGGTATAAAGTATTTGACCTTTGGCCGGAGAGTAACCTTCCGGCAGATTCTGCAGTCCTTGCAGGTAGGCGACGCCCAGTTTGCTTACAAGGTCAGGATTTTCACTGTAGGACTCATATGTCCTGCCCCAGCGGATGTCCTGAGGCACGGCAACGATCGGTGAAAAATTCCAGTGGACCCCGCTGGCCAGCATCTCCTGCGCTGTAGCCTGCCCGATGCGGCGGACCAGGTCTTCGTCGCGGGTTGCACCCTGGCCGATCGGTTGGGGGAAGACCGTGGCGCCATACAACTCCGCGTGACCATGGATCGCATCGAGACCGTAAAGGATCGGGATGGCCAGGCGGGTTGTCAGTGCGTCCTCTTGAAAGCCATCGGTCATGGCCACCCAGTTTTCAAGTTGATTGATATAGGGATGGCCACCTCCGCCGTTTAGTACGGAACCGAGGTAGTAATCGGTAACGACATTTTCCCCGATGCTTTCCTTGACGATCTGGGTCATCTGCCCGACCTTTTCATCCAGGGTCATTTCGGCCAGCAGCTCGCTGACCCTGGTTTCAATGGATGCATCACTTGACGAAATATCTTGGGATCGTGTTGTGTTGGTCTTGTCGCTGGTCGAGACTGTTAAATTGGCACAGGCGGCCGTGATCAAGCAGATTACCAATCCAATGATCAACCGCTTCAGGATCATGCTGTGCTTCCTCACTTATCCAGGTCTCATCATTAATCCAGTGTTACTTGAACACTGACTTGCTTTGTACCTGCCGTTGGCAGCGGCACCAGGTTGCCGGCAACCGCTTTACCATCGACTTCCAGATGAACAGTATTGCCCTTTCCTTTACGGAGGACATCGATCTCATAACGAATGCCACGGTAGACTCGCACTGCCTTGAAACCTTTCCAGGCAACCGGGATGACCGGCTTGATCGCAAGTCCGTCGAGGGTCGGGCGGATCCCGAGAATATGCTGGGTGATGGCCACGTAATTCCAGGAGGCGGTGCCGGTCAGCCATGAATTCTTGGCTTCGCCTTTCTTAACCGCTTCATTACCGCTGATCATCTGGGCATAGACATAGGGCTCACAGCGATGGATCTCACTGATCTGCTCGCGCACGGATGGATTGATGCGATGGTAATAATCCAACGCGGCTTCACCGTGCTCGAGACAGGTCTCAGCGATCATGATCCAGGGATTGGTATGACAGAAAACACTGCCGTTCTCCTTGTACCCGGGTGGGTAGGAAGTGATCTCACCCAGGTGCAGATAGTATTTGGTGAAGGCCGGGTAAAGCAGGACGATCCCATTTTCGCCTGCCAGGTGTTCCTTGACGGAGTCCAGCGCTTTCTGTGCTTTTCCATTGTCAATGCCAACCCCGGCCATGATGCACATCCCCTGTGGTTCGATGAAGATCTTGCCTTCATCCCGTACCACTGATCCGACAGCTTGGCTGTCATTGTCATATGCCCGCCGGAACCAATCGCCGTCCCAACCGGCGCTTTCGATGGTACTTTCCATTTTATTCCTGAGGACCGCGTAGTGATCAGTATCATTCGCCTTGCCCAAATGAGCGGTGATGGCTTCCATCTCCCTGGAAGCCAGGACGTACAACCCGGCGATGAAGACGCTTTCGGCTACCTTGCCATCCCGACCCTTGGTGGTCTGGAAGGATTGGCCGGGGGTCTCCGAGAAGCAATTTAAATTAAGGCAATCGTTCCAGTCTGCCTGGCCGATCAAGGGCAGACCATGCGAACCCAGATGCTCGACCGTGTACTTCATGGAGCGTTCGATGTGTGCGAAAAGCGGTTCCTCGCTGCCAGGTTTATTGTCAAAGGGCACCCGCTCATCCAGGATGGTCCAGTCGCCGGTTTCCTTAAGGTAGGTTGAAACCGCCAGCACCAACCAGAGCGGGTCATCATTGAAACCACTGCCGATGTCATTGTTGCCAAGTTTGGTGAGCGGTTGGTACTGGTGATAGGCACCGCCATTGGGCAGCTGCGTGGCTGCCAGATCGAGCAGTCGCTCGCGCGCCCGCTCCGGGATCAGGTGGGTGAACCCCAACAGGTCCTGGGTCGAATCGCGGAATCCCATTCCGCGCCCAACCCCGGATTCAAAGTACGAGGTCGAGCGGGAGAAATTAAAGGTGACCATCATCTGGTAGGCGTTCCAGATGTTCACCATGCGATCGGTATGAATATCCGGTGTGTCGACCTGCAGCTTATTCAGCAGCTTTTCCCAATAAGAACGCAGGTCCAGAAATGCCTGGTCAACGGCGTCCTGTTGCAACCATTTTTCGATGACCGGTTTGACGGTCCTTTTATTGATGACCTGTGAATTCGGCGGATCGAACTTCTCATCGACGGGATTCTCATGATACCCGAGCACGAAAATGACCCTTTGGATTTCCCCGGGTTCTAGTTGCAGTTTGATGTGATGGATGCCGACCGGTTGCCAGCCGAGCGCGATCGATTTGTGGGTTTTTCCCTGTTCGACCGCCAGGGGTGCATCCCAACCCCGGTAGGGTCCGAGAAAATCATCGCGCTGTGTGTCGAAGCCGTCGAGCGGGCGGGAACAGGCAAAAAAGGCGAAGTGATTGCGCCGTTCGCGATACTCGGATTTATGGTAGATGATGCCATCCACAACTTCCGCTTCTCCGATGGAGTAATTACGCTGAAAGTTGAAAGTATCATCCTGGGCATCCCACAGGCAAAATTCCACCGCGGAGAAAATGGAAAGCTCAGCTTTTTCAGCGCGGTGGTTTGTGACGGCCAATTCCCAGACTTCCAGGTTCTCGCCCAGTGGCACAAAGTACCTGGTTTCAGCCTCGATACCCTGGCGCCGGGATTTGATGCGGGTGTATCCCAGGCCATGCCGGCATTCATAGGCATCCAGGGTTTTACGGGTGGGTTGCCAGGATGGAGACCAATACTCCGCTTCTGTAGCCTGATCATCTCGTATATAAATGTAGCGACCACCCACATCCAGCGGGGCATTGTTGTAGCGATAACGGGTGAGGCGCCGTAAGCGGGCATCCTTGTAGAAGGAATAACCCCCCGCGGTGTTCGAAATGATCCCGAAGTAAGCCTCGCTGCCAAGGTAATTGATCCAGGGCAGGGGAGTCTCCGGGGTGGTGATCACATATTCGCGTTGTTCATCGTCAAAGTGTCCGAAGCGCATTTGAATACCTGAAGATCGTAATATATTCTTGCTGTAGGCGCATCCAACCATACCACGCGCGCTTGCGAGGATTCATTTGGCGGATCTGATCGAGTTTGTTGTGAGACCGGTCGATCACGTCTCTGTTAGATCATTCCTTGACAGCACCCATTGAGATACCACTCACGATAAACTTGGAGAACATGAAATAGATGATGATGATCGGAATGATCGAAGCTGCCAGGCCAAGGTAGATGGCACCATACTCATGCCGGTACACGTCACCACGCAGGGTTTGAATCAGCATGGGGAGCGTGTATTTATCGCGGGTTGTGATCAGGATGTAAGCATTGAAGAAGTTATTCCAGGCGCCAACGAAGGAAAAGATCGCCAGGGTGAAAGCACCCGGTGCCGCGATCGGGAACATGATCTTGTGGAAGATCCCCAGCTCACTAGCCCCATCGACACGACCTGCGTCGATCAGGTCCTGGATGACGACCGAGTCCAGGTAGGCTTTTGCGAAAAACACCCCCAGGGCGGAGGCAATGCTTGGCAAGATGAGGGATAGGTAAGTATCCGTCAATCCCAGCAAGGACATGTAGTGATAGTATCCGATGATCGATAACTGCATCGGGATCATCACCAGGACCAGGATGAAGTTGTTAAAAGCTTTTTTGCCTTTGAAATCATAAACAATAATGCCATAAGCCGTCAGGAAGGAAAAATAAACGGTCACGATGGTGGTTATTATGGCAACAGTGAAGCTGTTAAGGAAGCCGCGCGGCAGGTCCAGACCTTTGCTCAACAAGATCTTGTAATTCTCGACCATGTGGGTACTGGGCAGGAAACCGACGCCTTGCTGGATCTGGGTGGTCGAGCGGGTGGCGTTCACCAGCAGCATCCAGACAGGGATCAGGGTAATGAGCAACAGGATAACCAGGAAGGCATAGATCAAACCACGCTGGAGATTTAATTGGAGTTTGGGATTCATCGGCGCACCTCCTTGGCGGGTACTTTTGCATCTTTATCGCGCAGCAAGTAGTTGATCAATAATGCCACGATGGTGGTCATGATAAAGACCATGACACCGATGGCTGCTGCAGCTCCGATGTGACCTTCATTACTTCGGAAGCGCATATACATCATGATCATATTGGTCAGGATGGAATTCGCCGGACTACCGCGGCCATCCGTCAACAGATAGGGGATATCGAACATCTGCATGCCGCCCACCAGGGAGGTGACCAGGATATAGGCCATGACCGGTTTGATTAAAGGTAATGTGACATAGCGGAACATTTGCCAGTCGCGTGCGCCGTCAATGACGGCCGCTTCGTATAGGGAAAGGGAGATCGAGCTCATGGCTGCCATCAGGATGATGGTGGTCTGGCCGAACCACATCCACCATTGGATGAAGACCACCAGGCTGCGCATAGCGGTTGGATTGCGGATGTAATCGATGGCTTCAGGAATGATCCCGGTTCGGACCAGGACTTGATTGACAGGGCCATAATACGAAAATAAACTGAAGAACAACGCAGCGATAGCTGCGGGCATTAACAAATTAGGCATGTAGAATAACATGCGCCAGACACCAACCGCTTTGATTCTCAGGCGGACGTTGGTGAACCAGACAGCCATGAGAATGGCGATGCCCAGTTGCGGGATGAAGTTCATCAGCCATAGTTGCCAGGTGTTTGTGATCGCAGTGATAAAAGTGTTATCAGAGAATAACCGTATGAAATTTTGCAACCCGACAAAGTCATCCTTGCCGGTTAACATGGTGGTATTGGTAAAACTTAACGCCAGCGTATGATAAACCGGGTATAAACCGAATAACAGGAACCCGATTATGAATGGGGTAATAAACACGTAACCGTAATTTATTTTGAAGGTTTTTTTTCGTAGCATGTGGCATCCCTCTTGAATGAGTCAGTGTATGCTGTTACTATACACTGACTCATTCGTTTTTACCAGTCTGATTACGGAATGATCAGGTCCGGGAATTCGTTGCGGACGGCGTCTTTCCACAGCGTCCACATCTCATCCAACGTCACTGTTCCTTCGAGGTAGGAGTTCAAAGGATCGTTGAGGGCGCGTTGAATAGCGTCGTCAGATCCCTGGAGCAGGCGGGCATTGACTAACGGTGCAGCTTCGATCCACTGCTTGTAGAAGTTCTGTCCACCCATGAAGGCGCTCATCGCGGAATCGTCGAACAGCGGGACGAGCTTTTCAGCTACTAGCTGCGAGCCGATGAAGTCACCAGCGGCCTGAGATTGACCTTCCGGAACGTTCGGGTCGATGGCTTTCAGGTATTCATTGGTGTACACACCGGTGGCCCAGTTGGTCAGGTTACCCTCATCCAACGTGCAGAAGCGGACGAAGTCCTTGGCCAGATCCAGCTTGGTGGTGTCTTTCATGACACCCAGCCAGGTACCGCCCCACTGATAGCCCATCGGGCCGGGGATGAGAGCCCAGTCACCAGAGGTGTCTGAGGTACCGTCAGCCGATTTGGCATTGGGGGCCAGGACGTAGGGGAGACCCCAGGTCGGGAGGAAGTAGGTGAAGATCTTCTTGGGATTGCCGGCGGCATCCTTGAGGGTGTCATTCATGCCGGCGAACCAGCCTTCCTGCCACTGGGTTGCGCGGGCTTCGTAGCCTTTATCGCGGAACAGTTTGGCGGTGGCGAGCATCTTATCCACCATCGGATCGACGGTGAGGGTGTTATAAACCACCCACGGCTTTGCGCGGTTGGCGAAGAACAGGTTCTGGAAATCGCCGTTGGAAGCGACCATGTAGGTGTTGCCGTTGGATTTCTGCTTCACAACTTCAGCGGCGGCGGTGTATTTATCCATATCGCCCAGGATTTCCTGGATCTTGGCGGGGTCATCGGTGCCAAAGTATTCCTTGGCCAGGCTGCGGCGATAGAACAGTGCGCCGGGGGTAGCCTGATAGGAGTAGGCCTTGGTCACACCAGCAGGGTCGGTACCCACTTCATAAACGAAAGGATACACATTGGCGGCTTTGGCATCGGGCATCAGTGCGCCCAAGTCAGCCAGGAAATCGCTTTCTACATAGCTTTTCACGAAGGCGGCTTCGAGGGCGACCACACAGGGCACCTGGTCGGTACCCAGGGTGGCCATCAATTTGGTCTGGTATTCACCGTTGGTCATGGGGATCATGGTGTAATTGATCTTCACGTCCGGGTGAAGTTTCTCATATGCAAGCGCCATGGTCTGCATTTCATTGGTGAAGGACCAGAGGTTTAGTTCCTGTTTCGCAGCAGCGGCTGGAGCTTCGGTCGCTGCGGGGGCA
>Ga0208980_10000893_pt1 | contig 17665 bp, 23 predicted proteins | sample WetSurMetagenome_3_FD_187993 | JGI IMG/M metagenome (GOLD analysis project Ga0208980, IMG submission 187993) | Wetland microbial communities from Twitchell Island in the Sacramento Delta, sample from surface sediment Aug2011 Site A1 Bulk (version 2) | ecosystem: Environmental > Aquatic > Marine... | reverse complement strand
TGGGTGGAACCGGCGTAATAACGATGGGATGTCTTGCTCTGCAATATGTACACGTCGTACATGTCGGGGCGGGGGGATTCGAACCCCCGACCTCTTGGTCCCGAACCAAGCGCGCTAGCCGGGCTGCGCTACGCCCCGATCAATTTCTTGGAACACCTGGGGCGGAGTTTATCCGCCGTCTTTTTGGCGGACTACGCCGCTTGCATTCCTTGCAACAAAGATAGTGCAATTCAACTTCAGAATCAACGAGCAACTGAACGCTCTGAAAACCTCAGAGCAATATCTGCAGCAACTATTGCGGTGGTCGCCTGTTCACTCATCGATATCCACTCGATTCGTGCATCTCTCCTGAACCACGTCATTTGGCGTTTGGCATACCGACGGGAATTCTGTTTGAAGAGACGAACAAACTCATCGTACGATATCGTTCCCCTCCGGTAGGCAAACGCTTCCGCATATCCTACTGTATTCAACGCATTGAGTGAATCATCGTATCCCATTTGCTCGAGTTGTTCAACTTCAAAGAGCAGACCGGCAGTCACCATCTCTTCACACCTCATTTCTATGCGCTTGTAGAGTGCCTCCCTGCGCCACTCAAGACCAAAGAACACGGGGTGAAAATCTATTCGCACTTTCTTCTCATGGTGAAGTGAAGAAAGTGGACGCCCGGCAAGCTGATAGACTTCGAGTGCCCGGATGACACGTCGGGGCTTTGTTGGATCGATGACCGCCGCTGACTTCGGATCCACTTGTCGCAGCTCTTCAAGCAGAGGGCCAATTCCTGAGGACTTTAGTTGCTTCTCCTTCACCTCACGAAACTCTGCGTCAGCACCGGGACCCTCAAAGAATCCATCGATCAATGAGCGGACGTACAATCCTGACCCACCAACAACAATCGGAAGTCTGTGCCGTTGCAGAATTCGATCAATAACTTCACGTCCACGTTCACCGAACTCGCCCGCATTGAAGTTTTGATCGGGCAACAGTTCATCCACAAAGTGGTGCTTGACCATCTTTTGCTGCAATGAACTGGGCTTCGCCGTTCCGATGTCGAGACACTTGAACACCTGGCGCGAGTCTGCTGAAATAATCTCTCCATTCAGCCGGAGGGCAAGTTCGATGGAAATCCCGGTCTTCCCCGAACAGGTCGGTCCAACGAGAACGAGGATCTTCGGCTTGGCTTTGTGTGGCGAGGAGGTCTCCAATGGAATGTCGGAAGCGTGAAACGCGGCTAATTGATAAGAGGCTTGTCCCATCCCATCTTGCCGATGAGAGGCACAAACCGAAATCCGTCTACTTCTCTGCGGTCAAACTGATCACCGCGTCGAGTAACTACGACGAGTGTCTGGTTATCCAAGCCCCCTACCGGAATCACCAACTTCCCACCATCAATCAATTGTTTGAGGAGGGGCTGAGGAATTTCTGGAGCACCTGCTGTTACGAGAATGCCGTTGAAGGGTGCAAATTCAGACCAACCTACTGTACCGTCACCACATTTGGTCGCAACGCGAAACCCCAGCTTGTCGATCAGCTTGCGGGCGGCGGCGTGCAGATCCGAATTACGCTCGATGGTGAAGACCCGAGCGCCCATTGAAGCGAGAACGGCAGCCTGATACCCCGACCCTGTTCCGATTTCCAGAATCTTGTCTCCCTCCCGAACCCCCAACGCTTGCGTCATGTAGGCGACGGTGTATGGCTGGGATATGGTCTGGCCTTTCCCGATGGGGAGCGCACAATCTTCGTAAGCCCGGCTCGTGAACGGCTCGGGGATGAAAAGGTGGCGATCAATAGTCGCCAGCGCCCGCAGTATTCGGGAATCGGTGATGCCTCTGTCTTTCAACAAGGCGATCATATCGTCACGGTCGATGTCGAAAATGCTCACAGAAACAAAGTAGGTGTTAGCTGGAATTTTTTATCATACGCCACATCGAGCCAAGAGAACGCTCTTCAGTATCCAGAGTCAACCGTTCTTTGAGTTCCTTGCGTAGCACTGCCGGAGTAAGACCACGGGTAAGCATACCATTTTCTGCAAGAGACACCGAGCCCGTTTCCTCTGAAACGATTACTACAACAGCATCTGCCTGCTCAGAGATACCGAGTCCGGAGCGATGCCTTGTCCCAAGCAACTCACCCTCCCACGCGGTGATGTTCGAAAGCGGAAGCGTACATCGGGCTGCCTCGATCAGTCGGTCTTTGATGACAACAGCCCCGTCGTGAAGTGGAGATTTCGGATTGAAAATCGAAAGGAGAAGCGACTTGCTAACGAGCGCCTCCATCTTGGTGCCGGTTTCGACATGAGTGCGGATGCCGGTTGCGCGAACAAATACAATCAATGCGCCCTGTTTCTTGCGCGAAAGTTCTGTCACGGCCCCTACAACGTCGTCCACTGATTCATCGACATTCGCTCTGACGAAGAAACGAACAACGGGATTCCGGCCAAGCAGCACAAGCAGTCGCCGCAGCTCGGGTTGGAAGAGGACGATAAATGCAATCACCCAGATATCCGTCAGCGTCTGCATGATCCAACTTAGCGCCTTCAGGTCGGCAGCTTTCGAGACAAATGATACCGCAACAATAAGAACCAGGCCAATGAAGATCTGCGCCGCAATGGTTCCGCGCATCAGAAGATAAAGTCTGTAGAAGATAACCGACACGAGTGCCACATCGATGATGTCGGCAATTCCGACAGAAAGAAATCCAATCCTAAATAGCTCCATGCCGGCTTCCTATTCTGGTTCACTCATGGAGTGGTTGATTGCGTCCGCAAGAAGTGCAGCACGCTTTGTCTCCTTCACATCGTGCACGCGGAGAAGATGTGCGCCATTAAGGATGCACGCTGTCGCGCTGGCAAGAGACCCTTCCAATCGCTCATCTACCGGAGCGTTCAGAACTGCGCCAATGAACGTCTTCCTGGAAGGACCGACAAGGACAGGGCAAGCCAGTGCGCTCAACCTATTCAATCGTCCGATCAATTGCAGATTGTGCTCCATGCTCTTGCCGAAGCCGATGCCAGGATCGACGATAATCTGTTGAACGCCGGCACGACGACCCTTCTCAACAGCCTTCTCAAGGAAGCCAATGACCTCTCCGAACAAATCTTGATACGATGGATTCTGCTGCATTGTTTTCGGCGTTCCCTGGATATGCATCACCACCGCTGAGGCGCCAGCCGCGGCAACAACTGAAGGCATTGCAGTGTCAAAAGTGAAGCCGCTGATGTCGTTGACAATCGAAGCGCCTGCTTTCAATGCTTCCATGGCAACGGCTGATTTGTATGTGTCAATCGAGATTGGAACTTCGCTGAGTCTTGCCAGGTCCTCAATCACGGGAATGACGCGCTCAAGCTCCCCATCGATTGCAACAATTTCAGATCCTTCGCCATAGGCATGACTCTTTGGGCGAGTGGATTCTCCTCCCACATCGATGATATCAGCGCCATCCTGAACCATTCGCAAAGCATGTTCTAGAGCAGCCTGACGTCCAACGTACTTCCCCCCATCCGAAAAGGAATCCGGAGTCACGTTCAGGATTCCCATGAGATGGGTGCGGCTGGATAGGTTATATTCAGCCTTCCCAAACCGGAAAACAAACCTCTGTTCTGCAACTTCAATCATGGCTGAGGGCTGTGTTCAATATAAAGAACGAAAGCCGCGGGCGCAACCCACAAAAGCAGAAAGGTGATCCTTCGATCACCTTTCGACAAGTGTTACGACTTCTTCGCTTCGAATTGGGCTCTGCGCTTTGCTTTCACGCGCTCGACCGCCTTCTTGTGTTTCTTGCGTACCTTCTGCTTCTTCTTATTCATGTGTCCTCCTGTTTCTTCTGGTTGGTGATATAGACATCGTTATCAGTCTTCGTACTCGTTGTACCATGCCGCCTGGATTGCTTCGAGTGCCTTGTCACTCGCAGCATCGGGACTGTCGCCAAATGTCGGCAACTCTGCGATCATCTTCTTGAGCTCCGGAGTCTTCACCGCAAGCGGATCGAGATTCGGGTACCGTTCCGCAAGGTCAAGAGCAATGTCATCGATGTCGCGCCAAGTCCTCTTCTTCATAGGGGAGGCAGGCAATTTACTTCGCGTATTTCTTGTATCGTTCATTGATGCGACCCCAGTGAAGGTTGCCGATGAAATTGTCGATGTAGGCTGCGCGCTTCGGACCATCCTTATGATAGTATGCGTGCTCGAACACATCACACGGGATCAGGGGAATGCCGCCCCAGATCGCTCCATAGTGATGTTCATCGACGAGTACGTTCAACAGCCGCTTGGAATAGAGCATGTCGAACACCAGCACACCCCAGCCACTCAGCTTTGCAGACAAAGCGGCTGCCTTGAAGTCTGCTTTCCACGCATCAACCGAACCGAACTCCTTTTCAATTGCCGCTTTTACCTCTGGACCTTTGGAGACATCGCCGTCACCGCCCATCACTTCCCAGTACACATCGTGAAGCAGTGCCCCCGCATGATTCCACGTGGTGCGCCGCTTCAATTCACCAATTTGACTGTAGTTGCCGTTCGCAGCCGCGCGATCCGCACCTTCGAGTCCCTTCTCAATATTGTTGAGGGCAGTTACATACCCTTTGTGATGGGTGTTGTAATGCCAATCGGTAGTCTCGGCGTCCACAACTGCAGCAAGAAGCTTCTTCGCTTCCTCATCTGAGTAGGGCCGCGGATTGAATTTCCATTCGTATGCCATAAGTTTGTTCTCCTTGGTTTTGATTGTTTGTGTGAAAAGTTCTGAATGCACGGGCAGCACCGAGAGAACCCCGGTCGCTGCTGCGTTCTTGATGAACGTTCTTCGCTTCATATTGGAATGAACGACTGTACTTATCTCGGCTTCGCAGACAGCATGTAGAGACATTTTACGCCCAGCCACCCAATCAGAATCGCAGCCAGCAAATACACGACACTCGATGCAGCACCAGTCACTGATGTATGGAGGTTGATCATGGTGTACAGAAGAGGAACTGAAAGATATGTGTTGTGCTCTGCGCGCTTTGCGATTGTACCGAAGAGTGACAGGTCAGGTGCGTCGCCGTTCTTGATTGCCTGAATGAGTTTCCGCTGCGCGGGCCAAATATTCATCCAGACGTTCGCGGTCATGATAGTCCCAAACATGGCTCCTGTGTGAATAACATACGCGCGGTAGCTGAAACCTGCAACCTCTTTCATGAGATACACAACCACAGCGATGAAAACGAAGCTCACAACGCCAAACACCGTGGAATTGTTTGAGAGAGGACTCCGGGCAAGCCCTTCGTAGACGGCAAACCCTCCAACGTATACAACGAGAAGCATGAAAACGCTGGTGATGCTCCACCCCGCACCGCTCCCGGGCTCGAACATCAACCCACCATGATAGAAGACCATCACTATCAGTATTAAACCCACAAACCACGTCCAGAACGCACTCCAACGCATCAAATACAAACCGCGAGGAAGCATTCCTGTCATGACTTGTTTCTTCATCGCTTCGTCCATCGTCGGCGCGAAACGGAGAAAGACAAAGATGAAGAAGAACGCGAGACCGATCCAGAGGATGCCCACAACAATGTGAGCCCAACGGAGAACCTCGGTCAGCAAATCCATGAATTCCATTCATATCTCCAAATGAAGTTGTGACTACACCCCGAATGAACTACCACATCCGCAGGTCTTGGCTGCCTGGGGATTGTTGAACACAAAACCCTTTCCGTTCAGCCCATCACTGAAATCCAGCACCGTCCCGGAAAGATAAAACAGACTCTTCGGATCGACGAACACCGTGATGCCGTGGATTTGCATTACCTTATCGTTCTCCTTCGCCTTCTCGTCGAAGCCGAGAATATACGTAAACCCCGAGCAGCCACCACCCTTCACGCCCAGCCGGAGTCCGTGCGATTCAGGGATGTTGTTCTCCGCTTTCACCTTCACGACCTGCTTCGCGGCCTTCTCGGTTAGCGTGATATCTTCGTTCATTACGGGTCTTTCAAGAACGGTTGTTTCTGCCATTGGGTTCTCCTCGTTCACAGTGTTTGATCTACAAATTTCAAATTCTACATTCCAAGTTCCAGCTTTGCTGCTTCCGACATCATGCTGGGATTCCAAACCGGCTCCCAGACAACCTTCACGGCCACCTCTGATACGCCGGAGATGCCTTTGACTTTCGTCTCCACTTCTCTTGGAATCGACTGCGCTGCAGGACAACTCGGAGAAGTCAATGTCATCACCACGAGCACGCCGCCATCAGCAGCGACCTTGACTTCGTAGATCAATCCCATTTCGTAGATGTTTACGGGAATTTCGGGATCGTAGCAGGTCCGGATTGCTTCTATCGCCTGTCCTTGGATGAGGCTCTGTTCAATGGTGCTCAGGATTCTAATTGTCTCAAAGCTGGGCGTTGATTGGCTTTCTTTGGGTTCCATCTCACTATTCCGTTGTTACTGACGTTCCACTGCCATCCTTTGATTCGAGTGCAGCATGCAAAGTGTGCCAGGCGAGACTTGCGCATTTTACGCGCGCAGGAAACTCGCTCACTCCAGCAAAGGCGGCAAGCTTCCCAAACCTGTCAAGCTCATCAGTCGAATCTAGTTCCCCTTTGACGAGCTTGTGAAAGTCACGGAACAAACGCTCGGCATCCATCTTCGTCTTGCCCTTCAACATAGATGTCATCACGGATGCTGAAGCTTTCGAGATCGCGCATCCGGCCCCATCAAACGCCACATCGGTGATGACCTCGCCGTCGAGCTTAACGTAGATAGTGTAGTGATCCCCACACAATGGATTGTATCCCTCCACCTTGCGAGTGGCATTGTCCATCTTCCGGAAGTTGCGCGGACTCTTATTGTGGTCCAGAATAGTTTCCTGGTACAACTCACGCAGTAGCGACATTAGCCCAGGATCTCCTTCACTTTGTAGATCGCCTTCACTAATGCGTCCACTTCTTCTTTCGTGTTGTAGAAAGCGAAGGACGCACGCGCAGTTGCGGGAACACCAAACCTCTGCATCACCGGCTGTGCACAATGATGCCCCGTGCGTATTGCGATGCCCTCAGCGTCAAGGATCGTCCCAATATCGTGCGGGTGAATACCTTCAATCACGAACGAGAGAACCGCCGCTTTCTCTTTGGCGGTACCGATGAGGCGCAGGCCGGGAATCACCAGGAGCTTCTCCGTCGCGTACACGAGTAGATCGTGCTCGTACTCTCCTATGGCCTTCAGATCCAGTTTCTGGACATAGTCGATTGCGGCACCGAGGCCAAGACCGCCGGCGATGTTCGGAGTGCCAGCTTCGAACTTGTACGGCAGATCGTTGTAGATGGTCTTCTCAAAAGTCACTGACTTGATCATGTCGCCGCCGCCCTGATAGGGGGGCATCGCCTCCAACATGCGCTTTCTCCCATACACCACTCCTACGCCTGTCGGACCAAATACTTTGTGTGAAGAGAAGATGTAGAAGTCGCATTCAAGATCACGTACATCCACATTCATATGAGGAACCGCCTGGGCGCCATCAACAAGAACAGGAATGCCCTTCTGATGTGCCAACGCGATCATATGCTTGATCGGATTGACCGTGCCGAGAGCGTTGGAGACATGAGAAACCGCCACGATTCTCGTCTTGGCAGTCAACAGTTTCTCGTACTCATCGAGCAATAATTCTCCTGCATCATTCATCGGTATCACGCGAAGCGTGGCACCTTTCTCTTCGCACAGCATCTGCCAGGGAACGATATTGGAATGGTGCTCCATCGCCGATATCAGGACTTCATCGCCATCCTTGACATTCGTCCGACCGTACGACTGAGCAACAAGGTTGATGCCTTCCGTCGTTCCACGAACGTAAATGATCTCCTCACGGTACGCGGCATTGAGGAACTCGCGAACCTTGTCTCGAGCTTTCTCATATGCTTGTGTTGCTCTCTCGCTAAGATAGTGCACCCCACGATGGATGTTTGAGTTCTCGGACTGGTAGTACCGCATCATCGTGTCGATGACCACCTGGGGCTTCTGACTTGTGGCGGCATTGTCAAGGTACACCAGCGGCTTGCCATTGACTTGCTCGTGGAGCAGCGGGAAGTGGTGACGACAGCCAGTGATACTGACTGGCTTTTCGTCTAGCATTACCACCGGTATTTCAATAGAGGTGTTCATTCTACTCCTACGAGCTCGCGTCCTTTTCGTAGCCTGTTGTGGAGGATGCCATCGAGTTGCTCGCGCAACGGCTCAATATGAATCCGGTGGACAACATCGCTTGCGAAGGCATACGTCAGAATATCTCGAGCAGCATCCAGCATCACGCCACGAGAACGGAGGTAGAACACTTGCTCTTCGTCCAGTTGTCCAACGGTTGCTCCGTGCGTGCATTTTACATCGTCGGCAAAAATCTCAAGCTGGGGCTTTGTGTCCATGGTGGCCTCATCGGAAAGGAGCAGCGTCTTGTTCGTCTGCTTCGCGTCCGTCTTCTGCGCATCCTTTCGAACAAATATCTTTCCATTAAACACGCCTCTGGACTTGCCGTCGAGAATCGACTTGTAGAGTTCATGGCTTAGGCAATTGGCACTCGCATGATCGATGGCAGTGTGATTGTCTATGAGTTGCTGTCCCGTTGCAAGTGACAGACCGTTGAGGGTACACTCGATGCCTTCTGCGGCAAGTACTGCCGTCACATTGTTCCTCACAATCGATCCACCAAGTGCAATCGAGTTGGAAACCACCTTGCTGCGCGCCGCTTGTTGGAAGTGTGTTGTCCCGATATGAAATGCATTCAGGTTTTCATCCTGAAATTTGTCGTGCTCGATCACGGCGCCCTCGCCAACAACCATTTCTGTGGCAGTGTTGGTTAAATACGGAACAGACGCAAGACTCACATAGCTCTCGATGATCGAGACCCGACTATTCCTTCCCGCGACAATCAGGTTCCGTGGCATCGAAAGGAATGAAATATCATCTCCTGTTGACACAAAGAGCAGATGGATTGGTTCTTCCACGACGCTGCCATCCGGCACATACACAAACGCACCATCCTGCAAGAAGCCGGTGTTAAGTGCGGTAAATGCATTCTCATCGCCTTTAATGAACTTCCCCAAATGCTCATTCAACAGATCACCATCCGTCCGCATTGCCGATGCGAGGCTATTCACCTTGAAATTGTTCGGTGCGGATATTGAAGAGAGATCCCAAATGAAGTGACCGTTCACAAACACAAGTGTGTGGCAGTTCAACCCGCCGAACGTGAACTGCTCGATCGAGCTTGCCGTGAGATTCCCCGCGTAAGGCCTTGTCACCGGCTTGAACTGGATCTTCGTAAGTGGAGCAATGTTTGTGAACCGCCACTCTTCATGTTTGTTTGTCGGAAACCCGAGCTCTGCAAATCGCTCAATCCCTGACCTGCGTAAGCGATGAATGGGCTGCCTGGACTCACCATTCAAGCCACGCTCAAAGTCTTTGAAACTTGAGAGATACCACTCGATGTTTTTATCTACCACCCTCGTCATGATCTCGGCTATCCTATGCATTCACTTCGGCTTCTTCGCGCAACCAATCGTACCCCTTTTCCTCCAACACAAGGGCCAACTCTTTGCCCCCAGATTTCACAATCCGTCCATCAACAAGCACATGCACGAAATCCGGGACGATGTAGTTCAGCAGTCGTTGATAGTGAGTGACCACAATCGTCGCGTTGTCCTTGCTGCGCAATTTGTTCACACCGTCTGCTACGATTCGGAGAGCGTCAATGTCCAGTCCGGAATCCGTTTCATCCAGAATGGCAAGCTTCGGTTCGATAACTGCCATCTGGAAGATCTCATTGCGCTTCTTTTCTCCACCGGAGAATCCCTCGTTGACTGGACGATTGAGAAGGCTCTGATCCAATTCAATGACGTTCAATTTCTCTTTCACGAGTTTCAGGAACTCCATCGCGTCAAGTTGTTCCTGACCCCGATACTTACGGATCGAGTTTAGCGCCGCCTTGAGGAAATAATTGTTGGTGACACCAGGGATTTCCACGGGATACTGAAATGCCAGGAACACCCCCTCACACGCTCTCTCCTCAGGGGCCAGATCGAGAAGGTTCTTGCCCTCGTAATGTACTTCGCCGTCCGTTACCTCGTACGCTTCGCGTCCTGCAAGCACTTGAGCAAGGGTGCTTTTGCCTGATCCATTTGGACCCATGATAGCGTGGACTTCTCCGGCTTTCACCTTGAGATCGATGCCTCGAAGAATTTCATTCCCTTTGACACTCGCATGCAAATTCTTGACTTCCAACATCAGCTTCATTCCTTCATGTTCATTGATCACTTATCGTTGCTACCCGACGCTTCCTTCCAAACTGACGCCTAGAAGCTTTTGCGCCTCGACGGCAAACTCCATGGGCAACTCCCGGAACACTTCCTTGCAGAAACCGTTCACAATCATGTTCACCGCATCTTCGGTTGAGAGTCCACGTTGCTTGCAGTAGAAGATTTGATCCTCGCCAATCTTCGATGTTGATGCTTCGTGTTCCACTTTCGCCGTTGAGTTCTTCACTTCGATATAGGGGAATGTATGCGCCCCGCATTTGTCACCGAGGAGAAGCGAATCACACTGGGAGAAATTGCGGGCATTTGCTGCGTTCTTCTTGATCTCCACAAGTCCCCGATAAGAGTTGTTGCCATGGCCAGCGGAAATTCCTTTCGAGACGATTGTGCTTCGAGTGTTCCTGCCGATGTGAATCATCTTTGTTCCCGTATCGGCTTGCTGATAGTTGTTCGCAACAGCCACCGAGTAGAATTCTCCAATTGAGTTATCACCAAGAAGAATGCAACCGGGATACTTCCAAGTTATCGATGAGCCAGTCTCGACCTGTGTCCAGGAGATCTTCGAGTTAACTCCGGCACATTTGCCACGCTTTGTCACAAAGTTGAAGATTCCGCCCTTTCCCTCCTTGTCACCGGGATACCAGTTCTGCACAGTTGAATATTTGATCTGCGCGTTGTCCAACGCCACGAGCTCTACAACTGCGGCGTGAAGCTGATTTGTGTCGCGCATCGGGGCAGTACATCCTTCGAGATAGCTGACGTACGCTCCTTCTTCGGCAACAATGAGAGTTCGCTCGAACTGCCCCGTCTCCGCTGCGTTGATCCGAAAGTAGGTTGAAAGCTCCATCGGACAGCGGACGCATTTGGGAATGAAACAGAATGAACCGTCGCTGAACACGGCAGAATTGAGTGCGGCAAAGAAATTGTCACTCGACGGAACAACGGAACCGAGATACTTTTTCACAAGCTCAGGGTGCTCCCTTACAGCTTCGGAGAATGAACAGAAGATGATGCCGAGCTCTCCAAGCTTTTCTTTAAACGTTGTCGCCACCGAAACGCTGTCAAAGACGGCGTCAACTGCAACGCCCGTGAGACGCTCTTGTTCTGCCAACGAGATGCCAAGTTTCTCGTACGTCTTCCGCAATTCCGGATCAACCTCGTTCAAACTCTTTGGACGATCTTTCTGCTTTGGAGCGGAAAAGTAGATCATGTCCTGATAGTCGATTTTCGGATAATGAACATTTGGCCACGTTGGCTCTTCCATCGTCAGCCAGTGTCGATACGCCTTCAGTCGCCACTCGATCAACCATTCCGGCTCATTCTTCTTCGCTGCAATGAAGCGGACTGTATCTTCGTTCAGTCCCCTTGGTGCGGTGTCACTCTCAATGTCCGTGACGAAGCCGTACTTGTATTCACGGTTCGCAAGTTCTTCTATGGTGTTGCTATCAGTGCTCATTGTCTTGTCATGAATTTCTTCTCACCTCTTGATGCGCTCACGCCTTCTTCGGTCCCGCCGGGGTTGCACGCTGCAATGGCGGCAATGGCTTTTTCTCACCGGGAGCTACCGATGACGCAGCCTGAATCACGGGAGAACCTTCAGCTTTTGGTGGGTCAGGAACCGGAATCGTTGCAGGAGTCGGATTCACCGCAGCCAGCGTCGGCGCTTCAGTTGGCACCGTTGATTGGGTCGAAGCCTTTGCAGTCGCCGCGCTCTTCAGAGGCGGCAAGCCTCCCGGCTTCGCAGTTGCCGTGCCTGCTGCTGGCCGACTCAACGGAGGCAATCCGCCGGGTTTGGGCGACGCAACAGCCGCTGGTCGATTGATAGGCGGCAGGGACGGTTTCGTTGCAGCAGGTGTTGCAGCCGCGGCACCCTGAACCGCGGGGGCAGTGCCAACTGGTTTTGCAGCAGGCTTTGGTGGAACCGCGGGAGCAACCGATGGCTTCCTGAACTCCGGATGGTTCAGCACCCAACTCTGCTGATCGATTGGATTCAGTGTCTTCTTCTTTTCAAGTTGAGCAACAAAGGCCCGGGCAATCTTTTCCGCCTCAGTATAACCAACAGACATTTTCTTCCTGAAGAAGAAAGTCTGAATGCCATACTGGATATCTCTGAAGAAGACATTGGAAAGATGATAGAGTGGGTACTTCGACTTCAGAAATGTAAGCACCTCTGTTTCATTCGCCAAAACGTATTCAAGTTGTTTCATGGTTGTCAAGGTTGAGTGATTAGGGATGAGCAAGTTGCAGTGACTTCTCTCGAGCCGCCTTCACAGTCTGCACCACTCTGTTGATTGTGTAGTCAATCTCTTCGGCCGTTGTGAACCTTCCTAGTCCAAACCTGATTGATGAAAGAACGTCTTCATCGCTCAAACCGATTGCACGCAGAACGTGGGATGGCTCCGGCGAGGCGGAACTGCATGCGGAACCGGATGATACTGCGATGTCTTTCATATCAAGAATCAGTCTGTCTGCATTCACGCCTTTGAAGGTCATATTTGAATTGTTAGGCAAACGGTGAGCCTGATTCCCGTTCACCATCACTTCATCAAGCTGTGAGGCGATTCCACTCTCAAGTTCATCGCGGAAAGCTGCCACGCGTTTCGCCTCCATGCTCATATTCTCTTGTGCCAGTGCCGCTGCTTTGCCAAATCCCACAATCGCAGGAACGTTGAGTGTGCCAGAACGCATTCCTCGTTCGTGCCCCCCTCCATCGATCAGGGCTGTGAGGTTGACCTTCGGACGATTTGCACGGACATAGAGTGCACCAACACCTTTCGGTCCGTACATCTTGTGTGCACTGAACGACATGAGATCCACGTTCATTTCCACAACGTTCACCGGAATCTTTCCGGTGGCCTGGGTCGCATCGGCATGAAAGAAAATTCCTGCACCACGACACACCGCCCCAATCTCAGCAATTGGTGCAATCGTTCCAATCTCGTTGTTCGCCAACATGATCGTGACAAGGATTGTCTTGTTCGTGATTGCATTTTTCAGATCTGCAACGCTGATGAGCCCTGCGGTGTCAACCGGCAGATATGTGATCTCGAAACCGTGTTCCTCGAGTCGTGCGCACGTGTCAAGGACGGCTTTGTGTTCGGTCGTCGCGGTGATAATGTGATTGCGTTTTGAGGCGTAAGCTTCGGCGACACCTTTCAGCGCCAAATTGATTGATTCTGTTCCCCCACTCGTGAAGACAATCTCAGGGTTCTCCGCTCCGACAAGCCGTGCGATCTGCTTTCGTGCATTCTCAACAGCCGCTTCCGCCTTCCAGCCGAACTCATGCTGCCTGCTCGCGGCATTGCCGTAGTTCTCGCTGAAGTAAGGCAACATTGCTTCAACAACCTTCGGATCGACTTTGGTTGTCGAGTGGTTGTCGAGATAGATTGGAATCTTCAGTGTCATCACACAATCTCTGAAAGCGTCATGCTTTCAAAGGCTCGATCGATGTTTGCCTGCACCTTGTGCAACGGAGATTTGATCGTGCAGACATCAAACACATCACAACTGCCGGGTCCTTCAACCATGCACTGCGCGATCATCGGCATGTTGCCTTCGATGACATTGATGATACGCGAAACCGTGATCTCGCTGGGGTTCATTGCGAGAGTGTAGCCACCATATACGCCCTGATGGGAAACGATCAGAGCCGCCTTGGCCATTTTCTGGAGGACCTTTGCAAGAAGTTCATGAGACACATGGTAGGTATCGGCAATCTCGCGCGCAGTAACCACATAGCTTTCCGGCCGGGCCGCTATGTGGCGGATCGCGATCAGACCGTATTCCACTTTCTTCGACAACCGCACCATTTCAGATACCCGACCGAACTAGTCCGACTTCAGTTCAACAAAAAAGCACCTACGTGCAATATTTTCAACGCTGCGGGAGCTTCCAAAGTTCCAGACCCAAAGCTCCTTGTTTTGTGCCATAATATAGCTAGGCCAGAGACGAAAGTCAACCGCATGATTGCAACCCACAGCGGTTTTGGCTATCATTGGTCGTCCAGACTATGCAAACGGCAGCAATTCCTCGTCTTACCCTTCTCATTGCAGTTTCCACCATCCTAATCGTCTGTTTCGGCAAGGCTTCATTTGGCTTCCTTCAATTGCGGCACAATCGAACTTTGAGCGAGGACGATAGCTCCTCCTTCTCTCGGGCAAGAGAGAACACTGACAGCCTCTCGCAAGCGTATTGGCATGCACTTTCACTTCTTTCTACACCTAAGCTGAAAGAGAGGAAGGAACTCTTGCGATCATACCAACAGAGAGGATATGCAAATGCTCTTGCGGAAGTTCTCCGAGGCGACGGACTTGGAGCACTGCTTTCCTTTCTGAGGACAAGACTCCAGATAGAGTATTCGATCTCTCATGAGTTGGTGATCGTGGATATTTCAGCCGAGCACCAGCAGCCCTCAGACTCAAACACCTTCCTCTCTCGGAACAAGCCAACGATCGTCCTTCCAACTAGACCGAACCAGCCGATGCGAATCGGCCTGGATATCAATTGGAGGTTTTCTGAAGACCCCTGGAGGCGAGAATGAAAAGCCATCGCCTGACAACCCATCTCCTCTCTGTAGACGCATTCAGGAATAGTGGATACAGAACAACTCGACTATACCCGGCAGCCACAGCTATTCTTAATCTATTTTTTTGTGCGTACTTCGAACGCTACCTCAAGAATGACGCCACTGGGTTTTACCTGTCGCTCTTTTTGCTTCTTCAGGCTGGTGCATACATAGTTCTTTCTTCCACGAATTTCTTTACAGTCTCGTTCGAGATACTTTCAAAGGCAAGAATATATCCAACTACGCCAACTGATCGTATGTTGTTTGTCATCGGGGGCAACTGCCGGCGGCCGATCCTCCTTTCATTGGTGGGGTCGAACATGTTCTTTGTCATCGTTCTCTTTCGAGAGACTTTCTGGGGAGCAATTCTCGCGGCCCTGTTCTACTTCCTTCTCGCCTCAACAATCGAAGTCTTCCTCTCGGCAAGCATGTTGATCATCAAGAGACGATCGCTACCGCTGGAAGGTGCGATTGTCGCCGTCGGATTTATTCTTCTCACACTTATTCTTGGATCACTTGTTTTCCATTACGAGACTTTGATTGCCTCCATACCATTCATCCGGTGGACCGTAGATGGCATCCTCGGGGCCATTCATCTGGAAACCATGAAAGTCATCTCAAGCATTGCATGGCTTCTGACTACTTCTGCAGTCATGCTCATTCTCGGCAGGAGGTTTGCTTGAAGCGGAGCATGTTGGATCGGCAAGAGCGCATTCTGATGGCGACCGAGATCAAGCACTTCTTCGTGCATCCTCGATGCCTGCATTTTGTACCATTGATGCTGGCTGGCGTCATGCTTGTTCTGTGGCCGTACTTCTCTTCGCCGTTCGCTGCTGTTTTCGTTGTGCTGTTTGCCGGACTTGAACCCCAGTTCGCCAACATCTTCTTCCACACGCCTCATGAATTGGAATCGCTGAGCTTTCTGCCAATGGATTGGCATCGCATCGTGAAGGCAAAGGACCTCTCCACCATTCTTGTCCTTTTCATCATGTTGCCTATCGTCTGTGCCACATTGTTGTACTTCTCTCCCTCGCCCCTCTCTCTCGATCAAGCGGAAGCGGCAGCACTCTATCTTTTTACCATTCTCTTTCCTCTCATTCATATAGGCAACATGAGATCCGTTCAACATCCCCGTCGGAAGACCGGTTGGCAAACCGATGACCTGGCGGGCAGCGTGGAATTGTTGATCAGTATGGGGATACTTTCGATCCCATACTTGGTCTTTGATGAAGCCATGGAGATGCCAGCCCTTTGCATCGTGTATGCCGTGGCAACAATGGTCTTCTGGTGGCGGTACTCGATCAGGAAGACTGCCGAACTCCTTGACTCCAGAAAGATAGAGATATGCCTGAAAGTGTGAACATTCTCGAAATCAACGGACTGACGAAGACATACGACTCCGGTCAACGTGCGGTGGATGGGCTGTCGCTGAGGGTGCCGAGGGGATCGATCTTCGGTTTCGTTGGCTTGAACGGCGCCGGCAAGACGACGACCATCCGGATTGTCGCAGGACTGTGCAACAAGGACTCCGGTTCGGTCAGGCTGTTCGGCAAGGAAATCGATGACCACGATGCTAACTACAAGCACGATATTGGATTCGTCCTCGATGAGCCGCTGTACTTCGAATGGATGTCGGCTGAAGAATACCTTCATTTCGTTGGAGCAATGTATGGTATCTCGGAAAGTGAAACGAGGAAGAGAACTGCCGAGCTGTTGGAATTCTTCGATCTGACCGGAAAAGGGTCAGACCCGATCGATAGCTACTCAACCGGGATGAAGAAGAAAGTGTCACTCGCTGCTGCCATCATCCACAAACCAGCTCTCATCATCCTCGACGAACCATTTGAAGGCATCGATGCACTTGCGGCCAACGCGATCAAAGGGAGCCTGACACTTATGGCCTCAAAGGGATCCACCGTCTTCATAACATCGCATGTGCTTGATACCGTCGAACGATTCTGCACCGAGGTGGCGGTTATCCATCAGGGAAGGACGCTGCTGCAGTGTAAGACTATCGACATTCGGACCCTGGCCAAGGGTACGTTGGCAACTATTGCGTATAATTCTCTGGAAGACCTTTTTGTAGACTTGCTCTCTGAGAAGACCGCTAAGAAACAGCTAACATGGCTCTAGCATGCGACTCATTCTGCTGACTCTGTTTGCACCGGTCAAGGCTGCAGAACAGATCAAATCCAACCCCCGCTGGGTGGTGGCATTTCTGTTTTTCTCGGTTGTGAGCGCAACAACCTACGCCCTGAATTACCCTTACCTTACGCAGGCAACAGTCACCCGTCTGCCTTCGACGGCAACCCTTGCAGATAAGCAAGAGGTTGTCGAGTCACTCAGGCTCGAACTGCCGACAAAACTCGCATTCTTCCCCGTTCGTATGTTCGTAGGATGGGGGATATTCTCTGTCGCTCTCTTCTATGTCAGCAGAGCGTTCGCCCCGCGGGAAGCTTTACGATTCGAGCAGGTACTCTCAGTCGAAGTGCATGCCGAGGTATCCTCAATAGTTGCAAATCTCATCACGCTGATCCTTACTCTTACCTCGGAAGACGGGAAACTTGCCGACCTGCCGTTGAGTCTTGCCGGGGTGATCCACGCAGAGCAAGATTTCGTCATCAAGTCTTTGCTTACAACACTGAACATCTTTACCTTATGGTACATTGTTTTCCTGACCATCGCTGTTGCCACTCTCTGCAACTTGAGGAAACTCAAATCGCTCCTGGTTGTGCTGCTGGTCTGGACATTTTCCACGATGTTGAATCTCGGTGCAATGAAAATACTGATGGATGAATTGCATCTTTTGTTTTGATACTGACTA
>Ga0208980_10000892_pt1 | contig 17672 bp, 16 predicted proteins | sample WetSurMetagenome_3_FD_187993 | JGI IMG/M metagenome (GOLD analysis project Ga0208980, IMG submission 187993) | Wetland microbial communities from Twitchell Island in the Sacramento Delta, sample from surface sediment Aug2011 Site A1 Bulk (version 2) | ecosystem: Environmental > Aquatic > Marine... | reverse complement strand
TCCGTCAGGGTTCGACCGGAATGCTTTTCCAGCTCCTTCACCGATCCGATGCAGGTTTGATCATGGCAGGCGGAACACTCCCATACCGGAAGCGGTGTGCCCCAGTAACGCTCCCGCCCCAGCGCCCAATCAATATTGTGTTCCAGAAAGTCGCCAAAGCGTCCGTTCTTGATATGTCCGGGATACCAATTTATTTTCTCATTCAGAGCAACCAGGCGATCCTTAAAACTGCTCGTGCGGATGAACCACGTTAGTCGAGCATAATAAAGCAGCGGACCATCACATCTCCAGCAGAAGGGGTAACTATGCGGGTAGAGCTCGGATTTAAACAGCAGCCCGCGGTCATGCAGGTCTTGAATGATAAGCGGGTCGGCATCCTTTACGAAAACACCCGCCCATGGTTTGACCTCGGAAATGAAAGCACCATCCGGGGCGACGGTCTGAAGAATGGGCAAATCGTATTCCGTAGCCATTCTCATATCGTCTTCACCGTAGGCAGGCGCCATGTGCACCAACCCGGAACCATCCTCCACAGATACAAAATCCGCCAGGAGGACATAATGGGCTTTCTTCTCCAAGGGCAGGAAGGTAAAGAGCGGATGATAGCGTCTACCTTTCAATTGCTTTCCCTTGAAGCGGTCGATCACCTGGAAAGGTATCTCCCCAAATACCTTACCAAGCAGCGCTTCAGCAAGGATCAACCGCTCCGTTCCATTTTCAGGCAGGTTGACCTGTACGGTCACGTAATCAATCCCCTCTCCAACAGCTACAGCCACATTCGCCGGCAGGGTCCAGGGGGTGGTAGTCCACACCAGCAGTGATGTGCCAGGTTCATCAACCAACGGCATCCGGACAAACACCGAAGGGTCTTCAGTATCCTTGTAACCCAAAGACACCTCATGGGCTGAAAGCGGTGTGCCGCAGCGCGGGCAGTAAGGTACCACCTTGAATCCCTGGTAAAGCAGATCCTTCTCCCAGAAATCCTTCAAAATATGCCACACCGATTCGATATATTCGTTTGTGTAAGTGACGTATGCGTCTTTGAGATCCACCCAGAAGGCGATCCTGTCGGTGAGCTTCTCCCAGTCCTGGATATTGGAAAACGCGGACTGACGGCAGAGTTCATTGAATTTGGCAATACCATACTCATCAATCTGACTCTTTTTTTCAAACCCGAGGCGCTTTTCCACCTCGATCTCCACCGGCAACCCATGGGTATCCCAACCGCCGCGGCGAAGGACGTGGTACCCGCGCATGGTTTTATATCGCGGAAAGAGATCCTTGAATGCCCGCGCCAACACGTGATGCGAGCCCGGCTTCCCATTCGCTGTGGGGGGTCCTTCATAAAACACATACTCGGGACCACCCTCCCGTTCCTTCATGGTGCGGTGAAAGATGTCCTTTTCCTTCCAGAAATACAGGATCGCCTCCTCCAGCGAGGTCACATTCAGTTTTGGGGAGACAGGCTTAAACATTTTTTCCTCCAACACCATTGTAATTAAAAATAAAATCTCATCCCGATTCGGGACGAGTTCACACCCGCGGTACCACCCGTTTTCCTGCCATTCAAGCAGGCGCTTTGTAGGATTTGATCATTCCAAAGCCCTGGTAACGGTGGCTGATCCGTCTTGCTTACTTTCCCATGTGGGAGTTCAGCGCGAGACTCCGGAAGGATTTTTAGTTTTGGTCTGCCACCCGGCTTCCACCAACCCGGGTTCGCTCCAGGAGGCGCAAAACCTACTCGTTTCCATCATCGTTTTATAAATGGATTATCCCATAATTCTGGTTAAAAGATAAGGGAACCAGATTCTGCGTGATGTGTTTATTGCTGAATTGGCATCCCGAAAGCCAGCCGGGCAATGTAATCAAACATCGCTTCAACCCCATTCCCGGTAGAAGCACTGGTAAGCAGGAAGGGTGCCCCGATGCTCATCGCAAATTCCATCCCGGCCCTGGCCAACTCTGGTGGCTGAGGCACCAAATCTAGCTTGTTGCCGATCACCACAAATTTTACAGCCGGGGCGAACTTATGTACTTCTTCCACCCAACTAGGCAAATTATCCAGCGAATTCTTCTCCCCCAGGTCGTAAACCAACGCGGCAGAGACACTCCCGCGGTAAAAACTCTCGCGTACTGCCTGAAAGCGCGGTTGCCCGGCTACATCCCAGATGGAAAGTTTCACCTGCTGCCCGGGAAGATTCACCACTTTGGTCTGAAAATCCACCCCGATGGTCATGATGCGCGAAACTTCAAATTTTCCCTCGCAATACCGCCGAGCGAGGGATGTCTTGCCCACATTCCCATCGCCGAGCAGGATCACTTTAAAAATCGGGACACCTTCCATATGACCTCTAAAACTTTTCCTTCAAATAATAATCATGCGGCAAAACAAGCGCATCCGGATCGATCATTTCCCGCTGGAGTTGGTGAGCATTTGCCTCTTCGAAGAGTTTTTGAGATTGCTCAAGATTCTTGAGTTGCTGCTGAGTCGGTTCGTTATTAAAAAGCGCGATGGTGGAAGTGACCTTGCCAGGTATGAAACAGAGCCACTTCCCCCCCTCGATCTGGGTCAAACGAACCTCTCCCCCAAAGATCTCCCGGGTGGCTGATTGGTAAGCGAAAAGCATTGGAACAAAAAGCGCGGGGTCCACTCCAAAATCGCCCCTGGTTTGTATGGGTAATCCCGAGCGCAGGTCATATATGGAGTAACCGGTCATCTCTGATTGATGACGACGGCGGATGATCATGGACTGGCCATCTGTCACCTGGTTTCGCCAATCCTCGGATTCGGGATTTTGACTCATAAATTGTTCAACCATCCGGATTTCATGCTGGTAACTGGCGTAAAGTTCTTCAAATTGCTTACGGTTGATCGTCCCAGCCGCGAACCGCATCGCCAGGGCATCTTCCTTCTGGCGCACTTTTTCCAGGTAATCTCGGGCGTCATCCGAAGTCTTGCGTGTCGGATTCACAGGCTCCACCACAGGTGCTCCAACTTGCTGATTAACTTGTGCAGCATAGGATGGCGCGATCAGGGTGGCATCGCTGACAGATTCCTGGATCGGTGTTTCCACCGCTTCGCGTGGCGGTCTGTATACCGGCACAGTCCGCTCAACCGGTTGCGGTGGCGGTGTGGGGGTCTTCTTTCTGCGTTTGAGCCAATCAAACATGATGTACCTGCGATGTTTAAATTTAGGGATTAGGGTCAACCCCTACACAATATTATTCTATCCGGTCGTAGAAAAGTGGCAAGGGCTGGCAGGGGGTGTCCTGCAGGGAGACCGCCTCCCGGAGCCGCGTTTCGGCCTCCGAGGCAGAATCCTTGCTGGCAGCATGCAGGGTGAACACAGTATCCCCTGGCTGCATCAAATCGCTCACTTTCTTATGTACCAGGATTCCCACCGAATGATCGATCCGATCCTCTTTCTTCACCCGGCCCGCCCCCATCAGCACTGAGGTCTCACCCACCACGCGGGCATCCAGCCAGCGCACGTAGCCCGCTTTTTCCCATTTCATTGTCTGCACAATAGGAGCCTGGGGTAGTTTTTCAGCGTGATCAATGAAGCTCACATCCCCGCCCTGCCGGCCAACCAGCATCCGGAATTTTTCCCAGGCACTGCCATCTGCCAGTGCGCGTTTTGCCAAATCAACGCCCTCCTCCGTGGAGGTAACCCGTCCCCCCAAAAGCATCATCTCCCCGGCTACATCCAGGCAGTGCGCGCGAAAATCCTCAGGTCCCTGCCCGTGCAGCGTATCAATGGCTTCCTTCAACTCCAGAGCATTTCCCACAGCGCTTCCAAGCGGCTGGTTCATATCTGAAAGAAGTGCCACCACCTTTCGCCCGGAAAGCCTGCCAATGGAGACCATCAGGTTTGCCAGAGAACGGCCCTCTTCCAGGGTCTTCATGAAAGCCCCACTGCCAATCTTGACATCCAGCACGATCGCCTGCGCTCCGCCGGCGATCTTCTTACTCATCACCGAGGAGGCGATGAGCGGCATGGATTGCACCGTGCCGGTCACATCCCGCAGGGCGTAGAATTTACCGTCGGCAGGCGCCAGGTCGGGACTTTGCCCGGTGAGCACCAGGCCGATCTCCTTGAGCTGGGTGATAAATTCATCCCGCGAGAGATTCGTGCGGTAACCAGGAATGGATTCCAGTTTGTCCAGGGTTCCGCCACTGAAGCCCAATCCCCTGCCGGACATTTTCCCCACAGGCACACCGCATGCGGCTACCAGTGGCTCCACCACCAGGGTGGTTTTATCGCCCACGCCGCCGGTTGAATGTTTATCCAGCGCGATCTTCACAACTTTGGAAAGATCAAGTGTGGACCCGGAATTCGCCATTGCCAGGGTCAGATCGGTCGTTTCCCGGTCGGTCATTCCACGCAGAAGCACGGCCATCGCCCAAGCAGCCGCCTGGTAATCGGGAATCTCGCCACGGGTGAAACCGGCAACAAAGAATTCAATCTCCTCCCGGGAGAGCTCGAATCCATCCCGTTTTTTGATGATCAAATCCACTGCGTTCATCGCTGCCTGCTCTCTTTTCCTGAAATACAACACGGGCTATCCCGCTTTGGGTTGCCCGTGTTGAAATTCTACTTCTTCAGGCTGATGGTCACTTTTCGATTCGGGTCTTCACCCACGCTCTCGGTGATCACATCAGGATGTTCCTTGAGCTGCAGGTGAATGATACGCCGTTCCCCCGCTGGCATCGGTTCCAGCACCTGTTTCTTACCCGTCAGTATGGCTTGATCAGCCATGCGGTCAGCAATTCTGCGTAGCTGGTCCTCCCGCCGGGCACGGTACCCCTGGATATCAATCAATAAAGGTACCCATTTACCCAACTCGCGGCAGACGATCAGGCTGCAGAGATATTGCAGGGCATTGAGAATCTCGGATTTCCGGCCGATCAGGATGCTGAGATCTTCACCTGTGATCTCGATGAAAATTGTGCGATCTCCGCCACGCTCGTCTGCCTCAATATATTTGGCGTCGACCTTGGCGAAAACCTTCAATTTATCCAGCATTTCTTCAACCACCGCCTTGGCCACCTGAAGTTCATGGTCGTCACCCAGCGAGATCTCTTTTTGAGCTTTAGGTTTCGACTCTGTTTTCGGGGATGGCTTTTCTTCCGCGGCTATCTTATCTTTTGCAGGCTTTGGGCTGGGTGCTTTCTCCGCCACTGCTGCAGCGTGCGTGGATTCATCCTCACGGATAGATAGGCGCACCCTGGCCTGGCGGTGACCCAGTCCCAGCAGCCCTTTGCTGCCGCTATCCAGGATCTCGACATCCACAGCGTCTCTGGGCAGTCCGAGCTGATCCAGCCCCTGCTCTATGGCTTCATCGATGGTAGGTGCAATGATTTCCAAAGTAGTTTTTTCGTGTTGCATAGATATCCCTCGTCAATTACTTCTTTGCTTTTAAACTGGTTTTCTTCGCCTGGGGTTCCGGTTTTGAACCCATAAATGGGATCAAATTTCGCCAGTTGCGCCAATCGATCTGCCCCATCATCGCATATTGGAAAATACCGATCAGGTTGGAAACAACAAAATAAATGGCCAACCCAGCGGCCAGGGTAAATGAGATCCAGCCCATCAGCAGAGGCATATACATATTCATCGTCTTGGTCATCTGGGCTGATTGATCGTTCCCACCCATGGTGGGCGGGGTCATCAGTTTTTGCTGTGCATAGGTCGTAATCACGACAATGATCGTTAATATCGGGATTCCGATCTCTGTGCCGGGGATATACCACCGTTCCGGCTGGCTGAGGTTCATCCACAAAAAATGATCATTCAAAGGAATCAAATCTGACAGATTTATGAAATTTGGGTAGATATGATTCGTTAGTTTCAATAAATCCAGGTTAGTACTGGCCAATGCCATGATCAGCGCCTGGTACAACCCAATGATGACCGGTAATTGAATGACTGTTGGCAGGCAGGATGCGAAGGGGTTGATCTTCATCTCCTTATAGAGTTCCATCTGCGCCTGCGCCAGTTTTTCCTTATCCCCTTTGTACTTCGCCTGCATGTCGATGTAGCGCTTATCTTTTTGTAGATCGGTCATCGCCTTGGCGCCTTTGATCTGCTGTGCCTGCAGCGGCCAGGTGATCAGACGTACGAGGATCGTGAATAAGATGATCGCGATCCCGAAATTTTGGCCGATCAGGTTGTAAATGAACATCAGTACATTTACAAACGGTGTAACAATTATTGCGTTAAAAATATCGCCCATTGTGATTTCCTATTATTTCCCGGGTTTGAAAGGCCAGGATAATGCCCCATTGGTCTTGATGGATTGCAGCAGGACGTCTCCGCCCTTGACCGGGACCAAGATCAGATCACCAACCAGTACAGGGTCTGAATATAGTTGACCTGTTAATTTTTGGTGCCAATTCTCTGTTAGATCGGTCTTTAGATTTGCCACGTTCCCGCCTTCATTGACATAAACAACCCCATCCGGAACAAGCACTGGGGAAGCGATCACCGAAGACGAGGTGTTTATTAGAATCGGTTTTTGGCTCAGTTTTTTCTCATCCAGCGCGTAAAAATCACCGCTCTGTACACCAATATAAACCTTGCCATCATTAATCACGGGTTTGGACCAAATTCCACCGCTAAGAGTAGTTTGATCAAGGATTTTTCCTGTTTTTCCATCCACTTTGGATAACAAACCGCTGATATTCCCCACCAGCAGGTTTCCATCGGCATCCAAAACCGGGCTGGCAACCAATGCACCGCCCAGATCTGTCTGCCAGAGTTGGTCAAGTGATTTCAGGTCGTATGCATGAAGGTTATGATCAAGTCCGGAAAGGTAGACAACGGTGCCATTTAGAACCGGGGTGGACCAAAGCGGACCGGTGGTTGTGATGGTTTTCACCAACTGGCCGTTTTTCTTCAGGATGTAAAGGTTGCCATCCGCATTCGGGGCAAACACATAATCACTCGCGATCAACGCGCCGCCAATGTAGCGGTCATCGGCATCGGTGAACTTCCACATTTCAGTTGAATTTGTGATATTGATGCCGAATAATTCTTTGGTGTAATTACCGATCACCATCATCTCGCCATCGATCGCTGGGGGAGCGAACAAAATCCCGTAGTTTGGCCCCCGATTAAAAAGGCTTTCGATGATGCCACCACTCTGCTGACGTTCAGGGAAAACCCATTTCTGGGTACCATTTGTCAGGTCTATGCCGTAAATCGATGCACCGTCCGCCAGATATGCCACATCCCCGGTGACAGTCATCCCTGGCCAGTTGTTCACGCCTCCCCCCGCACCGGTACATCCAGCCAGGATCAGGGCAGTGAACGCCAACAAAATCACAATCGCAATTTTTTGATATTTCATCCTTGAATACCTTTGTTAAGGGACGGGGTCGTACCCGCCCGGATTGAATGGGTTACACCGGATCACCCGCCAGATTGCCAGAACCGATCCCTTTACAGCTCCATGCTTATAGATTGCCTGGTAACCGTAGTGAGAGCAAGATGGATAAAACCGGCAAGTGTTCGAAGGCATTGTCTTTGATAAAGTACTCTGATACATCCTAATGAGTGCCAGTAGCGGCCATCGTAGGATCGTCCGGAAGTTAATCGGCAAATCCCGCAAACGCGGCTCGCTGGCATACTCCGATGTGTTGGTGTGAACTTCACCCATTTTTCTGTATCAAATCAGCCCGAATCAACAGGCTTGTTAAAGCTTCATAAAACTGTTTACTGGATGCATCCTGCGAACCATTTCTGGATTGAAGGATCAAATCCCATCCACCCTGGATTTCCGGGAGCAAACCATCCATGCAGGCTCGAACGCGACGTTTCACTCTATTTCGGTCCACAGCCCCACCGCTGTTTTTCCCGGCAATCACAGAAACACGTATGTATTCCAGGCAGTTCTCTTCTTTTATTAATACAAGAAGCGGGTGGGTATAACTACGCCCGGTATGCCTCACCCGCTTGATCTCTTCTGAATGACAGAGTCGATTCTTCCGTTTCACGCTTTAGCCAGCAGGGGCTCGATTCCTCAGAAATGATTCTGGAAAGCCAACCCGGCCACTCTGGATTTTTACCAGCGAATGCGTTTGACGTGATTATTTGCATTTACCGTTAATTGATGGCGCCCACGCAGGCGACGCCGCTTTAACACTTCACGGCCATCCGCAGTAGACATGCGCTGGCGGAATCCATGAACGCGCAGGCGGCGACGGATGCGAGGTTGATAGGTGCGTTTGGGCATACACTTTCCTTTCGATCAAAAAAATCACTTCGCGAAATTCGCAAGCGCCAATTATACCTTAAGAAATTTCGATTTACCCATTTCAAGAGGATTTTGGTCGAAATGAATTGAAATTTTCATTTAGAAAGATAAACCCGCCCTTCAAAGGGCACCGAGGTTCAATCAATTCTCTCATTATTTACCAGAGTGGACTCGGTCCAAAAGTGTTCCCCATCCGCTAAACCTGATGCGCCCATTTTCACCTTCTCGGCACTGAAATTCAACCAGATCAACGCTTTTTCTATGGGGAGTTCTCTGGTAAATACCACAACCCTGTCATCGGCGAAGGATAGTGAGGGGAAATCCAGATCGCTCCAACCCCAAGCGCATTAAGATAGCCGGGCTTTTACCGGATTCCATGGATATCCCCAATCCCATCCCCATTGGAATCCGCAAAACTGCGGGGATAGATCAAATTTCAAACAATCTGTTGCAACCGTTTTGGATCCATGAAATTCACCATCAAACAATGATTCCGGAGACGCCATTCGGTTCACATCGAACCAATTCTACGCGGCTGATTTCATTTTCCAAATTTTTTGGCGATCTCGCCGTTACGCGCAGATAATTTCCGCTCCACCCGCTCAGATTCCAAAACTCCCCATTAACCTTTTCGCTTCTCTCCCATAACACATTCACGGTTTTTCCCAAGGAGTCTCGCTGGTAAGTGTTTTTGGCTCGCTCAATAACATCCCGCATTATTTGACTACGCTCTTTTTTCACTTTCGGATCCACTTTATCCGGCAAAAGTTCGGATGGAGTCCCCGTCCTTCCCGAGTAGGAAAAAACGTGCCCTCCCGCAAACCCCATCGCCTCCACATATTGAACACTCTCTAAAAATTCACACACTGTTTCTCCAGGAAACCCGACGATGATATCCGTTGTCACTGCAATTTCTGGAACAATCCTGCGGATTTTCGCAACAATTTCCCGATAGGAATCCGGGGTGTTTTCCCGTCCCATTCTTTTGAGCGCTGCCACGCTGCCGGATTGAAGCGGAAGATGAAGCTGCTGGCAGAGGCGCGGGTTCTCCCAGAGTGAATAAAAAGTTTCAGGCAGGCTCCAGGGTTCGATCGAAGAAAGCCTCAGCCGGGGTATTGAAGTTTGGGCAAGGACTGAAGTCACCAAATCGACGATGCTTTTCGGTGGAGAGAGGTCCCGCCCCCACCCGCCGAGCTGTACCCCGCTGAGAACCGCTTCCTGCGCACCGGCGTTTTCAGCCGCACGAATATCCGCGGTAACCTCCTCTACCTGAACCGACCTGCTTTTTCCCCGCGCTAAGCGGGTGACACAATAAGTGCAATGTTGATCGCACCCATCCTGCGCCTTGATAAAGGCGCGAATGCGCCTCCGTGAGCCCTGCACTGGTTCCCGGTAATGGAAATGGTCTTCGGAGAGGAATTGCCCCAAGGCAAGGCTTAAAAGTTGATCCTTGTCATCATTGGAGATCACCATCTCTACGCCTTGCAGGTTTTGGAGTGACTCCTTTTCCAGGGTGGAGAGACAACCAACAGGGATGATCCTCGGGCAGCCAGCCTTCCCCGCCTGGCGGATTTTTTGCCTCGAATCGGATGCGGCTTCGGTTGTGACTGTACAGGTGTTGATAATTGCAAGTTCCGCCTGGGCTGGTAAGGCGACGATCTGGTGGCCAAGGGCGTGGAACTGGCTGGCAAATTTCTCAATCTCTGCCTGGTTCAGCCGGCAGCCTATGCTATCGAGGTAAACCTTCATTGCTGGTAAAGAATTAGATTATCAAAGAGGATGTCCGTTCCCGGGGTCGCATTCGATCCAGAGATCAAGCCTATCCGCCCATCCGCGAAATCAGAATCCTGAACGATCGACAGGAGTGAGCCATTCACATATAACCCCAGCTCGTCCTCCGAGCATACCCCCAGGATCCGGTTCGTACCCCGGCCGCGGGTGATGCCGGAATTGAAATCCATATTCTTCCCACTCAGTAAAGAGTAATTGCCATCCTTCACTTTGATAATCCCGTAATATCCATCGCTGCTGACCAGAAAGGCGTAGAAATTCTCTGCGTCACGGTAACGGCAGATCACTCCAAAGGAGTTATCGTCCGGACCTCCCAACTTGGATGCATCCACCCCCACAGCCACGTTGCCATACTTCCCCTCCCGCGTGGACCAGTAATCCTTCTCCACTTCATTATTGTAGAATTCCAGCCCCTGGTGTGAATAATTCACCGAGCTGCCTTCACCGGAATAAGAGGTCGTCCAACCACTGCCAGCCCGGCTGAAATCGTCCTGAAAGAGGATCTGGCTTTCCGGGATGCCAGGCTCCGATCCATATGATGGTTCTGAAAGGTGTGATCCCAATCTATTGATAATGGAACACCCTGAAGCAAGAATAAGGATCAGGGTGGATATAAAGCACACTCTCATTATTCTGCTCGAATTATAAGTAAGCGTAGAATCAGCACGCATCAGGCTGGATTTTACCTTAGAACCTCTCCGCTCACTCTCCCCCGAAATATTGCTGCAGCAACCTGCCAGCGGTGAGCCCGACCGGTCCTCCAGTATCCAGGGATAACGCCTGCTGTAACTCCGCTTTTGCCGATTGCATATCCCCGACCCCGATCAACGCCTGGGCATAATGCAGGTGGGAGCGGGCTGAACCCGTATCTTTGCCCAAGGAATTGCGCAGGAATTTCAAGGCGTTATCCGGATCACCGCCAGTGAGTAGTAGCCATCCCATCAAGTCATTCGAAACCGGGTCATTCGGCCCTAGCAAAATGGATTGCTGTACTGCGGCTTCGCAAGCTCCTTTCAGGTCTACACCATTTACTAGGCAGAATTCACCCAGTGCCTGCCAGACACTTAAATTCCCGGGGTCATTACTCGTCGCTGATTGATAAAATGCCAGCGCATTGGCAGTATCCCCGCCCAGGTAGGCGGTTTTCGCCAACTCGATTTGCCAAAGGCTCTCACCAGGTTCCTCGGCAGCCAGAGACTCGAGATATTTCATGGCAATACCGATCTGTCCCCGCTCACGCCAATACTTTGCGAGAAAATAGCGACCCAGTCTGGATCGCTCATTCAGGCGAATAGCCTTCACCAGATCCTGGTAACCTTCTTCTTCATGCATCAACTTTGATTCACCGAGCATCGCCCAGGCTTCCGAATCACCGGGACGCAAACGTGTGGATTGAAGAAAAGCATTTTCAGCCAGGTCCCATTCCTGGTTATCGAAAAGAAACCGGCCAATCTCGAACCAGCTCTCCGAGTCCGCTTGATTTATTTTTTCGAATATCTCGATCAATGGATAAAGCTTTTCGCGAAGATTCTGAATTTCAGCAGTGAGCCGTAGAATTACCGATAGCGCGTCCTCAGGTTGTATTACAGCTTGGAGGGTAGCTGCGTTCCATGCCATCATTTCGTCTGGCTGGTTCCCGGCTGAAATCCAGTCCAAAATAGTGGAAAGAGATTCTTCCAGATCACCCAAATTTCGCCATTCCTGGCTCAAGGTGGATACGTTTTCCGCAGTTAAGTCCGACCGGGTACCCAGTTCTGTAAAAATTACTTTGGCTTCATCAATCCTGCCAGTCTGAACGAGGCTTTGACCCAGTCGAAGGCGCTCTGTTGCATTCAACAAGCTTGCCTTGTCTGCCCTGGTGTACCATGTGACAGCATTGGCGTAATCCTCCTCCTGAAAATATGCATCTGCGATCTGAACCGTCAAGCCGTTTTGCCAAGGCTGGAGCTGATAAAGATCCTGCAAGAGATCAGCCTGTTCGCTGTATCTTGCCTCGCTGCCGGCCTGATAGGCATAATTTTTATCGGTTTCTGTCTTAAATAAATAAACACCTGTAAAACTAAGTGCTCCAATCAAAATGATACCGGCGGCAACCAGAAGATAGGTTTTCTCCAACAATGTTTTCATCGCATAAATTATATTCCCTGATATCGTCGCTCTACTGATGGTATTGCCACAGATCGATATTTATCCGTGTTTAATCATTATCTTGACACGGCACACCTTGCGTGATAATCTTCCTCCCCGGACGAGACGTCTTCATTGCGGCAAGTTCTTGATCCTCCCGAATCATTAGGGAGCGGCGTCTCAAAATTTTTTTTATGAAAGAGGAAGAAGGAATGGCAGAACGTTTTGTAGGTACCGTCAAGTGGTTTAACCCTGCCAAGGGTTACGGTTTCATCGGCCGTGAAGATGGCGAAGATGTCTTCGTCCACTTCTCCGCGATTGAAATGGATGGGTACAAATCCCTGAAGGAAGGCCAGAAGGTCGAGTTCTCGATCGAAAAAGGCACCAAGGGGCTGCAGGCAGCCGATGTCCGCTCGGCCGAGTAAGAGCTGATCTTACCAAACCAACAGGGTCACCTAAAGTGGCCCTGTTCTTTTTTTTAATTTCCCTGGGAAGATAAAAGCAGTTTGATGTATTCGAGGGCAGTCACCTTCCAACCCTGCGGATGCAGCCACCAGGTGAACGGTCTGAACCAGTGACCCTCCACAGGTTGGATACGAAGCTGAATTCCGGAACCATCGAAGATTCGATCAAAAATGATCTTGGCCCGCCGCGTGTGGTAGGGATCGGTGACGATCATGGCAGAGTCCATACCCTGGCGCTGCATGGTATCCAGCACCGCCTCCGCCTCTCCAACGGTGCTGCTGACGATATTATTGGGCAATATGATGTTGCTGATAGGTACGCCCATCCCGGCCAGCTCCACGGCCTTGATCCCGTTCGGATCGATGGGGGATTCTTCTGTTCCGGGGGTTGGCGTTTTACTCAGACCTGTGTCGGTAAGGATCACGGTATCGGAATAGCCTTCCTTAAATAACCTGGCTGCCTCGGGAATGCGGTCGCTTTCCGCCCCGCTGAGCACAACGATCGCATCCACTTTTTTTGGTGGATCCGATGCGATGAGATAGTTACCCATAAGAATCCAAATAAGCAGGATAAAAGAAACACCCCCGATTAATCCAGCGGCAATGCATCCGCATGGGTTTTTTTGACGGTGATCCGTCTCCATCATTCCTGCTTCGATTTCCTTATCTATGCTTTCCATACCAACTATTCTAGTGGAAATCTTCTCTGTGAACGATTCTCTAATCAACCGTTTAAAATTGGATAACGATGAATCAGTGAATTTTTGCTGGTATACTGATTTTTCGTTCGGGTAATCGAGTCAAAGATGCAATCCACTCACGATCATGATATTTTGATTGTCAGTTCCCCTGCCTGGAGGGATTATGAGCTGCTCGATAGCGGGAATGGCCAGAAACTGGAGCGTTTCGGCGCGCACGTTCTCATCCGCCCGGAAGCGGAGGCAATCTGGAAACCTTCCCTGGCTGATCAAGAATGGCACAAAGCTGCTACGGTTTTTCAGCCCGCGCCAGAGGAAAATGGCGGCCACTGGCAGTTCCGAAAATCCCTTCCCGAGGAATGGAAACTTTCCTACGCCTCGCTCTCCTGCCTTGTGCGGCTCTCTTCTTCACGGCATGTAGGCATCTTTCCCGAACAAGCCTCGCAGTGGGATTTCATCCGTGAGGCATCCCTCAGCCGGCCCGATACCCGGGTTCTCAACCTCTTTGGCTATACCGGTTTGGCCACGCTGGCTGCCGCCGCGGGAGGCGCTCAGGTAACCCATGTGGATGCATCTCGCAAAGCAATAACCTGGGCCAGGCAAAACCAGGCGCTATCTGGATTGGAATCCAGACCAATTCGTTGGATCGTGGACGATGCGCTCAAATTCGTGCAGCGCGAAGCTCGGCGGGGAGCGCAATATGACGGCATAATTCTTGACCCGCCTAAATTCGGACGCGGGCCAAAAGGGGAAGTCTGGGAATTCTACGCCCTACTTCCAATATTGTTGGACGCCTGCCGCCAGGTCCTCTCCCCCAAGCCTCTTTTCATCCTGCTCACCGCCTATGCGGTAAAAGCCTCCTCCCTCACCCTGGGAACCGCGCTCACCTCCCTGATGCAGGGTTTCACAGGTGTCACCCGCAGGGGGGAATTGGTATTAAAGGAAACCAGCGCCGGACGGGAGATCTCCACGGCGGTTTTCGCCCTTTGGAGTGAGTCCAGATTTGAATTTCCGATTTACTCGAAATAATCCCCATAGGTTATCAACTTTTCATCGATGACAGAACCTTCTCTTAAGATCAAAACACCAGATAAAGCAATCCCCGAAGACCATCTGAGTATTCGGACAAAATTAGTCTTTGGCATGGGTGACTGGGGTAATAGCTCGCTCACCACGCTCTTCGGATTCTTTTTCGCATTCTTTCTGAATAACATCGCCGGGCTCCAGCCGCTTTACGCGATTCCCGTCCTCCTGATCGGCGGTATCTGGGACGCCATCAACGACCCGCTTATCGGTGTTTACGCAGATAAAGTCCGCACGCGTTGGGGAAGGCGCAGGCCGTTCTTTCTGTTCGGGGCCATTCCCTTCGGCCTGTTTTTCATTCTCCTCTGGTGGGTTCCTCCGTTCGAATCTCAGGCAGCGCTGTGCGCCTATTACAGCCTGGTGTATATCCTCTTCGACACATCCTATACGCTGGTGGCGGTTCCCTACTCTGCCCTGACGCCTGAATTGACCCCTGATTACAACGAACGCACCAGTTTAAATGGTTACCGGATGGTGGTTAGTGTTATCGCCGGATTGGTGGCGGCGGTGGCTATGCCCTTTTTTGTGGAACAGGTGGTGGAAAAACAATCTGCCTACCTGAGTGTGGCTGTTGTCTTCGGTATTCTGGCGATCGTCCCCTACTTTTTGCTGTTCTTCTTCATTAAAGAAAAATTCCAGAACGTTAGCCCGGATAATTTCAAACTGTTCAAGGGCTTCCAGCTTTCCTGGAAGAATAAACCCTTCCGCTATGCCGCCGGAATTTACACCACCGCCTGGGTGTCAGTCAGCCTGGCTGGAGCGCTCTTCCAGTATTACCTCACCTTCTGGCTGCGCATTCCGGACCAGGTGGATGTCATCCTGGGGATGTTGATGATCTCCACCCTCGTCTTCATCCCCCTGATTGTTTTTCTGGCAAAGAAATACGGCAAGCAAAATGCGTATCTGCTGGCGGTGGGATGGTGGATCCTGGTGATGGTCTCCCTCTTCCTCCTACCGCCGGGATTCTCTCCAATAATTTACTTCCTGATAATTGGTGCTGGTGTGGGCGTGGCGGCGGCGCATGTGATCCCTGCCTCCATCATCCCCGATGTAATTGACCAGGACCAGCTCACCACCGGTTACCACCGCGAGGCCACTTACTACGGTTTCATCGTTTTCATCCAGAAATCCGGTTCGGCTGCGGCGCTGGCGCTGATGCAAATGGTGCTCGCGCTGAGCGGTTACCGCATCCCGCCCGACCCTTCCCTGCCGCTGGCTGTCGTCCAGCCTGAAGCCGCGCTTTGGGCGATTCGCGCCCTCATCGGTCCATTCTGCGCCTTGCTCCTGGGGGGATCCATGCTGCTGGCGTGGAAATACCCAATCAATCGGCAGCAACACGCCGAGATACGCAGGGCAATTGAACTGGATCAAGCAAACGTGGATTGAAGCGAGTGTTCGCCGGTTTATTTACGGATATGTTCAATTTCAATAGGGAAGATCTGAAAGGATTTTTTATAACCAGTCGAATTTCGAATGATAATTAGATACCAAAATTTTTCCTTTTTAATTTACTATTCTTAACCGCTTGAAATATCACCAAAAAATGAGTACGCTTATTTAATAGGGAGTCGATTTTTGACATATAGGAGGAGAAAATGGCCAAAAAGATTTCCTTTCAACGTGAATTGAGAGTACCCCCCGCTGAAGTGTTTCGCGGGTTCACCAATTCGATGGCTTGCAGGGAATGGCTCTGCGACGTAGCCACGATTGACCCACGGGAAGGCGGACGCGTTTATCTTTGGTGGGATCATGGCAACTTTATCGCGGGGAAATTCACTCAGTTCGTCCCGGGAGAGATGATCGAGATCAGCTGCCAGGGATGCTACAATCCCACACCGACCAAGATCTCGATAACACTAAAAAAGACAGACCGGGGAACACAGTTGACATTGGAGGAATCCGGTTTTTCCAACGATGATGATGGTCAGAAATTAAAAAAGCGGGTCGAGCATCGCTGGGAGCAGAGCCTGGATAACCTGGTACATGTTCTGGAGAAAGGTCCCGACCTGCGGGTGGTCAACAGGCCAATGCTTGGGGTCTTCATCGATTCCCTCGACGAAAAGAAGGCTGCCAAATTAGGACTCCCAGCGGCAACGGGGGTATTGGTAGGCGGCCTGGTGGAAGGCATGGGTGCGCAGCTCTCTGGCGTACAAAAATACGATTTGATCGTAGCCATGGATGGGAAATCCATCACGGATTTTCCCTCCCTGGGTGTTGCGCTTCAAGACCACAAAGCCGGCGATAGTGTAGAGACCCAACTCTATCGGAAAAACTCGCTGGAAACACTGTGGGTGAAGCTCTCCTTCCGCCCCTTCCCCGAGATTCCCAAGACACCTAAAGAATTTTCCGAGCGGTTGGGTAAATTGAATGAGGAGAAATTCATTGAGCTGAAAAAATCCTTCATTGGGATCCGTGAAGAAATGGCAAATGCAGCACCAAAGAAGGGTGAATGGAGCGCATGTGAGGTGCTGGCGCACTTGATCCATTCCGAACGGGACCAGCAATTGTTTCTCAACAGTGTGCTGTTTGACCAGGAGTTTGTTTCGGATGGTTATGGAGAAAACCTGAATGCCCGCGTAAAGGCTACGGTGGATACTTTCGGCAGCTCCAAAGCCCTACTGGATGAGTACCATCGGGCGTTGAAGGAGACGAGTTTGATGGTAGCCGGCATACCGGACTCATTTGTGAAGCACAAGGGCAGCTACTGGCGCCAGGCTTTCAACATCCTGCAATATCCGCAGCATACCGATGAGCACATTGCCCAGATCCGGGCCGGGTTTGAGGCCTTAAAAAAGAAAGCATCCGGCAAGTGAAAAAGTTCGGGCGCGGGAAATCCCGCGCCCGATTTTTATTTGTTAGTAGGTTATGGTTATTTAAGGCTGGCGATCACCCATTGCGCGTCAGCGATCAACAGGTTGGCGGCATCGGTCTTGATCGATTTTCCGGACTGCGCCTTTACCTCATTGATAAATGCTGTCAGGTGGTTGATCGCGAGTTTATTTTGTTTCTTATTAATATCAGCCTGGGCGAGATCCAGCTTGTTGTACAGGTTCTTATAGATCGGCGCTTTCGAGAATTTCCCTTCGTTGTAGAGCCTATACATTGTATCCTTTAGGCTTTGGATCGTCGCGGAAACCTTGAAAGTAACGGTTGCTGAACTCCCGTTGTAGGCTTTGTCCATCGCATGGACTGTGAAGGTGTGGTCCCCAAGGGCGAGGGTGAGGGTGTCTATTTGCTGGCCATCCGTGAC
>Ga0208980_10000891_pt1 | contig 17678 bp, 13 predicted proteins | sample WetSurMetagenome_3_FD_187993 | JGI IMG/M metagenome (GOLD analysis project Ga0208980, IMG submission 187993) | Wetland microbial communities from Twitchell Island in the Sacramento Delta, sample from surface sediment Aug2011 Site A1 Bulk (version 2) | ecosystem: Environmental > Aquatic > Marine... | reverse complement strand
GACTGGTCAGATCTATGACATTCAGGATTTCCATTAAAAGATGTTTGCCTGGTGCTTCAGGTGTTGAGGCAGCGACTTTTTTCAATCCTTTCCTGATCTCGGATTCCGACGGACATGATTTAATCAGTTTTTCATATAGTTTTGTCATACAATGAGTTTTATTAAAACCGGTTAGCACAAACTGAAGAAAAAGAACGGGGTCAATTTAATGTTTTTTGTTTTCAAAACTATTTTAATTCCTGTTTAACTTTTCATTTCTTGCCAGAGAAGCAAAAATGCCAAATACAGAAAGGACCGAAAATATCATGAATCCGGTCTTAATTGCCGACATGAGTTCATGATAAGTTAGAGGATCTATTTTTTGTTTTCCAAGGAACAGCGCTAAAAGCATCATTGCAATACCCATGCTCATCATCTGACCGACCATCCTCATTGTTCCTACTACACCCGAAGCGATCCCAAGATGCTTCTTTTCCACCGAGCTCATAATTGCATTTGAATTCGGAGAAGAAAAAAGTCCGAAACCTACTCCCATTAAGATCAGCAGAAGAATGATAACATAAAGAGGAGTTGAGGCGCTGATTAAGCACAGGAGCATCAGTCCCAGACCTGTCAGTCCCATACCAACCGATGCTATTACGCCGGGATTTTTCCTGTCGGAAAGCCTTCCGGCAAGCGGGGAGAGCAGGGCCATAGCCACGGGTTGTGAGATCATTATCAGGCCGGCTGTCCTGGCATCAAAATCTTTCAGATACTGGAGATAGAGACTGATGAAAAAACCTGTGGCGCTTGTTGCAGAATAATGTATCAGGGCCGCCAGCCCTGAAAAGGCAAAGACTCTGTTCCTCAGTATAAGCTTAACATCAAAGACGGGAAATTCGAGTCTTTTTTCAAAAAGGACAAAAAGAACAGCAATAAGAATTCCGGAGATAAGAAGGATCCATCCTGTTGCCGATGGCAGCTTTGAAAAGCCATACATAAAAGCAGACAGGGCAAGACCATAGATAACAGAGCCTTTCCAATCGAATTTTTCACCTTTGGCTTCTGCCCATTCACCCTTCATTTTTCTCATAATGAAATACAGGGATATCAGTCCGATTGGAACAAGAAATGCAAAAATGCTTCTCCAGCCAAAAGATTGAGTCAGAAATCCTCCGACAACCGGCCCGGCGGAAAGGCCGAAGTAGACTGCTGTTATATTTATTCCCATAGCATGTCCGCGCTCTCCGGGAGGGAAAACAGATGTGATTATGGCCAGGCTTGTGCCGAATATCATAGCGCTGGAAAACCCCTGGAAGATCCTTAAAATTATCAGCGCGGTAATACTTTGAGAGAATATGATAAGGAAGGTCGAAATTGTAAAAAGAATAATCCCATACATAAAAACCTTCTTTCTGCCTATAATATCGCCGAGCCTGCCAAAGGGGAGAAGAAAGAGTGCCGAAGCAAGAATGAAACTGCTGATTACCCATCCCAGGCTTATGGCATTAGCATTGAATTCCCTGCCGATTGCCGGCAGTGCAAGATTCACCGCAGAACCAAGAAATGGTGTCAGGAATGCCGCAAAGGTCGCAACAAGCATTACTGAACGCTTCAGGCTCCTGTCTTCGTTGGTCCCGGGGATACTGTCCATCATTATCTTTCAGGATTGTTTATTCTTTTTCTTTTGTGTCGATGATTATCGTGACCGGCCCCTCATTGATCAGAGATATATCCATCATTGCTCCAAATTCTCCGGTTGCGGGTTCCTTTCCCATCAGTTCAGAGATCCTTTTCACAAAACCATTATAAAGCGGAATTGCAGTTTCATGCTTTGCGGCTTTGATATACGACGGTCTGTTCCCTTTTTTTGTTTTTGCATGAAGAGTGAACTGACTGATAACCATTATGCTTCCGCCTGTTTCAAGAACAGACAGATTCATTACTCCGTTCGGATCATTAAATATGCGCAACTGAACTATCTTGCCTGCAAGCCAGTCACAATCAGCCACAGTGTCTTCTTCTTCAATGCCGACAAGGACCAGAAGGCCTTGCCCAATTTCTGATTTCAGAATATTCCCAATAGTCACAGAAGCCCGGCTTACACGCTGTATTACTGCTCTCATTTGTTCTTTCTTCTCCTGCCCAAATATAGATAATCAATTTAAAAAGCGGCGAGGATGTTTTATTATATTTGCGCAGCAAAAAAATATCTGTAATGGATTTTCTGACAATATTTTTAGTTGCGGTCGGCTTGTCATTCGACACTTTTGCAGTATCCCTTTCATTCGGTGTGGTACAAAACAGAATTTTATTCCGGCAGGCTGTCAGGGTTGCCATTGTACTTGCAATTTTTCAGGCAGGCCTGCTTGTAACAGGATATTTCCTCGGGTCATTTGTAAGTGATTTCATTAAAGCAGCAGATCATTGGGTGGCACTGGGTCTTCTTTCATTTCTTGGCATCAGGATGATAGTTGAAGGGATTAGAAGAAATGAAAACGAAGAAGCAAGAGACTATACAAAACTAAAAGAGCTTCTGACGGTGGCTGTTGGCACCAGCATTGATGCATTTGCAGTCGGTATAAGTTTTGCCCTTCTTGATCTGAAGATATGGCTTTCTGGCATAATAATCGGTGTTGTTACATTCCTTGCCTCAATGACAGCTATCAGGATAGGTAAATCAGCAGGTAAAAAACTTGGGCAGCGCGTTGAAATTGTCGGGGGACTTATTTTAATTGCAATAGGAGTTAAGATATTCCTCGAGCACATTCTTGGATAAAAACTATTTATCAGCTTTATCAAGGAGGTCCCAATATACTGAATAGCGCCTGTTATATACAGTGTAAAATGGCCTCATTTCTATCTCACCGGGCCTTCCGGTATTGATCAATACGAAAGTGTTACTTTTTCCCGCTACCTGTTTCATCCAGGTTTGTGGGTCTCTGGATTTGGTTATCAGAACAGGAATATCCCGGGGATCCATTGAAACAGAATCCCTTACCGGACCAAGGTCTCCGGCCATCACTAACGGACCATACATCACTGCAACCCGGTTACTGTCATCAGGCATGGTCTCAAGCCTGAGGGAGAAGGGCATTTTAATTTCCACCCTGTCACCGGTTTTCCATTTTCTTGTTATGGGAATAAAACTTCCGGGAAGATTATTAACGTGTAATTTCCTGGCATTAACGAGAATTTCGACGCCATTCTGCGCCCAGTAAGGATACCGGATCTGAAGAGTCAGGTTCATCGGAGTTTCACAGGTAAATTCGAGTGTTGTGCCTTGCTCTTCAGGATAATCTGTGTTCTGAACGACTTTAAGTCCTTTATCTTTCCATTTAATCTCAGAAGCGATGAACTGAAACAAAAACAGCTCATTATCATTATGATAAAATATGTTCTTACCGTATTTTGAATGGTTTTCCATTCCTGTCCCAATGCAGCAGGTGAACCATTCAGGATCCTGGAAATCCTTGAATCCGCCCATTTCAAGTGAAAGATTATATGTCACGTGTCCGTCTTCCGGATTCTGAGAGGAAAGAATATGATTAAACATTGCTCTTTCATAGAAATCTGCGACTTCTGCTGCTGCATCCCACTCAAAAAGATGTTCGGTAAGTTTCAGCATATTATAGACATTGCATGTTTCAGTTGTTTCGTTTCCCAGACGATCGCGAAGCTTATCAGGCGGACCGAAATATTCTTTATTCCCGTTTCCCCCGGTAACGTAGGAATGATGTTTTACTACCGTTTTCCAGAAAAATTCTGCTGCTTTTTTGTCAGAAGTATCTCCGGTCAGCTCATAAAGACGTGAAAGGGCAATGAGCTTAGGAATATTAGTATTGCAATGCCTTCCGGGCAAAATATCTTTTCCCTCCTTCATCGGATCCAGGAATGATTTCTGATAGAATATCCTTGAAGTTCTAAGGTACTTTTCATCTTTAGTGTCGGCATACAGGTCGGCAAGCGTCTCGCTGATGCCGCCATGTTCGCAGCGAAGCATGTTCTGAACCTGTTCATCAGTTAGCGGAGACACAATCCCATCAATCCATTCCGCGAATCTTTTTTCGACCTCCAGAGCTGTTTGATTTCCACAAAAGTGATAAGCATCACTGAGCCCCGCCATCACTTTATGTTGTGTATAGAAAGGTGCCCAGATGCCGTTCAGATCAAATCCCTGCGACCTGATATTGCCTTTGGCTACCTCTTCCTCAAAGACCTTCTTCCCATTTGGAAAGGCACCGATATACCCGGCTCCATCAGTATCCTGAAGTTTTTTCAGCTCATCAACAATATAATTAACTCTGGTAAGGAATGCTGTGTCGCCTGTAGTCTGATACATCATTGAACAGCCGCTCAGGTAATGGCCAAGACTATGTCCGGCCAGGGATTCATTTTCCCAGCCCATGTAGTGATCCGCTTTTGGTTCAAGTCCGGCTTCAGAGTAGAACTTTGCCAGCAGCCTGTCGGGCTGATATGTCAGGAGGATCTTCGCCTCTAGCTGTGTTGCATGAAGAAAGGGGCCATCAAGAAGCTTTACTTCAGTAAGACTAAAGGGGAGTGCCCTGAATGAAACAACCTCTGGACCGTCTGTCAATGTCTTTTCAGTTACCTCATTTTTGCACCCGGGAAAATAAATGATAAGCAGAAAGAGAATCAGGAACGGGATATGGGTTTTCATAATTTAATTTTTATAATTCATATACTTTGTGTATCCTTTGTGAAATCCTTTGTGCGCCTTAGTGGTTAATTTTTTTAAACCACAAAGTATCTCAAAGGTTATCACTAAGTAACACAAAGGAATACAATAAATTAAGAACAGTTATGAATTAAGCAGATTAAATGGTTTCATCTTTCTTTTTCGGTTGTTAAAAACGGCCATCTCAGTGTATCCGGCTGATCTCAGAAGTTCATAAGCTTCATTGAAATATTGTCCTACTCTTGAAGGGAAATGAGCATCTGAATTAACGCAAACAGGTACATTTTCTTCTCTGAAGATATGCAGGAAACGCCTGTCGGGATAAAAATCGCCAAGCGGCCGGTTCCTTCCGTTGGTGTTAAGTTCGAAGGTAACATCGTATTTTTTCATTGCCCGGGCCAGCTTTCTGTACAGCAGTTCCGGGTCGAAAGTAGGTTTAAAGCCATAAATCCTTATAAGATCGCAATGTCCGATAATATCATAAAGTCCGGAAGATACTGCGCCAATTACAAGTTCAAAATAAGATTCATATAAACTATCAATATTTTTCCCCTCATAAAATTCCGGACCAAGGTCTACTGTTTTTTCTCCCAGATAATGAACAGACCCGATCCTGTAATCGAGAATAAGATTATCCAAAAACTGCCCGATCTCCTTTTCCCTGCCGGGAATGAAATCAATCTCAAGGCCTGTTTTAATCACAATGGTTTTCGTATTTTTTTTCAGATTATTAATATACCCGATATAATTCTGAACATTATCCGGATTCATGCACCAGGTCTGGTTTTCTTTAAAAATCGACAGATGCTCTGAAAACCCAATTTCTGAAATACCTGCCGCAAGAGCAGCTGCAATATAATCTTCCGGAGCTGCCTTGCCGTCGCTGAACGAGGTATGTATATGATAGTCGGTTTTCCAGGTCATAGGATTATAGATGACATTGATAACCGGATTCAATATCGGAATAAATTTAGTTATTAAACAAATAAGGGAAATACATTGTGGCAATAAAAACATAAATTTGCAATTAGTCTAAATGCGGGATACATGGACCGGAACTGCATCTGTGAAAATTGTGAATTCAGAAATATTGTTTTTGCTTTGCTCGACGACAAGGCAGTACAGTCTTTGTGCGATAACAAGGAAGAGCTTTTTTTTCGCAAAGGGGAAGTTATCCATCATGAGGGGGACAGGATCACTTATTTTAAATATCTGAAAAGCGGACTGGTAAAGCTATATAGAAAAACGAGCTCTGGAGAAGAACAGGTTGTAACCATTACAAAACCTTTTGAGTTCGTAAGCAACATCAGTATTTTTTCGGAAGAGAAATATGGATATTCCGTAGCTGCAGTCGAAGATTCTGTTGTATGTGCCATTAAACTTGATTTCATAAAAAAAATAGCCCTGGAAAATGGAGCATTTGCAATGGGACTGCTGTCAAAAGTATCCAAGGTCAACGAAAAGATAATTGCCCAGACTCTCGATATCAGGCATAAGAATCTGGCAGGACGTGTTGCATATATCCTTCTCTATTTTTCAAATGAGATCTACAGCACAAGAGTATTCGATCTTCCGGTCTCCAGAAAAGAAATTGCAGATTTTATTGGCATGAGCACTGCCAATGTAATAAGAACTCTCTCTGATTTCAAGAAAGAAGGAATCCTGAGGATTTATGGCAAGACAATAGAAATAGTGGATATTGCCCGACTTGAGACAATATCAAAAAAGGGATAATTCTATTGATTTTTCAACAGATCAGCAAGCGCGACATTCAGGTTCCCGAATGAAAACGAATACCCTGCATTTATTATCTTTTGGCATGATATCCTGCTTCCATTCAGAATAACACCCGACATTTCCCCCAACACTGCTGAAAGCATGAAAGAAGGGATATTCGGAACCAGGACCGGTTTTTTGAGTATTATTCCAAGAGCCTTAATGAATTCATTGTGAGTTGTATGTTCAGGAGCGGCAGCATTGTAGGCGCCCGCAACGAATTTATCTTTAATTGCTTTGAGATATATTCCACAAAGGTCGCTGATGTGGATCCATGGGATATATTGATAGCCGTTTCCAAACCGGACAAGGAATCCGAAAGGAGCCGTCATCAGGAGACGTGTAAGCGCACTGTCGCTTTTTTCAAGAACCATAGCTGTTCTGATCTTCACAGTCCTGATCCCCGATTTTTCGAAAGCATCTGCTGCCTCTTCCCACAAGCGGCAGGTTGTGGCAAGGAAATCATCAGCCGGTTGATCGTTTTCACTGAAAATGCGTTCGCTGGTCTCAGATCCGTATAATCCCACTGCTGACGCAGAAATGAATGCTTTCAGCGGAAATTTGTTTTCAGTAATCAATTTGTAAAGAAAACGGGTTGTATTAACCCTGCTATTGACTATTTCTGACTTCCGTTTTTCTGTCCATCTTCCTTCTCCTATATTGGCTCCTGCAAGGTGAATAATATAATCGATCCCCTCAAATATAGAGGGGTCCGCGATTTCTTTTTCAGGATCCCATCTGTAAACACGCACCCTGCCAAATTTATCCTGGTTTCTTGAGAGATGTGATACAGAAAAACCTTCTGCAAGAAGTGCTGAGGTAAGATATTTGCCTATCAGACCACTTCCCCCGGTGATAAGAATATGTGATTGGATATTGCTTAAGATTTCAGGCATGACAATTACAAAATTAAGTGTGAATGTACAAAAACAATAAACAGAATTAAGGTAAAACCAGTATCAAAAGGTGTTCTTCAACAGATATTTGCAATAATATTAAAATGTTATACTTTTAAGGTCTCAAAAATCACAGGAAAATGGCAACAACTAAAAAGCAGAATATGTCGGTAAATGTCAGGAAAAACAAAGGGATAATTGCTATCCTGACAGGAGGCGGCGACGTGCCGGGACTCAATCCCGCAATCAGGGCAGTGACGATACGTGCAAACCGTGAAGGATACCAGGTGATAGGACTCAGGAGAGGATGGGCAGGAATTACAGAGCTGATAAGGGATCATAAATATGACAACAGCAACAACATCATCCCGCTTACCGACGATATAGTCAATAAAGCAGGCAGAACAGGAGGGACATTCCTTCATACATCAAGAACCCGGCCCAGTCACATGGCCAAGTCAACTGTTCCCGAACATCTGCAAGGAATATACAATGCTGAAGTGAACGACCTCACACCAGAAGTTATAAAAAACCTTGAATGGCTCAATGTTGATTATCTTGTTCCGATAGGGGGTGACGACACGCTCAGCTATGGAGTTCATCTTTATAAAAAAGGAATAAAAGTAGTTGCAATTCCGAAGACAATGGATAATGATGTTCCGGGGACTGACTACTGTATTGGATTCAGCACATGCGTGTCGCGTACCATCCAGATGACAAATACATTAAGAACGTCAGCCGGTTCGCATGAAAGGATTATGGTTCTTGAAGTATTCGGCCGATATGCAGGATTCACTGCAATGCTTCCAACTATGGCAGGATCTGCAAACAGGTGCGTAATTCCGGAATACAAGTTTGATATTGAACTTCTGACAAAGCTCCTTGTTGAAGACAGGAACAATAATCCAAGCAAATACTCCATTGTTCTGGTTTCCGAGGGGGCAATGTTCAAAGGCGGGGAAATGATATTCTCCGACAGCGAAAGGGATGCCTACGGGCATGCCAAGCTGGGTGGAATAGGAGACGTTGTTTCACAGAAAATCAAGGATCTTTCTGGCAAGTACAACGGCGGAAAGACAATAAACATCATCAACCAGAAGCTTGGTTATATGGTTCGCGGAGGCGATCCTGATTCTCTTGATTCAATCGTTCCGATGGCATATGGAAATCTTGCTCTTGACCTTATCTTAAAGGGAGTTCATGGAAGGATTGTGGTTCTGAAGAACGGCCGTTATGACAATGTCCCGATCGATGTTGTAACATCATCAAAAAAGATTGTAAAGGTATCTGAGCATTATAATACTGAAAGATTAAGGCCATATTACCACAGCTTTGAAATGAAACCATTCCTTTTAATGGCATCTGACAACTAATATGCGATAAATGATAATATTTTTGTAGAGACGCCCGGATCTGGCGTCTCTACTTGTTTAAAAAATATGATTTGACACAGGGACTGGTCATAAAATCTACGGGGAGCCGCTACAGGATTCTGTACGGAAGCGGAAGCATTACAGAATGTACAATCAAGGGAAAATTCAGGTTTATGGAGCACAGGACCACCAATCCTGTTGCTGTCGGCGATAATATTTTATTTGAATTTGAAAAAAGCGGCAATTCAGGCATAATAACTGAAGTTCTTGACCGGAAGAACTATATCCTCAGAAAATCCTCAAACCTGTCAAAAGAGGTACAAATAATTGCAGCAAATATTGATCAGGTGTTCCTGATGATCACCATAATACTTCCGGAAACACCAGTGGAATTTATCGACCGTTTTCTGATGACAGCAGAGGCTTACAGGGTGCCAGCCTGTATAATTGTTAATAAAACAGACCTTTACGGCAAAACTGAATTGGGAAGGATGGATCAGATTGTATCGATCTACAGGAATATAGGATACGAATGCTTTAAAATTTCAGTTACAGGTAATAAAGGACTCGATAGTCTGAAGGAGAAAATGAAGGGCAAGATCTCCCTTATTGCCGGCAATTCAGGTGTGGGAAAGACAACCCTCCTGAATCTTCTCAATCCCTCCCTCAACCTGAAGACAGCTGAAATTTCTGATTATCACAAGCAAGGGAAGCATATAACTACTTTCCCCGAGATGCACAAAATGCCTTTTGACGGATTTATAATAGATACTCCCGGGATGAGAGGATTCGGAGTTGCCGATATGCAAAGGAATGAGATCTATCATTTTTTCCCTGAGATATTCAGAACCTCAAAAAATTGCCGTTTTCGTAATTGCCTTCACCTCGATGAACCGGGATGTGCGGTCAGAGAAGCTGTAGAAGCCGGATCCATTGATCAGCTACGCTACCGGAGCTATATAAATATTCTTGAGGATGAAAACAGTAAATACAGGTAACCCATTCGTAAAAAATCTTTTTAAAGTTTATCTTTATATTCTCTGGCACATTAAATATTTTCACAAATGAAGAAACTATTAATAGCAGTTTATTCAGCATTTTTTGTGATTTTAATTGTTAATTTTTTCTATTATAGAAGCCTGTATAACAAGCAGATAAACTATATTACCACACTTCTTGACCGGCAGGTTCAGATCGTGGGGCTGTCTGTTGATGATGCAAATCTGAATTTTATAAGCGATCTGACCAAAAGCAATAATGCCGAAGATCTTAATAATTTCTTCACTGATCCGGCAGGCAGAACGAGAGCGATCGAAAACATGAAACTTTTTTATTCAAATTATCAGAATTTTATCACCAGCATCAAACTGTACGACAATAAAAGAAATGAATATACATTGAAAAAAGAGATGGACACCTGGCTTGACCAAAGTTTCATCACATATATTCAAAACGAGATAATCTATCCCGAACAACCTGTTTACGAGAATAAAAGATATAATTATTACATGCCGCTGTTGAAAGACAATCTTCCTGTCGGCAACATCGTTGTAACCCTGGATTACCAGAAATATTTTGAAGAGACTTTTTCTGTTTTTAATCTGAAAGATTACCAGTGGCAATGGGTAGTGAGCGATTCAGGGGCAATTATTTTCGACAATTCAGGATTAAAACCCACTTATTTTCAGGTGGAAAAGATTACCGCAGCCGTGGAATCCGGATCAATTTCAAACTTAAGACACCAGGCCAGAATAAATAACAGGAATAAAGATATTATCTCATCTTATTACTCGACACAACTTGTTTCCAGAAATCTTGGACTGGTTTTTTCTGCTCCCGTTGATCTGTTTCAAAAATGGATCATCTGGAATTCTGTTTTTATTGTACTGGGGACACTCTTGCTTATCCAGGGTATCATATATATCTTCTGGAGATACATAACCACCCAAAAATCGGAGCGAAAACGCCTTGAAGAATCAGAGAATATGCTGTTCAAGCTGATTGAAGAAATGCCCGTAGGTGTTATAATTCATAATGATAGCCGCGAAATAATAAAAGCAAATCAAGTCGCTGCTAATCAATACTCTTACCACGATGATGGAGAAATGATCGGCAAAATATTTCCTGAGTCATCAGAGTCGGATGTAAGCAATTATTTCTCAAAGAATCTTGGCGGGACATTTGACCCCGAAAAGTTTATAATCATTAAGAAAGAGATAGGAGAAATTGTTTTGTTCAGAAACAGCATTCCCGTTGTGTTTTTGGGAGAAAGTGCAACCATGGAAATGCTGATCGATGTAACCATGCTTGAGTCTGCAAGGAAACAGGAAGCTAAAGCCAATGTAGCCAAGTCCGAATTCCTTGCCAGGATGAGCTATGAGATCAGAACCCCGCTGAACGGAATCATCGGAATGACTGATATTCTGAACAAACAGGACCTTCCGGAAGAGACAAAAGAGATCGTAATACTTTTGCGCCGGTCAACAGAAGTGCTCCTGAATATCATCAACGACATCCTTGATTTCTCTAAAATTGAAACAGGCAAAATGCTTCTGGATGAAATCCCATTCAATATAAGGGAAGAGATTGAATATTGCAATGAACTGGCCAACACATATGTTTCCGAAAAAGATGTAGTCTTTTCGTACACTGTCGACGACAACATTCCTGAAAGTATAATTGCTGATCCCTACAGGCTGAGGCAGGTTCTTTCAAATCTGATACAGCATTCAGCCAATAACACGGAAAAGGGAATCATAAAGCTGGCCTGCAAATTGAAAAACAATAACAGCGGCATAATTACTCTTGAATTTGAACTTAAAGATACAGGCCTGAGTTTCGATAAATCAAGTCTGAAAAAGATATTCGGGGATTTTGTAAATATCGAATCAAAAGCTGGAAAAAGCAGTGACGAATCAGGTTTTGGGACAATACTTGCACGGCAGCTGGTAGAAATGATGGGTGGCGATCTGACAGCAGAAAGCCCATCAGGCCTGGCCGGTGACCAGGGGACTAAAATCATGTTCACAATAGTTGCTTATGCCAACGACAGGGTAGAGAAAAACCTGAACACGGAAAAAATCCAGAAGTTTGAAATGATAAAGACTCTTGTCATTACCGGCTCACAAGGCCGTAATGAAGAAGTCCTGTCCTCCCTGCATAAAATAGGTCTTAACATTTCCATTACGACTTTCCAGAAATCGACAATAGGCCAGATAAAGGCAAACCTTAATATCCCGGATGACAGATATAATCTTTTAATAATTCTCGACGATGAGGATTTTAATGGATTCGAAATCACGAAATCAATCTGGGAAAATAACCTTTCAGGAAGCATAATTATCATGATAATCAGCTCAAACGATCTGAAAGGAAACTATATGAAATGTATTACAATGGGGGTTGACCATTATCTTGTCAGGCCATTTGACAACAACGAACTCAGAAACATACTACAGGACAGCTTCCCCTTCATTGAATTATTGCAGGCATCTGTCGACATCAGTAATATTAAAACAGGCATCAGGATACTCGTTGTTGAGGATAATAAAATGAACCAGAAAGTAATCAGCACCATGCTGAAAACGCTTGGCTATTCGTGTGATACAGCAAACGACGGACTTTCAGGCTTCAATATTGCAAAAGCAAAGAAATACGACCTGATATTCATGGACCTTATCATGCCTGAAATGAATGGTTATGATGCAGCCAGGAAAATACTCGCCATTGATAAAAAAGTTATAATCGTGGCCTTTACGGCCGATAATATGCCGGACGCAAAAAGAAAAGCAGAATTGTCCGGGATCCGGGAATTCATTACCAAGCCTGTAAGAATCGAAGAACTTAAAAGGCTTTTTGCCAAATACTTCAGGAAAAGCGAGTGAGCAGTCTATGGCTTTTCATCCCTTAAAGAAAATTGACATTGATGCTTTTCTAAAGCTGGCTGAAAATATTCCCGTAATTGATGTAAGATCGCCCTCTGAATTTAACAACGGACATATACCCGGTGCATTCAACATTCCATTGTTCGATGACAACGAAAGGGCAATTGTCGGTACTGAATACAAGAAAGAAGGACGAGGCAAGGCCATTATCAGGGGTATTGAACTTTCAGGGCCTCAAATGCATCGAAAACTACTGTCTGCCATTGAAATGTCAAAGGAAAACAAACTTCTGGTCCATTGCTGGAGAGGAGGTATGCGCTCGGAAGCCATGGCCTGGTTATTTTCGCTTGCCGACATTGAAACAGAAGTTCTTGATGGTGGATATAAATCATACAGACACTACGTACTTTCAGGATTGGCAGAAAAAAAGAGAGTCATTGTTTTAGGAGGCATGACCGGAAGCAGTAAGACCCAAATACTCAGGCATATCGGAAAACTCAGCAATCAGGTCATAGACCTTGAAGCCCTGGCGAATCATAAAGGATCAGCCTTTGGAGCTCTCGGCCAACCTCCGCAGCCCTCCTCAGAGCACTTCTCAAATCTGTTATTCGATCTCTGGAAAAATATTGATAACACGAATCCGGTATGGCTTGAGGACGAGAGCCGGAATATAGGAACGGTCTTCATGCCGGATACTTTTTATAATCATATTCAGCTATCGCCTGCGATAATATTGATGATGAGCATTGAAAAAAGAGTCCCAAGACTGATCGAGGAGTATTCAACCTATCCGCAGGATCAGCTAAGGGATTCAGTGCTTAAGATCAGTAAACGCCTGGGGGGAGATAATACCAGGGATGCACTTGCCGCTATCGAATCAGGAGATTTTGCAAAGGCTATAGAGATAACCCTGAAATATTATGACAAAGCATACAGGTACGGCATCTCAAAAAAACACTCAGGACAAATAATTTATATTGAAACCGATACTGATGATATTGAAGTAAATAGTGTTAAAGTTCTTGAAGCATCAAAGCAGATAACAAACTGAAACGACCTTAATTATACCTATTTAAGATCTTCAGAACTTACCCATTTATATACTTTATCGGACCGTCTGAGAATATCAGGTGTTTTTATAGAACAGTACTCTCCTTTAAGTGCTTTATTTGTCTCGCTGAGGTCAACCCTTATTTCATCGACCGTATATTCAAGGACCCCGGTGGTGGGCCCGGTGATAAGAATTGTTTCTCCATGCTCAAGGTCTCCGTTTTCAAGTTTAATTTCAGCCACACCCAGCTTTGCAAAGAAATTGGTAACCCTGCCAAGATAAATCTTTCTTTTAGTCGCGCTTGATCCGTACCGGGAATTCCACTCCCCGAGCTTCTGTCCAAGGTAATAACCATCCCAGAAACCCCTGTTGAATACAGAGGATAATCTCTCTTTCCATGCATCGATTCGTTCATCAGTATAGCTGCCTTCAATGACCGATTTTACAGCCTCATCATAACATGAAGAGACTACCTTTACGTATTCAGCCGATCGTGCGCGTCCTTCAATCTTAAAGACCCTGACACCCGAATCGATCATTTTATTTATAAACCCGATTGTGCAAAGATCCTTCGGCGACATTATGAATTCATTATCGATCCCGAGCTGATATCCAGACTCTTTTTCAGTGACAATATAAGATTTCCGGCATGTCTGATAACAGTTTCCACGATTTGCCGAAGTGTTATTTTCATGAAGGCTCAGGTAGCACTTCCCGGATATTGCCATACATAGAGCTCCATGAACGAACATTTCAATTTTTACCAGATCCCCGCCCGGCCCGCGTATATCCTTATCTCTGACTGTGTCAAAGATATATTTTACCTGGTCAAGATTCAGCTCGCGGGCAAGCACTGCCACGTCGGCCCATTGTGAATAAAACTTTAGAGCCTCTGTATTTGAAATATTAAGCTGGGTCGAAAGATGTACTTCAATTCCTTTTGCAAATGCATAGTTTATTGCTGAAAGATCAGATGCAATTATTGCAGAAATACCGCTGTCGGCTGCTGCATCAATAATCTTTTGCATCTGCCGGATCTCCTGGTCGTAAATAACAACATTGACAGCGAGATAGCTTTTAAGTCCGTTTTCCCTGCAGACAGAGGCAATCTTCTTTAGATCCTCAAGAGTAAAATTGTTTGAAGATCCTGCCCGCATGTTAAGCTGTTCGGCACCGAAATAAACAGAATCGGCGCTCCCCTGGATGGCAGCCATAAGCGATTCATACGATCCCGCAGGAGCCATTATCTCAATATCCTTCCTGTTCATTTACAGCAGTTGTCAATCTTTATTTATCACGATTCTGATACAAGAACCCTTGCCTATCTCAGAGTTTCTGACATAGATGCGGCCATTATGAAATTCCTCAATGATCCTTTTTGCCAGCGAGAGACCAAGCCCCCAGCCCCTTTGTTTTGTGGAATATCCGGGATTAAAAATTTTCTTGAATGCCTTCCTTGGTATCCCCTTTCCGGTATCTGAAATATCAATAATAACATTCCTGTCAGAATCCATGATCCTGTAGCTTATTTCGCCAATCCCTTCCATAGCATCAATAGAATTTTTGGAGATATTCTCAATAACCCATTCAAACAGTGCTGCATTTACAGGGATCACTACTTTCCTTTCAGCCGCAAAATCAACCCTGAAAGAAACTTTGGAAGATGTTCTTGTTTTCAGATAATCGATTGTACGGGAGACAATAGCTGAAATATTTTCATTAATCAATACCGGTTTAGAGCCTATCCTTGAGAACCTTTCCGTTATTTTTTCAAGGCGCTCCACATCCAGGGCGATCTCTTTTGTAACAGGCAGATCCGGATATTTCTGGTTTAGTATTTCAACACAGCCGGCAAGGGACGATGCAGGAGTTCCCAGCTGATGAGCAGTCTCCTTCGACATGCTTACCCATACCTGGTTATCCGCAGCCTTGCGCGACGAGCTGAATGCCAGATAGGCCACAAGGATGAAAAGCATGATTATTCCAAGTTGCACATATGGATAATATGCGAGCTGTGTAAGTATTGTGCTGTCCTTGTAATAAATAAGATTCTTGTACCCCTGGCCAAGATCAATCACGATCGGATTATTCCTCTTTTTCATTTTTCCGAGCTCAGAAGGCAGATACTCCGGATCCTCCATACGAAGCTTGTCGAAATTTTTTGAGTCAATTATCCTGTCAGAACCATCGGTAAGTATTACAGGTACAGTACGGTTATTTTCTATGATTGAGTAAGGAAATTCTATATCATTACTTGAGTCTGCAGCAATGATTAAAAGTTCAGCCTCAGCCCAAAGCTCGACTTTTTTCCTCTCTTCAGCTTTAAGAATATCAACAAGATAACGGGTATAGATCAGCGATCCAAGGCCTGTCAGAATTGCAAACAGGAAAAGGGAAAGCATAATACCTGTTTTATAGCGGTAGTTATTCATATTTCTTTTTGAATATATTCTTTAATCCGCCTGTCTGTTTCTCCCCCGCTTCCACGGTTTCTGCTTTTACCGAATCAGTCTCATCCCAGGTTATTCTGAACTTCTTCGGCGCAGTAGTGGTTTTAGTTACTGTTGTATCATTTTTATACCAGCCATATTCTTCGTTTAGAATGTTTTTAAGTGTTTGTCTTTCGGATTTAATCTCGCTTTTTACTTTTGTTCCGGCCGCCTTAACATCATATCCGACGTTGACATCATCTCCCTTGCTTTCAATTTTAAGCAGGAGTGATGTCCTGCCAAGTCCGTCATCCTGAACTGCCCCGAATTCCGTTGTATTGGGTTTTGGCTTATGCATTTTTTTGCTGAGCGCTTCTGAAAGCAGGATCTTGACATGATATTCATATTCATTATCCAGGCTGTGTTTGCCGTTTATAGAAAGATCAGCAGCAGAAGATCTTACATCCATCAGCGGAATGTAGAGGAAGTTATTTCTGATGAAGAAATCATTTTCAAGTTTCTCGAAATGGATATTTTCAAGTTCAGAGAGTTCTATGAATGAAGAAAGATCCTTTACCGGGCCAAAATCAATAAGGCCTCCATTTTCAATAACATATTTGCCTTCAGCGGTAATTGATTTAATCACCGGCTTAAGCAGGGAGTCCATTGGAATGAGAACCGACAGAGATCCTGACACTTTCCCGGCGAGATTCTCCGCCCTGATAAAATCCTGGCCAAAGTTTTTAAATGATGTAAATGTTTTATTGATGTCAATACCATTAAAAACGAAACTTCCCCGGCTTATGAAAGCCTTATCCGGGTTCTGAACCAAAAAACCATCACCGGAGATAAAACCGTCCAGTGCATTTAATTTCATAGATTTAAAATTCAAAATCCGGGGTTTATAACTGAATTTACCTGTGATGTTTTCAGCTTTGAAAGTCTTATAGACAAGATTTTCAATTTTTAGGTTAAGATCAAGGATTACGTCTCCCGGCAAGCGATAGGCAGTACTTATTTTAGCGGTAGTATCAGCAGAAGCGGGAAACAGCTTTTCAGGAATAAGTTTGTTGCATGATACATCGGCTGTGCCATTCAGCGCCACCGGATCCCCGGCAAGCCATTCCGGCAGATTTATAAAAATGCCGTTCAGCACAAATTTGTGATCAAGATATTTTAGTTTCAGATTACTTGCACGAACAGTATCTGTTATAATCAACCGTCCATCGACATCATTGACCCTGACCCTGTCATTTTTAATCCCGAGATTCAATGAATTGAATTTCAGATCTGCACGCGGATTCAGACTGAAAAGATCTGATAATGTGTATTTTTCCTTGTCCGGGATCACACCCCCCATGGAGAGATCAAGATCAATGCTTCCGGATGCAGAAGAGATCTCCTTAATATTGAAGAACTCACGTATCTCTTCCGGTATCATTTTCCCTTTCAGATCGAGCCTGCCATATAAAGTATCAAAATCAGACAGAAGCAATGACCCCGTGTATTGTGATGAACCAAGTGTCCCCATGAACCCGTTGATTGAGAGAGAGCTTGTTGCAGGAACCATTTCCGGCCCGTTTGTAAAAAA
>Ga0208980_10000890_pt1 | contig 17703 bp, 15 predicted proteins | sample WetSurMetagenome_3_FD_187993 | JGI IMG/M metagenome (GOLD analysis project Ga0208980, IMG submission 187993) | Wetland microbial communities from Twitchell Island in the Sacramento Delta, sample from surface sediment Aug2011 Site A1 Bulk (version 2) | ecosystem: Environmental > Aquatic > Marine... | reverse complement strand
TTGGTGGGCCATCAAGGATTCGAACCTTGGACCAACGGATTAAGAGTCCGCTGCTCTACCAGCTGAGCTAATGGCCCCTTTGACGGGTACTGCTGGCACTACCTGGGGTGAGCGATGGGGATCGAACCCACGACAACCGGAACCACAATCCGGGGCTCTACCATCTGAGCTACGCCCACCATTGATCACCGCGCTTGGCGCGCCCGGCAGGACTCGAACCTGCGACCCTCGGCTTAGAAGGCCGATGCTCTATCCGGCTGAGCTACGGGCGCAAATTCGGCTGCTTGGGCCGCATGTGGTCGGGGTAGAGGGATTCGAACCCCCGACATCCTGCTCCCAAAGCAGGCGCGCTACCAGACTGCGCTATACCCCGCTTGACGGGCGTCGCCCTTCGGCGAAGGCGCCGAATAATAGGGCGCGTCGCCCGGCCCGTCAATGCACGAATGGAAGGACGGCGCGCCCGCGGCAAACCCCATGGGCGTACCGCTTTTGGCTATGATCGCCCCGCCCCGGGCACTCGGAATCGCCACCATGACCGCACGACTCCTCGACGGCAAGACCATTGCGGCAGAGATCCGCGAGCAGGTTCAGAAACGGGTCAGGGAGCGGCTGGACGGCGGACTGCGCCCCCCCGGACTCGCGGTCGTGCTCGTCGGCCAGAACGCGGCCTCCCAGGTTTATGTCCGCAACAAGCGGAACGCGTGCGAGGCCGTCGGCTTCTACTCCGAGCTGCACGCCCTGCCGGGCGAGACCACCGAGGCGGCCCTCCTGGCCCTGATCGACGAGTTGAACGCGCGCGAGGCGATCGACGGCATCCTGGTGCAGCTGCCGCTGCCGCCACAGATCGACGCGGAGAAGGTCACCGAGCGCATCCTGCCCACCAAGGACGTCGACGGCTTCCACCCGTACAACGTCGGTCGGCTCGCCCTGCGCCTGCCGCTGCTGCGGCCCTGCACACCGCGCGGCGTGATGACGATGCTCTACCGGGCCGGCGTGCAGCTGGAGGGCCTCGACGCGGTGATCATCGGCCAGTCGAACATCGTGGGCCGACCGATGGCGCTCGAGCTGCTCGCCGCGCGCTGCACGATCACGGTCTGTCACAGCCGCACCAGGGATCTCCCAGCCAAGGCCCGCGGCGCCGATCTGCTGGTCGCCGCGATCGGCAAGGCCCGCTTCGTTCCCGGCGACTGGGTAAAACCCGGTGCCGTGGTGATCGACGTCGGCATCAACCGCCTCCCCGACGGCTCGCTGTGCGGCGACGTCGACTTCGAGGCTGCGGCGGAGAACGCCTCGTGGATCACGCCGGTGCCGGGCGGGGTAGGACCGATGACGGTGGCGACCCTGCTGGAGAACACCCTCCAGGCGGCGGAGATGCACGCCCAGCTGTAGCGGGAAAACCGCGCCGCGGACACGGCGCCCCACCAAGCCGCGCGCCCACAGGCCTTGCCGGGAGCGACCCCGGGTCAGCGATCTGCAGGCTCGAGGCTCGCGTGGCCCGCCCTATAATGCCGGCCCGCTTCCAGGCCCACCTCCCCAGGACCGACCGAATGGCCCAGTACATCTACACGATGAGCCGCGTGGCGAAGATCGTCCCGCCGAAGCGGTTCATCCTCCGCGACATCTCGCTCTCCTTCTTCCCCGGCGCCAAGATCGGCGTGCTCGGCCTCAACGGCTCGGGCAAGTCGACCCTGCTGCGGATCATGGCCGGCGTGGACAACGAGATCGAAGGAGAGGCGCGCCCGCAGCCCGGCATCCGCATCGGCTTCCTCCCGCAGGAGCCACGCCTCGATCCCGCCAAGGACGTGCGCGGGAACGTCGAGGAAGCGGTGGCGGAGGCGAAGGCTGCCCTCGCCCGCCTCGATGAGGTCTACGCGGCCTACGCCGAGCCGGACGCAGACTTCGACGCCCTTGCCAAGGAGCAGGCCGACCTCGAGAACCTGATCCAGGCCCAGGATGCGCACAACCTCGATCGCACGCTCGAGATTGCGGCCGACGCCCTGCGCCTGCCCCCGTGGGAGGCCGACGTCGACAAGCTGTCGGGCGGTGAGAAGCGCCGCGTGGCGCTTTGCCGGCTGCTGCTCTCCAAGCCCGACATGCTGCTGCTCGACGAGCCGACCAACCATCTCGACGCGGAGTCGGTCGCCTGGCTCGAGCACTTCCTGCAGGATTACCCGGGGACGGTAATCGCCGTCACCCACGACCGCTACTTCCTCGACAACGTCGCAGGCTGGATCCTCGAGCTCGACCGCGGCCACGGCATCCCCTGGCAGGGCAACTACACGTCCTGGCTGGAGCAGAAGGAGCAGCGCCTCGAGCTCGAGGAGAAGCAGGAGCAGGCCCACATCCGCACGATGAAGCAGGAGCTGGAGTGGGTTCGCTCGAACCCGAAGGGCCGCCATGCCAAGGCCAAGGCGCGCCTGCAGCGCTTCGACGAGCTGGCCTCCCAGGAATTCCAGAAGCGCAACGAAACCAACGAGATCTACATCCCGCCGGGCGAGCGTCTCGGCGACCTCGTCATCGAGGCGCGGGGACTGAGCAAGGGTTACGGCGACCGCGTGCTGTTCGACGCCCTCAGCTTCAGCCTGCCGAAGGGCGGCATCGTCGGCGTGATCGGCCCGAACGGCGCCGGCAAGACGACGCTCTTTCGCCTGCTCACGGGTCAGGAGAAGCCGGACGGCGGCGAGCTGCGCATCGGGGAGACCGTGCAGATCGCCTATGTCGACCAGAGCCGCGACGCGCTCGACGGCAGCAAGACCGTTTGGGAGGAGATCTCGGCGGGCCAGGACCTGATCACGGTCGGCAGGTTCCAGATGCCGTCTCGCGCCTATCTGAGCCGCTTCAACTTCAAGGGCACCGACCAGCAGAAGCGCATCGGCGACCTCTCGGGCGGCGAGCGCAACCGCGTGCACTTGGCCAAGCTGCTGAAGTCCGGTGGCAACCTGCTGCTGCTCGACGAGCCGACCAACGACCTCGACGTCGAGACCCTGCGCGCGCTCGAGGAGGCGCTGCTCGCCTTCCCCGGCTGCGCCGTAGTGATCTCCCACGACCGCTGGTTCCTCGATCGCATCGCCACGCACATCCTCGCCTTCGAGGGCGACTCGACCGCCGTATGGTTCGAGGGCAACTTCGCCGACTACGAGGAGGACAAGAAGCGGCGCCTCGGCGAGGACGCGGTGCAGCCGCACCGCATCAAGTACCGCCGCATCGAGCGCTGATGCCCTCGCTGAAGAAGCTCATCGGCCGCGTCGACCGACTGCTCGACCGCATCGAGCCGTTGCTGCCCGAGCCGTCGCGGCCCACCGATCACGACGCCCTCGCCTACCGCTGGCGACGGGCGGCGGGCGGCGGCGCCCTCAGACCGGTGCATCACCCGCACGTCGTCGCCCTCGACGACCTGCTGTGCCTGGACCACCAGAAGGCCGAGGTCGTGCGCAACACGCGGCAGTTCGTCGGCGGGCGGCCAGCGAACAACGTCTTGTTGTGGGGGGCGCGCGGCACCGGCAAGTCGACGCTGATCAAAGCGGTGTTCAACGCCTTCACGGCCGAGGGACTGCGGCTGGTGGAGGTCGACAAGCACGACCTCGTCGACCTGCCCGAGATCGTCGACCAGCTGCGCGACCGGCCGGAGCGGTTCGTGCTGTATTGCGACGACTTGTCGTTCGAGGCCGACGACCCGAGCTACAAGGCCTTGAAGGCGGTCCTCGAGGGCTCGATCGTCGCGCCGCCGGACAACGTGCTCGTCTACGCCACCTCGAACCGCCGGCACCTGCTGCCGGAGTTCTACCGGGAGAACCTCGAGGCCCGCGTGGTCGACGGCGAGATCCACCAGGGCGAGGCCGTGGAGGAGAAGATTTCGTTGTCCGAGCGTTTCGGCCTGTGGCTGTCCTTCTACCCGTTCACGCAGGACGACTACCTGCGGATCTCCGACCACTGGCTGGGCCGGCTGGGCGCGAGCGACACCGCCGACCCGGCCGTCCGCGCCGCCGCCCTGCAGTGGGCGCTGGCCCGTGGCTCGCGCAGCGGCCGCGTGGCGCACCAGTTCGCGCTGGACTGGGCCGGGCGCGCGATCCGGTGAGGGAAAGCCACGACCGGCAGAGCCGCGGGCGCTCCCCCGCCGACGATCGAGCCTACGACTCCTCGCCCGGCTTGCGGCGCGAGATCTGACTGATCGGCACCACCCGGCTCGCCGCCGCGGCCGGATCGTCCGTGTAGTAGGGACGCTCCTGCGCCACTCCCGCCGCGTCGGCCAGTTCCCGCTCCCGCGCCGCGATCAGCGCCAGGCATTGGCGGATGTCCTCGATCGTCCCGTCGGTCAGCGGATGCTTCATGGCCCGGTTCGGCGGCGTGGTGTCCTTGATCACCGCCGCCAGCACCTTGCGCATCACCATCAGTATCTGCCGTTCCCTGCTGCTCTCGTCGGTCATGGGCTGTCGTCCTTCGTGTCGTGAATGGCGCGGTGCCGGGGGACGCGCACCCTAGCGCCTCGGGGCGCATCGGTTTCCATGCGCAGTGCACGGCCATTGTGGGCCAGCCACCGCCCCTGGCCCAGAGAGTTCGACCGTGCCCGGATCGGCACGCTCCCTGCTCAAGTCCGAGCGGCCGAGTCCGAAATACCAGAGGAGTCGCCCGATCGGCCGTACCGAGGGTCCGTGCACCGGCATAGCCACAAGCGTTCGCAAAGCTGCCTCCGACGACCACAGCCTCGCTCTGACGGGATTGTGGCGTCGGGTAATTGGCGTTCGCCAAGAATTTGGCGACCCCACGGAGTCGTCGGATGCCGACCGTCCTGATCGTCGACGACCAGCTGGTCAGCCGGATGATCCTCGATCACCTGGTGCGGTCCATCGCCGACGACGTCCAGGCGATCGCCTTCGCCGACCCCGTCGAGGCCCTGGCCTGGGCAACCGAGAACCCGTTCGACCTCGTCCTGGCGGACTACAAGATGCCCCGGATGGACGGCATCCAGTTCACGCAGGCCATCCGCGAGCTGCCGGGTGGCGCGGACACGCCGCTGGTGATGGTTACCTGCATGGACGACAAGCCCATCCGCTACCAGGCCCTGGAGGCCGGCGCGACCGATTTCCTCGGCAAGCCGATCGACCACTACGAGTGCCGGGCCCGCTGCCGCAACCTCCTGACACTGCGGCGCCAGCAGGTCATCATCCGGGACCGCGCCCGCTGGCTGGAGCGCGAGGTCCGCAAGGTCACGCTGGAGATCGTCCACCGCGAGAAAGAGACCCTGCTGCGCCTCGCCAAGGCCGGCGAGTTCCGCGACCTGGAGACCGGCAACCACGTCGTCCGCATGGCCCGCTACAGCCGGGTGCTCGCCGACGCCCTCGGCATGGACACGCCTTTCTGTGATCGGCTGGAGCTGGCCTCGCCGATGCACGACATCGGCAAGATCGGGATCCCGGACGACGTACTGCTCAAGCCCGGCAGGCTGTCGGCAGCGGAATGGGAGACCATGAAGCAGCACACCTGGATCGGCTTCGACATCCTCAAGGGGAGCCCGTCGCCCTACCTGCAGACGGGCGCGACGATCGCCCTGCACCACCACGAGCGCTACGACGGCACGGGCTATCCGCGTGGCGTGCGCGGCGAGGAGATACCGCTCGAGGCGCGAATCGTCGCGGTGGCGGACGTCTTCGATGCCCTGCTCAGCCGTCGGCCCTACAAGACCGCCTGGCCGCTGGAGGACGTCAACAGCTACTTCCGGCAGCAGGGCGGCAAGCAGTTCGACCCCGACTGTGTCGGCGCCCTCTTCCGCCGGCTCGACACCATCGTGTCGGTGCACGCGGACATCTCCGACAGGAACGAGGCGGCGTCGTGACGCGCCGAGGCCTCATGGAGGCCCGTGCCCTCTACGCGAGGCTGCGGGACCGCTTGGCGGAGTGTCCCGACACCGAGGCCGAGCAGGCCTTGATCCGTCTCGCGATCGGGGGCCTCTGCGTCGTCTACGCCGGCTCGCTCGGCATCTTCGGCGGCTGGTCGGAGGACGTTCAGGCCGCCTTCCGGAGCGCGTGGCTGTTTTTCCCGCTCTCGCTGCTCATCATCGGCTGGATCCTGGCGAGCCCGGCGAAGAACGTCCCGCGCCGCTACGTCGGCAACCTGGTCGACACGGCGACCGTCACCTACCTGATCTACGCCGCCGGCGAGGTGGGCGCGCCCTTCTACGTCATCTACCTCTGGGTAACCTTCGGGATGGGCTTCCGCTTCGGCCGCCGCTACCTGCTGGCGTCCGCGGTCCTGAGCCTGACCGGCTTTCTCGTCGCCACGGAGCTCAGCCCCTTCTGGGCCGTGCACCCGAACCTGAACTTCGGCCTGGCCCTGGGGTTGATCGTGCTGCCGGGCTACGTCTGGACCCTGCTGACCCGCCTGCAGCACGCGACTCGTGCGGCAGAGCAGGCCAACCTCGCGAAGAGTCGCTTTCTCGCCAACGTCAGCCACGAGATCCGGACGCCCCTCAACGGCGTCACCGGCATGGCGGAGGTGCTGCTCGACACCGACCTCAATGAGCAGCAGCAGGACTACGTGCGCACCATCAACGCCTCGGCGGCGACGCTGCTGACCCTCATCGACAACCTGCTGGACATCGCCAAGATAGAGGCCGGCAAGATGGCGGTGCAGCACACCGACTTCGACCTGCACGAGCTCGTCAACGGCGCGGTCAAGCTGCTCGCACCCCAGGCGCAGAAGAAGGGCATCTACCTCGACTCCCACGTCGCGCCCAACGTGCCTTTCCTGCTGACGGGCGACGAGTTCCTGCTGCGGCAGGTGCTGACCAACCTCCTCGGGAATGCCATCAAGTTCACCGACGCGGGCGGCGTGCAGCTGCGGGTGCACCTCAAGAGCGGCGAGCGCGCCGACACGCCGAGAGTGCACCTGCAGTTCTTCGTCATCGACACGGGCATCGGCATCCCCGAGGACGCGCAGGCGAAGATCTTCGAGAGCTTCACGCAGGCCGACAGCTCGACCACGCGGAGGTACGGTGGGACCGGCCTCGGGACGACCATCAGCAAGCAGCTGGTGGAGCTGCTCGGCGGGCGCATCGGCCTCGAGAGCAAGCCCGGCGAAGGAAGCACCTTCTGGTTCGAGCTGCCGCTCGACGTGCGGGCCCCGACCGCGGCAATGGTGGACGATCGCCCGGAGCTCGCCGCCAGCCGCGTGCTGCTGGTCTGTGGCGAAGCAGAGGCGTGCGCGTTTCTCGAGCGCTCGCTGCGCAGCTGGGGCGCCCAGATCACCGCCGTCGCGAACACCGTCAGCGCGTTCGCGGAGCTGGTCACAGCCGCGCAGCGCAGCGCCGCGTATCACGTCGTCATCGTCGACGAGGACGCGTTGGACATCGACAGCCAGCAGTTCGCCACGGCGGCGCGGGCCGAGCGCGCGCTGCGCTCACCGGCGCTGGTCCTGATCGCGCACGAGCTCGAGGAGGGTCGGGAGGAGCAGTTGCTCGATGCCGGCTTCGCCTCCGTCCTGCGCGCGCCCGTCGACAAGACGCTCCTGTTCAATGCCCTGCACGCCGTGAATGCCCGCGGCGCGGAGGACTCCAGCGTGGTCCGCCTGATCGACCGCTATGCCGCGGAGCACGGGGCGAGGCCGCTGCAGATCCTCGTCGCCGAGGACAATGCCACGAACCAGAAGGTTCTTCGCACCATCCTCGAGCGCGCGGGGCACCGCGTGGCCACGGTGGAGAACGGCGAGCAGGCACTCGACGCTCTCGACGGCGGCGGCTTCGACCTCGCGATCGTGGACATGCAGATGCCCGTCATGGGTGGGGCCGAGGCGGTCAAGCTCCATCGCTTCACGGTCGGCAGCGGCCGCGCCGTGCCCTTCATCATGCTGACCGCCGACGCCACGGAGGACGCGCGCCGCGCGGCAGCGGAGGCGCACGTCGACGCCTTCCTCACCAAGCCCGTGCCCGCCCGCCTGCTGCTCGACACGGTGCACGAGGTGATGGCGCAGCACGAGCCCGTGCCGGTCGTGGGCAGGGAAGAGCGGGCCGAAGCGCCCATTGCCGAGCCCCAACCCAGCGCAGTGCTCGACCTCAACACGCTGACCGAGCTCGAGCTGCTCGGCAACGGCCCGGCCTTCGTGCGTGACCTGATCGAAGGCTTCCTGCGCGACGGTGAAGGGCTGCTCGCGGAGATGCGCAGCGCGCTGGACGCCGGCGAGCACCAACGCTATCGCGACGCTGCGCACGCGCTCAAGGGCAGCGCCGGCAGCGTCGGGGCAGCGAACGTCTACGAAGTGAGCGGCAGGGCGTGCAAGCTGCCCGACCATCAGATGACCCTGCAGGGCGCGCACCTTCTGAAAGAGATGCGGGCGGCCTTCGACCGGGCGCGGCGCGCGCTGCTCGCGCACATCGAGCAGGCGCGGCGGCAGCCACCCGCCCCGCCGCTGCGCGGCTAGCTGATCAGCGGCACGATCTTGGCACCGTCGTCGGAGGGGGACAGCGCCGGTCCGTAGGCGCGGTTCTGGGCGCGCAGCAGACGCTCCATGACCCGCAGGTCCCGCTCGCTCAGGTGCAGGGCCGAGTCGGCCCAGATCATCGCGACGTCGAACAGCTCCTGATAGGTGACGGGCTGGACGCGGTGGCGCGCCTTGATCAGGCCGAAGGTGCCGATCCCGACCCGCTCCTGCCGACGCAAGTAATCCACCACCGCCTGCTGCCCGGCGGCGGTCTCCGCCACCACGTCGACCACCCCCTTCTCGTACAGCTCGGGGGCAGTCCACATCTCGCCGCTGAGGATCAGCCGTTCGGCGTAGATCGGGTGGATGCGGCGCGCCAGGAAGCTGTAGGCACCCATGCCGGGGAACAGGTTGAACAGTATCTCCGGCAGGCCCATCTGCACGTGGCGCTCGGCGATCACGACGCTGCAGGAGATCGCTGCCTCGAAGCCACCACCGAGCGCGGCCCCCTGGACCAGGGCAATGGTGGTGAGCGGGGCGTTGAGGTTCACCGAGTTGAGGTACAGCACCTCGACGCAGGCCAGGGCATAGCGCCGCAGGCCCTGCCGATCCCGGTTGCGGATCAGATCGAGGAACAGGGCCAGATCGCCACCCAGGTTGAAGGCGTCCCTCGCGCGCGAGCCCGCGATCAGGAAGCGGACCGGGGAGCTGACCTCGTCATGGCCGTGGCAGGCGCGCTGGACCGCCTCCTGCAGGCGCTTGATTTCCGAGAGCAGATCGAGGTTGAAGCACGGCCGGCGACGCGGGCGCTGGTACGCCCAGAGCGCACGCTGCTCGGCGTCGTAGCGGACCTCTATCTGCTCGTAGCGTTCGGCGAGAAAGCGCAGAACGGCAGGGGACATGGCGCGGACCTTTGAGTCTCGTTATTAGGTTTCGCCACGGCTGGCGGGGCCCCACCCGGCCCGACGCAGTCGACATTCAGGAGAAACCTGGGGAAATTCTTGGCCCGCGCAGCAACCGAACGCAAGAGAAATTTTTCTTTTATTGCGGTTATTTACCGAGTAAACCGCAAGTGATCTTGCGAAAGGAAGGCCGTTCCTCAACATCTTGTGCCCGCCATGTTGCACTAGCACAAGATCATGTGCAGCAATCACTTATCGACGATAACTCAACGTCGCCGGAATTCTTGCGTCAGGATCGCGGCTTCGTGCGTGCCGTAGGAACGGCGTTCCAGGGATCCTCGGGCCAGGGGTGCTTCGGGTACCGCCCCCGCAGTTCCCTGCGAACCTCCGGGTAGCCCCGGGCCCAGAATCCGGCGAGATCCTGCGTCACCTGCACTGGTCGATGGGCCGGGGAGAGGAGATGCAGCATGACCGCCACCCGTCCCCCGCAAAGCCGCGGGGTGTCGGCCAGCCCGAACATCTCCTGAACCTTCACGGCGAGGACCGGCGGATCGCCTGCGTAATCGATGCGCCGGCGCGAGCCGCTCGGGACTTCGAGGTGCTCCGGTGCCAGCCGGTCGAGCCGCTGGCGTTGAGCTCCTTCGAGCCGACCCAGGAGGATCGAGAGGAGGTCGAGACGCCGGACCTCGTCGAGCCGATTGAGGCCGGCGAGCCAGGGCCCGAGCCAGTCGCCCAGGGACGCGGCGAGCCGTTCGTCCGTCAGGTCGGGCCAGGCGCCTTCCGGATCGTGGCGCCGCAGGAACCGGACCCGCGCCTGCAGCTGGCGCGCGTCGTCGGTCCACCGCAGGCTGGCGATGCCGGCCGCCTTCACCGCGGCGCAGAGCGCCTCCGCGATCGCGGCGGGGTCGGGCTGGGCGATGGGCGCGCTGGCGAGCACCAGCGCGCCCAGCCGCTCCACGCGCTCGGCGCGGACCAGGCCGCGCTCTTCGTCCCAGGCGACGCGGTCCTCGCCCACGATCCGCGATCGGTGCAGGGCACGGAGCTCCGCCATCGAAACCGCTGCCGCCAGGTAGACGCGGCCGTCCGCCCCGCCGGCATCGAGGTCCGCGGCGACGATGAACTCCGCTGCGCCGAGGGCGTCCCCTTCGGGCAGGGTCGCACCCCGGCCGGACGCCAGCAGGTATCTCTGGACCGAGCCAGTACGCCGCCGGGCGATGCGGTCCGGAAAGGCCAGCGAGAGCAGCCCGCCGGCACTCGGCCCCTCCCCCTCGCCGGGCCCGCCGGCGAGCCGCGCCGCGATCGCCGACCAGTGACGGGCGGCCCGCTCCAGGCGTCGCATCGCCGCCCCCTCGACGTCCCCCGGTGGCCGACCGGCGCGCGCAGCCTCGAGGGCGTGCAGCCGGAGGTCGATGTTGGTCGGGGTGGGCTCGCCACGCCGCCCACGCAGCGGATCCCGCTCCTCGAGCAGCGCCACCAGGTCGGCCGCCAGCGCCCCCGCGCCACTGGCCGCACCGCACACCAGCAGCACGCCGAGCCTGGGCTCGGCCCCGAGGGCCGCCACCTGCGCGCCGCTCACCGTGAGCCGCCCGTTGGCGTCGACCAGGTCGAGCGAGCGCAACGCGTCGAGGGCCTGTGCCCAGTGGGCCGGCGGCGGGGGATCCAGCCAGTCGAGCTCGGCGGGGTCGGCCACGCCCCAGCGCAGCAGCTCGAGGGCGAGCGGCGCGAGGTCGGCCACGCGGATCTCCGGCTCGGCGCGGTCGGCGAGCTCGCGGTGCTGGGCCTCGGTCCACAGCCGGTAGCAGACCCCGGGTCCCTGTCGCCCTGCCCGGCCGGCGCGCTGCTCGGCCGACGCCCGCGAGACCCGCAGGGTTTCGAGCCGGCTCAGGCCGCGATTGGGATCGAAGCGCGGCTGACGGCAGTAGCCCCCGTCGACCACGGTCGAGACGCCGTCGATGGTGAGACTGGTCTCGGCGATGTCGGTCGCGACCACGATGCGCCGCCGGCCATCCTCCCGCCGCCGGATCGCCGCGTCCTGCACGGACTTGGGAAGATCGCCGTAGAGCGGCGCGACGGCGACGTCACCCGGCGCATCGGTGGCGAGACGCTCGGCGAGCGCACGGATCTCGCCACCGCCCGGCAGGAACACGAGCAGGTCGCCGCGCCCGTCGATCAAAGCGCGACGCGTGACGCGCTCGGCGGCCGCCACCAGGGCGCCGTCCACGGGTCGCTCGAGATAGCGCACCTCGACCGGGTGCAGCCGGCCCTCGCCGCGCACGACGGCGGCGCCGCCGAGGAGCCCCGCGATGGGCCCCGTCTCGAGCGTCGCCGACATCACCAGGATCCGCAGGTCCTCGCGCAGGCCACGCACGACGTCGAGGCAGAGCGCGAGGGCGAGGTCGGCGTGGATGCTGCGCTCGTGGAACTCGTCGAAGATCACGAGTCGGACGCCGCGCAGCTCGGGATCGCCCTGGAGCCGGCGCGTCAGCACGCCTTCGGTCAGGACCTCGATGCGCGTGCGTGCCGAGATGCGCCGATCGAAGCGCACCTGGTACCCGACCAGCTCGCCGACCTGCGTGCCCGAGAGCTCCGCCATGCGGGCCGCGGCGGCGCGCGCCGCCAGCCGGCGCGGCTCGAGCATCAGGATGCGGGCGCCGGCGAGCCACGACTCGTCGAGCAGGGCCAGCGGCACCACGGTCGTCTTGCCCGAGCCGGGCGGCGCCGCGAGCACGGCGTGCCCGTGCCCCAGGGCGGCGCACAGCTCGGGCAGGACCTCGCGGATGGGCAGATCGGGCAGCACGGGTCGACGAGACCGAGGCAACAGAAGGCGACGCCGCGATTCTCCGGCCTGGCGAGGGTCCTGGACAGAGGCCCGGGTAATCGCCCCAGCCGGCCGCTGGCGCGCGACCATCGCCGTGCAGCCCGAGCCCCAACGCCGGGAGGCGCTCGCGCTGATAGAGTGGCGCTCAGGTCACCGAGGAAGACGCCATGCGTGGGCTACCCCGACTCCTGTTTCTCGCCGTGGCGGGCGGGCTGATCGTGTGGCTGCTCTTAAGGCTGAGTCCCGACCGCCCCACCACCGTCCAGGCACCGCGCACGCCCGCGACAGAGGCCGCGGCGCCGTCTTCCGGCGCCCAACCCTGGACGCAGGAGGACCGCGCGATCTGGCGCGAGACCGTCGACCGTCGGCTGGGCCGGTAATCGCCGGTGGGCGCTGAGATGAGCGAGCGGAAAGGCCACCGTGTGTCCCTGGTGCTGGGCAGCGGTGGCGCCCGCGGCCTCGCCCACATCGGGATCATCCGGTGGCTCGAGGAGGCGGGCTATCGCATCGACTCCATCGCCGGCGCGTCGATGGGCGCCCTGATCGGCGGCATCTACGCGGCCGGGAGACTCGACAGCTACCGCGACTGGGTGTGCGCTCTGCGCAGCACGGACGTGCTGCGCTTCCTCGACCTGTCGTTCAGCGTCGGCGGGCTGTTCAAGGGCGAGCGGATCATCGACACCCTGCGGGAGATGGTGGGTAACCACTGCATCGAGGACTTGCCGCTGGCGTTTTCGGCGGTCGCGACCGACATCGATCGCCAGCGCGAGGTGTGGATCACGAAGGGCCCGCTGTTCGACGCGATCCGCGCCTCGATCGCGGTGCCGACCATCTTCACGCCCCACGAGTACCTCGGCATGACGCTGGTCGACGGCGGGCTGCTGAATCCGGTGCCGATCGCCCCGACCTTCAAGGACTTCACTGACCTCACCATCGCGGTCAACCTCAACGGCGCACTGTTGCCCGCGCCGCGGCCCGGGAAGACGGTGGCGGCTCAGGTGAACGAGACCGGGGAGAAGGACCTGCGCTCGCGCATCCAGCAGTTCCTCGACACCATCAGCGACCCCGGACCGGCCCCGCACGATCGCGATCTCGGCATGTTCGAGCTGGTCAGCCGATCGTTCGACATCATGCAGAACGCCATCGCGGCGATGAAGCTCGCGACCTACGCCCCGGACATCGTCGTCGAGGTGCCGCGGGAGGCGTGCGCCCCCTACGAGTTCTACCGCGCCCGTGAGCTCATCGAGCTGGGTTACCGGCTGGCCGCCGACAAGATCCCGCGCCTGGAGTAGTCCGGGCGCCCCTACCGACCCATCGCCTCGTTCTCCAGACCGAGGTAGACCGCATAGGCGTTGCGACGGTTCGCGGCGTCGAAGGCCGGAAGATCCTTCCAGCGCGACCAGTCGACCGCGGCATAGGCCTCGTCGAACGGCTGCATCGCCTCGACCGCCCTGCCCATCGTGTCCCGCAGGAAGGCGAGGTACTCGCGGGTCAGCCTGAGCGTGGCCTGCGCGTCACGCGACGCGGCGCCGTGCCCCGGCACCAGCACCTCGAGCCCGGCACCGAGCAGGCCGTCCAGGACCTCGATCCAGCGCCGCGTGTCGGCGTCCCCGACGAAGGGAACCCGGCCCTCGAAGATCAGGTCGCCCGAGAACAGCACACCGCCCGGCTGCACCACCATCGCCATGTCGCCGTCCGAGTGGACAGGGCCGAACGGCTCGAGCGTGAAGCTGTGGCGACCGAGCGAAAAGCTGGTGTCGCCCTCGACGAGCACGTCGGGGAACACGAGGCGCGTGCGCTCGTCCACGAAGGGCCGCAGCGTCTCCCGCCGTTCGGCGAGCCGCGCCGCCGCCTGTGGGCCGTTCAGGTAGGCCAAGGCCTCGGCGGGGGCGATGACCTGAGCGCCCTCGTCCGCGTAGACCTGCAGGCCGTAGATGTGATCGGCGTGGTAGTGCGTCACGACCACCTTCACCACGGGCCGGTCGGTGACGGTGCGGATGAGCCCGCGCATGCGCGTCGCCAGCGACGGCGAGCCGAGCGCGTCGAGGACCACCACGCCCTCGTCGGTGACGACGAAGCCCGCGTTGGAGATGAACCCCTCGTGCTCGGTGGCGGCTCCGGCCAGCCCTTGCACGAGATAGACGTTCGGCGCGACCTCCTGCAGCTGCATCGGCACGGTCACCGGCGCATAGGCCGGGGCGCCGGCACGTGCTGCTGCCGACACGAAGGCCAGCAGGACCCAGAACACCCAGACGGCCGATCGCCCGACGCTCATGGCTGCTTCTCCTCTCCTCCGATCCCCGGCCCGCTTCGACCGATGTCCTGGATCCGCACGGTGGCGACGCCGCTGCCGGGGATGGGCTGGCGGGTCACGGGAAAGATGCGGAAGCCGCTGATCAGCGCCGAGGTGTCCGATCCCTGCCCGCGCCAGTCGTGCAGGATCGCGGCCCCGACGTGAAACGCGCACCACACCCCGATCCAGCCCAGCAGCCGTGCGTGCAGCGCGAGCACCGCGGGCTCGTCCGCCTGGGCCACGCGAAGCAGGAAGGGAAACTCGAGCGCGAGCCCCGTCACCGTCGCCACCGTGGCCAGCACGAAGAACACGAGGTAGAGCGGCGCCCAGAACGGGTTGTGCGCGTAGTAGGCCGGCAGCTGTCCGCGGCCCAGGGACGAGTAGAAGCGCAGCGCCTCGCGCAGGGCCGCGAGCTGAGGCCCCGTCGGCACCAGCGCGCGCCAGCCCGTCACGCTGCTGCCACCGATCACCAGATAGACCAGGCGCACCGCGAGCGCGACCGCGAGCACGTGCCCGGCCGGCTCGTGGAGCTGGTTGCGCAGCAGCTCGTACAGCTCGTCGCCCGCGACGAGCCCCGTGGTCAGCAGCCAGCCGGTCGGGATCAGCACCAGCAGGCTTGCCGCCATCGCCCAGTGCGTCAGCCGCACCACGCCGGGCCAGACCCGCACTCGCCGCACCTCAGTCGCCATCGATCGCCACCCCGCTGTCGTCGCCCCCCGCCACAGCCCCGCGGCGGGCGCGGAAGAACTCCCGCAGCAGCTCGCCGCACTCCTGTGCGAGGACGCCGCCGTCGCAGAGGGTGCGGTGGTTGAACCGCGCGTCCGACGGCAGCAGGTCGAAGACGCTGCCTGCCGCTCCCGTGCGCGGGTCGCTGGCGCCGTAGACCACGCGTGCCATGCGCGCGTGGACGATCGCGCCGGCGCACATCGGGCAAGGCTCCAGGGTCACGTACAACGTGGTCCCCGGGAGCCGGTAATTCCCCACGCGCTCCGCGGCGTCGCGCAGGGCGCAGACCTCCGCGTGCGCGGTCGGGTCGTGGCTCACGATCGGCCGGTTCCAGCCAGCGCCGATCACGGTGCCGTCGCGCACGAGCACCGCCCCGACCGGCACCTCGCCCTCGGCCGCAGCGCGCCGGGCGAGGGCCAACGCCTCGCGCATGAACGCGACGTCGCGGTCGGACGCCACGTCGAGGGCGCGGTCGTTATCGGCCACGGCAGAGCCTCCTCAGGCGCCGGCCGCCTGCTTCTGCAACCGCCGATCCTTCGCTCGGGACTCCGCGGCCAGCCGTTGCTTGAAGCGCAGCACCTTGTCCCGCAGCGCGTCGTCGGTCGCCGCCAGGATCTGCACCGCGAGCAGCCCGGCGTTGCGTCCGCCGCCGATCGCGACCGTCGCGACCGGCACGCCACCCGGCATCTGCACGATCGACAGCAGCGAATCCAGCCCCTTCAGCGCCTTGCTCTCCACCGGCACGCCGATCACCGGCAAGGGCGTGTGGCTGGCTACCATCCCCGGCAGGTGGGCGGCCCCGCCCGCACCGGCGACGATGACGCGCAGCCCGCGGCGGTGCGCGGCGCGCGCGTAGCGGGCCATGTCGTCCGGCGTGCGGTGCGCGGACAACACGCGCACCTCGAAGGGCACCCCGAGCTCGGCGCACGCGACGGCGGCGGGCTCGAGGGTGGGCCAATCGGAATCGCTGCCCATGATGATGCCGACGAGCGGTGCGGAGACAGTTGTGCGGGGCATGGCTGGCCTCGGGATGAAGATCTCGATCGGTCCGAGCGGCGTCCCCCGCTCAGGTCTCGGCCGCTCCGAATCTGAGCAGGTCGGCCGCGCGCTGCGCGGTGGCGAGCGCCTCCTCGCGCGTCGCGCCCAGCGCCGTGACGTGTCCCATCTTCCGGCCCGCGCCCGAGATCGCCTTGCCGTAGAGGTGCACGTGGGCACCGGGCACGGCGAGCGCGGCCTCGATCCCCGCCGGCTGCCCGGAGCCCCGGCCCGCGCCGAGCAGGTTCACCATCGCCGCCGCCGGCGCGATCATGCGCGGGTCGCCGAGCGGCCAGCCGAGCACGGCGCGGACGTGGTTCTCGAACTGCGAGCAGATGCAGCCCTCGATGGTGTAGTGGCCGGAATTGTGCACGCGCGGGGCGAGCTCGTTCACCACGATCGCGCCGTCGCGCGCGAGGAACATCTCCACGCCGCAGCTGCCGACGATGCCGACCGCGGCCACGGCGGTGCGTGCCATCTGCGCGGCCCGCGCTGCGACCTCCGCCGACACGGCAGCCGGCGCCTTGACCAGATGACAGACGTGGTCGCGCTGCACCGTCTCCACCACCGGATAGGCGACGGCCGTGCCGTCCTGGCCGCGCGTGACGATCGTCGCGAGCTCGGCACTGAAGGCACAGAAGGCTTCGACGTAGAGCCCCCTGCCCCGGTCCGCGCCGAGCCGGACCCACGCCGCGTCGACCTCGGCCGGCGCGGCCACCGTGACGTTGCCCTTGCCGTCGTAGGCGTTGCGCCGCGCCTTGAGGAGCAGCGGCCAGCCGAAGTCGCGGCCGCGCTCGCGCACCTCGTCGGGGGTGGCAACCGGCGCGAACGGCGCAACCGCAAGGCCAGCCGCCGCGAGGGTCTGCTTCTGTGCGAGCTTGTCCTGGATCAGCGCGATGCTGCCCGCGGCCGGAAACAGGGCGTAGCCGCAGTCCTCGACGGCGCGCAGGGCACCGGCGTCCACGAACTCGTTCTCGAGCGTCACCACGTCCACCTGCGAGGCGAGGTGCACGAGCGACTCCGGGTTGTCCCAGTCGCCGACGATCGAGAAGGTCGCGAGGCTCGCCGCCGGGCCGTAGTTGTTGCGCTCCAGCACGACGACGTCGCAGCCGAGCTGCAGGCCGGCGAGCGCCGTCATCTTGGCGAGCTGGCCGCCGCCGATGATCCCGATGCGCGGGCCGGCGGCCCCCGCATACCGGGGCCGCGCGCGGACGTCTCGGGTGTCGCCGTCGCGGGTCTCGTCCATCAGCCACCTGCTGCCTGCCGCAGCCGACTGCGCCAGCTGCCGGGAGTCTAAGGCGAACCGGCTACGGCGTCTGCCCCGGGCGTGCGGGGCACCGGCCGCGCCGAAAGCGGTCAAAGGTCCGTCCACTGGGCGAACGTCGCCGCCTGGCCGCAGTGACGCCCGGCGTCGTCGAGGAGATTCCACACCGTCGCCCGCGCGATGCAAAAGCGCCGCCCGGTGCGCGAAACCCGCACGCCCGAGTAGTCGTCGATGAAGCCGTGCGCTGCGACCTGCA
>Ga0208980_10000889_pt1 | contig 17704 bp, 13 predicted proteins | sample WetSurMetagenome_3_FD_187993 | JGI IMG/M metagenome (GOLD analysis project Ga0208980, IMG submission 187993) | Wetland microbial communities from Twitchell Island in the Sacramento Delta, sample from surface sediment Aug2011 Site A1 Bulk (version 2) | ecosystem: Environmental > Aquatic > Marine... | reverse complement strand
CCCAGCCGGTGGGCTTGAAGGTCTTGCCGCCGTCATTCGAGACGGTGACGTTGGTGTCGCAGGCGTAGAGGATCTGGTCATTCTGGGCGTCGACGTAGAGCCGGGCGTAGTAGCCGGCCTCGGTCTGGTTGACCAGGGTGCTGCCGCCCGTCAGCTTGTATTCGGTGGCCTTCTTCCAGGTTTCGCCGAGGTCCTCTGACCTGTAGATGACGCCGGACCGCTTGACCGGCTCCTGACCGGCGAAGACGCCGGCGTAGAGCACCTCGAGGACGTGGCGGTTCGTGACCTGCGAGCGGCCCTTGGCCTCGCTCGAGTCGGCCTTCGGGGCTTCCCGCTTCTGGAGCGCCTCGATCTCGCTGATGGAGGCGACGATCTCCTTCTTCCCGGCGTAGGCCTTGCGGGCCGCCGCGTTGAACTTGGCCAGGTCGACGCCCGACTTGGTCAGAAAGTCCTTGTCGGCGATGAAATCGTTCAGCTTCTTCACCAGCTCGGCCTCGTCGGCCGCGACGATGGGCGTGAACTTGGGCGCTTCCTTGGCCAGGGCCGGATTGATCTTGAAGGCCTTGAACTTCTCGAAGTTTTGGCCCTCGGCATAGGGGCCGCCGCCGAACGGCGTGGAGGCCCGGAAGTTGGCGACGCCGTCGCGCTCGGCCAGCCCGAGGTTGACCTCTTCGTCGATCCGGGCATAGACGATGTTCGGGTTCTTCGGGTAGACGGCCAGGCCGGCCCGGCCGACCTCGGCGCTGACCGGCAATCCGGCTTCGAGCTTCTTCCAGGTCTTGCCGCCGTCGGTCGACTTATAGAGGTTGTTGCCCGGCTGACGGTCGATGTAGGTCCAGCTCCGCCGATACAATTTGTAGGCCTGGGCGATGACGACATTGAAGTCGCGCGGGTCGACGGCGAACTCGCCGACGCCGCGGTCGTTGAGCGGCCAGCGCCGTTCCCAGGTCTTGCCGCCGTCGGTCGTCACGTAGAAGCCGCGCTCGCAGTCCGTGGCGTTATCGTAGAGCTTGCCCTCGGCCGCGACGTAAACGACGTCCGGGTTCTTGGGGTCGACCTGGACCTTGTTGATGAAATAGCTCAGCTTCAGTCCGACGTTGGTCCAAGTCTTGCCGGCGTCGGTCGATTTCCAGACGCCGTTGCCGTGGGAGCTGGACCGGGCGTGCATCGGCTCCCCCGTGCCCAGGTAGAGCACGGCGGGATTGGACGCGGCGATGCCGAGCGAGCCCATGCTCATGTTGCCGTATTTCTCGAAGAGGGGCTCGAAATGCGTGCCCGCGTCCTCGGTCTTCCACAACCCGCCGCTGGCCGTGAGGACATAGTAGGTCGTGGTCTGGCCGGGGGGGACGGCGAATTCGGTGATCCGGCCCGAGAAATTGACGGGCCCGACCCAGCGCCAGGTCATCTGGTTGAGATCGTCGGCCGTGACCTGCGCTCGGGCCAGGACCGCGCCCCCGGCGCCCAGGACGAAGCCCAGGGCCAGGAGGGTAGTGACGGCATAACGGGATGGACGGATAGACATCGATATTCCTCCTGCGGATTTTTGGACGGACGGATTCGGCACGTCGTGATTTGGACGACCGACGGCCGGTGTTTCTTCCATATCTCGGGGACGCCCATGGCCCGCGGATCGAGCAGGCCCGAAGGCGGAGTCCCAAGGATTATCATACGGGGAACGGCAAGTCAATTAATTGGGGGACATGTCCCCGCTTCAGGTGCCGAAGCTAGCGCTTACGGGCGACCATCCGGACGAGGTTCGAGCCCGGACCGCCCCAGTCGCCCGTCCCGGTCAGCTCTTCATAGCTGACGATCTCGAAGCCGGCAAAGGCCGTTCGGGTGGCTCCGGGCGGCAGCGCCCGGACCATGGGCGCGCGGGGCTGCTCGGGCGTGCTGACGAAGTGCTCGTAAACGACCAGGCCGCCCAGCTTGAGGGAGGCCCGGAGGCGCTCGACGAACGCGGGCTCGTCGATCGGGGCCCAGGCGAAGATCAGGGCGACGAGATCCCAGGCGTCGCGGCCGAAGTCGAAGGAGGCATAATCGGCCTTGCTCGCGGTGACGCGGACGCCGGCCGCCTCGGCGTTCCGGACGGTCGAGGCCACGGCTTCGCCCGAAATGTCGAAGCCGGTCACGGTCCAGCCGGCGCGGGCCAGCGCAACGGCGTTTCGCCCCTGGCCCATGCCGGCGTCGAGGGCCCGGCCCGGCCGGACGGCCTTGATCGCCCCCAGAAGGAACTCGCTCGGGATGCTGGCGAACCCGTCCTCCTCCGGCTTCCCGGTGAGGGCGGGCCGGCTGAAGGTCTTGTCGTAATAGACCTCGACCCCTTCCGTCCGGGTCGAGAACAGCCGCATAATGACGCCCATGCGGCGCCCTATCTCCTCGCGCGTCATCCCCTGCCGGGCGAGCTCTTCGCCGTAGAGGCGGAACGCGTCGGGGCCGGGCGGGGCGGCCTTGAACCAGCCGATAAAGTCCTTCCAGACCTGGTCGTCACCGGCCGGGACCTGAGCCCGGAGCGCCGCAGCGGCGCCGCAGACGAGGAGGACCGTCAGCGCCAGAAGGAAAACGGCCGGGAGCTTGGAAGCTAAGGTTTTGGGCATGGTGAGCTCTCCCTAATTCTTTATAGATGATTCGGTCCGGCAGCCCGTTTCGTTTATTCCACTGGGGACTGTCGCTCTCCTCAAAAGATATGCCCGAAATTGAAATAGAGGCCCATTCCCTCTTGGCTCCAGGCGACGTCGACGCGGGCCACGAAATCGGGCATGTAAAAGCGCAGCCCGACGCCTGCGTCAAAGGCCAGCGCGCCGAGGTCGATCGCCCCGAGCGACGGCCAGACCGACCCGGTGTCGCAGAAAACGTTGCCGCCGAGGCGCCAGACGACCGGGAAGCGGTACTCCGCGTTGACCAGGAACTTGCCCTTGTCGAGGAAGCGGTTCAAGGGGTAGCCGCGCAGGGCCGTCATGACCCCGCCGCCGCCGAGCGAGGCGTGGTCGAACATGGGGATATCGCTCCCGTCGACGTACTGGGCCAGGGCCCGGACGGCCAGGACGTCCTTTGGGCCGAAGATCCTCCGGTACATGCGGAGATCGACGGTCACGCGGTCGAAGGAGGTGTCGCCGCTGCCCACGAGGCCGGCCGCCAGGTCGTTCTGGAGGATGGCGCGGAAGCCCCGGGTCGGATGGATCTGGCTGTCGGAGGTGTCGTAGCGAAGGATGAGGGAGAGGTAGGGAAAGAACTCGCGGCCGCGGGCGGCCAGGCCGGCGATCTCGTCGACATAGGCGCCGCCTTCGAGGGGCGCCTCGTAGCGGAGCCACCGGAACGCGTAGGCGACCTCGAAGACGAGGTGCGGCGAGATGCCGCGGCCGAAGGTCAGCGGCACCCCGATCGTCTCGTAGGGGAAGACGGTCCGGTCGTCCTCGGGGGCCGCGGCCCCGAAGCCGTAGAAGCTGTAGTTGAGGAACTTGTCGTACTCGGCCTTGAAGTCGAAGGACAGGCCGTAGCGCTTGCCCTGCCGGATCTCGAGATCGGGGATGGAGAAGGCGAAGACGTACCAGCGCTCGCCCTTAGTCGAATTGAACAGGGTCAGGTCGAAGGACTCCTTCTTCCCGAAATAGTCGACGAACTTGACCTTGGCGCCGTAGCCGAAGCCGATGTCGGAATCGTACATGAGGATCGGGAAGGGGCTGAAGGACTTGTAGGATCCCGGGGCGATCGTGTCCGTTTGGATCTCTTGGGCGGCGAGCCCGGCGGTCAGAGCAACAATGACCGACAAGAGTCCGGCCAGGCTCGTTCCGCGTCCCCTCAAAGGCATGGTCCCATCCTCGATGCGTCCTTCTTAACCCAATCGGAGAGGAAAAGCAACAAGGGGGCCGAGTCCCTTAGGAGGGGCGGAGGCGTTTATGGAACCAGGGTTGGAGGGCCCTCATCTTGGCGAGCTGCGAAGCGGGGGCGTGCCGCCGGGCCGTGGCCAGCTCGGCGCTTCCCGCCGGGGCGCCCCAGCGGATCTCGATGCTGTCGTTGGGATTGTAGCCCGTCTCGAAGGCTTCGGATCTGAGGAAGATGTCCGCGAGCGTGAGAACGCGCGGCGACCCGTCCGAGCCCTTGTAGGTGATCGAAAGCTCCGAGGCCCGCTTCTTCTGGAGGGCCAGGAGCTCGCGCCGGGCCAGGTCGGGCGCCTTTTTCCCGCCCATGTCGTAGGCTGCGGGATCGCGAGCGACCTTGTCGGGGAATTCGAGGATGGTGTCGATGGCGATGAGCAGGCGCAGATCGCGGTTGGGGGTCGAATAATCCTCCCACGGCCCGAGGGATTGAAAAACCGACTTGCCCGAGGGCATGGGGATGACGGCGCCGGGATGGGACGTCATGTAGGCTTCGCCGTTGGCCACGGAATCGACGCGGACGAGGAGCTGCTCGTGGAGGGCGCGGAAGAGGTCCTCGAAGGCCGCCGCCGCGTCGAGGGGCTCGGGATTGATGAGCTTCTCCATGGCCGCGTAAAAGGACTCGCCGGACATTCCCTCCTGCTGGAACGAGAGATCGCCGTAGTCGGGGCTCGCGGCGATCTCTCTGTTGTTCAGCGGCCGCGGCCGGCCGGCGCCGTCGAGGACGATGGGCCGGAAGGCCTTGAAGCCGGGCTCGCCGACGACCTGCTCGGTCGTGAACAGGAAATTCCCCTTCCAGAACCTCTTGACGCCGATCGTCCCGTCGGGCTGGGCGTCGGCCCCGAGCAGCAGGCCCGGCGTCTTCCGCGTCTGGCCGACCCAGCGGACGAGCGTGTAGGTGTGCCCGTAAGGATCGGCGTAGACCGTGCCCGGCTTGAGGGCCCGGCGCGTGAGAGGCAGGGGGTAGTAATCGGAGCGGTCGGCCCGGAGCGCGGTCCGGCCGTTGCCGGCGTGGACGATGTTCTTGATCTGCCCGAGCAGGCGCCTCATCGACGGGACGTCATTCCCCGCCCCGGGCTTCCGCGGCTCGGCCATGATGAGTCGGCCGGCGGCCGGCGGCGACTCGAGCGTCCCCCAGCTCGTTTCGTGGAAGCCGAAGGGCAGGCCGAGCTTCCAAGAGAAATAGACCCGTAAAAAATAAGGATTGTCGGCGCAGTCCGGGGTCATCTCCAGCGCGTTCGGGCCGGAGGCTTCGTCCTCGCCGAGGCCAAGGTGGTCGTGGAGGATGTTGCGGCCGCGGTCGCGCGTGACCTCGTGGAGGGCCTTCCACGACGAGCGCTCGTCGGCGTCGGCGAACAGGGCCTCGATCCAGGCCGCATAGAGGCTCTCCGCCTCCCATGACCAGCCGCGGCCGGCCTTGAAGAGGTCGGCGGGGCCGGCCTCGATCTCGTCCCGGCCTTCACTCACGACGAGCGCGAAGGCCCCGACGGGCGCGGCGCCGAACTCCGCGACAATCCAGAAGGGCGGCCCGCCTCCCCGTTTCGTCTCGCGCGGCTCGACCTTGACGCCGGAAGGGCCGCGGAGGGACAGGCGGACCTTGGCCGGTTCTCCTTCGAAGACGGCCAGGACCCGCAGCGGTCCCCCGGGTCGGGGGGAAGCGGGAGAGACGAGAAGGGCGCGGCGGCCGGACAGAGCCGGGGCCCCGGCCGCGGGGCTCGACGCAGGCGTTGGCGATGAATCGGACGCGAGGAGGACGAGCGATAGCGCGGCCGCCGCGAGCGCGGTCTTAGGCCCAATCCGCCCGCGGCCCGCTTTGCCTTCAGGACGAAGGGCGGTCATCGCTGCCGTGGGCGCCGGGTCGACCGGTCGACGGTCAGAAATAGTACCGGAAGCCGACCCCGCCGGCGATGTCGACTTCGGTCGCGGGGACGAGGTCGAGCATGGGCACGATCTCGAGGAACAGCTCGATGGGCGTCTTTTCGAACTCGTAGGAGATGCCGACCGGGACGCGCAGGCTAAAGGTCGTGTCGTCGTCAAACCGGATCCGGGCGCCGACGCCGTAGAAGAAGCTCATCTTGCCGGTGTCGACGGTAAAGAGCTTGAAATTGTGGACGAGGAGGTCGCCGTGGAGCTGGAAATACGAACCGCCGGTGAAGGACCAGGCCGCGCCGCCGTCGATGCCCACCGTCTCGCTGAGCCAGCCCTTGGCGCTGAGGCCGGTGGGCTCGCCGAGGATGACCCCGATCCCGAAATTATGGTTGCTGTCGCCGAAGGACAGGCCGGCGAGGCAGCCGAACAGAATGATGACGAGTGCGACTTTCTTCATGTCGTCTCCTTATGACGGACAGATCATTGAAAACATTATCACTAATAGCCCGGACGGTCAAACGTCCGCGGCCAAAATCCCCGAAAAGGGGGACGGCCTTCCCCTTGAAACAGGGGCCGAAATGTCATAATTTTAGTCGTCTGAGGGACCCGCATGGTGAAACTCGCCGGCTTGCTCAAGCGTCACGGGCCCCGCCGTGAAGCGCTGGCCGTCCTGCGATACATCGGACCGGGGCTGCTCGTCACGGTCGGCTTCATCGATCCGGGCAACTGGGCCGCGAACATCGCCGCCGGCTCCACCCACGGCTACACCCTGCTCTGGATGGTCACCCTGTCCACGGTCATGCTGGTCGTCCTCCAGCACAACGTGGCCCATCTCGGCATCGCCACCGGGCTGTGCCTGTCCGAAGCGGCGACGAAGCACATGCGTCCGGCGGCGTCGCGGCTCGTTCTGACGAGCGCGGTCCTGGCCGCGGTCGCCACGGCGCTGGCCGAAGTCCTCGGCGCGGCCCTGGGCTTGAGCCTCCTCTTCCCCTGGCTCCCCTACCGGGCCGCCGCCGTCCTCGTCCTCGGCGTCGTCAGCGCCCTGCTCTTCACGAGCTCCTATCACCGCCTCGAAAAGTGGATCATCGCCTTCGTCTCCCTGATCGGCCTGTCCTTCCTGTTCGAGCTGACGCTCGTCCATGTGCCCTGGGGCCGGGCGGCCGCGGCGTGGCTGGCGCCCAGCCTGCCGCCTGGGTCCCTGCCCATCGTCATGAGCGTCCTCGGGGCCGTGGTCATGCCCCACAACATCTTTCTCCATTCCGAGGTCATCCAGAGCCGGCAGTGGCAGGTCCAGGACGAGGCCGTCATCCGGCGCCAGCTCAAGTACGAGTTCGCCGACACCCTCTTTTCCATGACCGTCGGCTGGGGCATCAACAGCGCCATGATCATCGTGGCGGCGGCCGCGTTCTTCGGCCGGGCCCCGGTGACCGAGGTCGGCCAGGCCCAGCACATGCTCGGCCCCCTGCTCGGGCCGGCCGCGGCCGTCGTCTTCGCCCTGGCCCTGCTGCTCTCGGGCCTGTCCTCTTCGATCACGGCCGGGATGGCCGGGGGGAGCATCTTCGCCGGGATCTTCGGCGAGGCCTACGATATCAAGGACCTCCACTCCCGGATCGGCGCCGCGGGGACCCTGCTCGCCGCGACCGCGATCGTCTTCCTCATCCGCGATCCCTTTCGCGGCCTGATCGTCTCGCAGATGCTCCTGAGCATGCAGCTGCCCATCACCATCGTCACCCAGATCCGGCTGACCTCGTCGCCGAAGGTCATGGGGAGCTACGCCAACGGCCCGGCGCTCAAAGCCCTGCTCTGGACGGTCGCCGGGATCGTGATCGCGCTGAACGCGCTCCTGCTGAAAGTCCTGATCTTCGGCTAGGGCTTCTCGATCGAGACGGCCCGCGGCGGAACGGCCAACTTGATCCCTTCCGCGCGGTAGCGCTCGTGGAGGCGCTTGTAGAAGTCGTGACGGAGCTCGTACATCTCCCGGTATTCCTTGATCCGGAGGATGACCGCGAACCGCACCCCGAGGTCGGTGAACGCGTTATAGCGGATGACCGGCTCGAAGCCGTCGATCGTCCGGCCGGGAACGGCCATGACCTCGCGGGCGATCTCGAGCGTCACCTTCTCGACCGTCGCCAGATCGCTGTCGAAGGCGACCGTGACCGGCAGGAACAGGCCCATCTCCTTCTCCGGCTGGTGGGTGTTGATGACGATGGCCGAGGCCAGCTTGCCGTTGGGCACGACGACCAGGTTGTTCTCGGGATTCCGGAGGGTCGTGTTGCGCCAGGTGATGTCGCAGACGATGCCCTCCTCTCCGGTGTCCATGCGGACGTACTCCCCCGGCCGGACCTTCCGGGTCATGAGGATGCCCAGCCCGGCGAAAAGGTTCGACAGGGTGTCCTGGAGAGCCAGGGCGAAGCCCACGCCGCTAACGCCCAGGGCCGTGACCAGCGGCGTGATGGAGACGCCGACATAGTCGAGGGCGACCAGGAAGCCCAGGAGGTAGATGACGACCGTGGCGAAGTTCTTGAATAGGATCGTCGGCACGTCGACGATGCGGTCGATGTAAAAATAGATCACCCGTCTCGCCAGCTTGGAGAAGAAGATGACCGCGGCCAGGATGCCCAGGACCCCGATGGTCCGGCGGATGAGGGCCAGGACCTCGGGCCGGGCGGGGACGAACTTGAACACGACGACCAGGCCGACCAGGAAGAACCACAGGACGACCGAGCCCTTCAGGGAATCGACGATGACGTCGTCCCATCCGGTGGCCGTTTTCTTGGCCAGCCGGTGAAGCCGCCTCGAGACGAGCCGCTGGACGACGATCCCCAGCAGGACGGCGGCGAGCAGGATCCCTCCCACGTAGAGGAGGCGGATCGGCTCGAAATGGAAGGTCGGGGCGGTCTGGGCGGTCAGGTTCATGCGCATTTGCTCCAACCACAGTTGTTGCAGACGGGGCATTTCTCGTCGGGGAGAAGGGCGCCGCAGATCTTGCAGCGGACGGTGTAGAAGTCCTTGGCGCTCATCTTGACCTCGCCGAAGTGCTTCTCGAGGACCTTGGCGATGGCGTCCGGGATGGACTGGATGAGCCCGCCCTCGGTGAAGATGGGCTCCGATCCGCCGATGCCCTTGAGCTGGGTGATGACCTCCTCGGCCTCGACGCCGCTGCGGAGGGCGGTCGAGATGAGGCGGCCGAGGGCCTCGGCGTCGGCCATGGTCGAGTAGCCGCTCTTGCCGATCGAAGCAAAGACCTCGAACGGCTTCTGGTCGTGGAAGGAGATGGTCACGTAGAGGTTGCCGAAGCCGGTCTTGATCTTGTCGGTGACCGAGGGGAGCGAGTCGGGTCGGCCCACGGGGTGCTTGATCTCCGTGCCGTTCTTGTAGAGGACCTGGCTCTCGCGGCACCCGTCGCGGTAGATGGTGATGCCCTTGGTGCCCAGGTCCCAGGCCAGGCGGTAAGCCTTCTCGACGTCCTCGACCGAGGCCTCGTGGGCGAAGTTGATGGTCTTGGAGACGGAATTGTCGACGTGCTTCTGGAAGGCCGCCTGGGTCTTGATGTGCCACTCCGGCGCGATCTCGTGGGCGGCCCGGAAGTAGTCGGGCAGCGGCTTGTCGGGGCTCTTCTCTTTCCAGGCGGCGTAGATGGGGTGGACGTCCTTGAGCTCGGAGTCGATGATCTTAGAGACGACCTCGAAGGCGAAGACGGGCTCGATCGACGAGGAGCAGCCGGCGATGCGCGAGATCGTCCCGGTCGGGGCGATGGTGAAAACGGTCGCGTTGCGCATCCGGCCGCCCTTGTAGACGGACTGGGCGATGGCCGGGAACGAGCCCCGCTCGGCGGCCAGATCCCGCGAAGCGGCTGTGGCCTCGGCGCGGAGGAAGCCGGCGACCTTGTCGGCCAGGGCCAGGGCCTTGGGCGAGTCGTAGCGGACCTTCATGTGGAGGAGCAGGTCGGCCCAGCCCATGACCCCGAGGCCGATGCGGCGCGAGGCCCGGGTCGTCCGGTCGATCTGGGGCAGCGGGTACCGGTTGACGTCGATGACGTCGTCGAGGAAGCGGACGCCGAGACGGACGACGGCGGCGAAGCGCTCCCAGTCGAAGCGGTCCTTGGCCCGGGAGTCATAAAAATTGGCCAGGTTGATGGAGCCCAGATTGCAGGACTCGTAATCGTGGAGCGGCTGCTCGCCGCAGGGATTGGTGGCCCGGATGGGGCCGAGGCCGGCGGTGGGATTGCCGGCGTTGATCCGGTCGATGAAGATCAGGCCGGGGTCGCCGACGGCCCAGGCGGACTCGACGATGAGCTGGAAGATCTTGCGGGCGTCCTTGCGGCCGGCCGCCGTGCCGAGGTGGGGGTCGACGAGATCGTACTCCGCGCCGGCGTCCAGGGCGGCCATGAAGGCGTCGGTGATGGCGACGGAGATGTTGAAGTTGGCGACCGACGCCCCGTCGAGCTTCATCTGGATGAACTCCTCGATGTCGGGGTGGTCGACGCGGAGGATGCCCATGTTGGCGCCGCGGCGGGTGCCGCCCTGCTTGACGGCCTCGGTCGCGGAGTCGATGACCTTGAGGAAGGAGAGGGGCCCGGAGGCGACACCCTGGGTCTTGCGGACGAAGCTGCCCTTGGGCCGGAGGCGGCTGAAGTCGAAGCCGGTGCCGCCGCCCTCCTTGTGGACGAGCGCGGCGTTCTTGACGGTTTCGAAGATATGGTCGAGAGAATCCTCGATGGGCAGGACGAAGCAGGCGCTCAGGCACATGCCCCGGCCGGCGCCGGTCAGAGTGGGGCTGTTGGGCAGGAAGTCGCGCTCGGCCATGATCCGGAGGAAGGCTTCGGCGTACTTCTTGCGGTTGGCCTTGCCCTTCTCGGCCGTGGCGACGAAGTCGGCGACGCGCCGGAAGAGGTCCACCGGGGTCTTGTCGACGAACCCGCCCTTGTCGTCCTTCAGGAAATAGCGGGCTTTGAGGATCTTGATCGCGTTGTCGGTGAAACCGCCGGATACTGGCACGGGAGCCTCCAAATATCGCGAATTTCCCACCCGAGGAAATTAAATCCTAGTGGAATGGTAAGGATTATAGAACGGCGGCCTGCGGAATGCAAGAAAAAAGAAGGGGTCAAACCTTAATTCTTATAATTTTCAGCTCAATGAGGTCCCCATCGAGGAGCGGGTGGCTCGAGCCTCTGAATCCCGTGCGGCAAGGGGGTGAAAATTATAAGAATTAAGGTTTGACCCCTTCTTAGGTTCTTGGCGCAGCAAAGACGGCGTGCTAGAATGACTCCCCCTTCATAAAAGGAGTTTCGACCATGGGTGAACACGGGATATCGCACAAGCTCGAGCAGCCGGTCGTCGAGGCCGGCGCCTGGGTGGCGCCCGGCGCGGTCGTCATCGGCCGGGTCACCGTGCGCAAGGGCGCCAGCGTTTGGTACAACTGCGTCCTCCGCGCGGACTTGGCGGGGGCCGGGATCGAGATCGGCGAGGACTCGAACATTCAGGACGGCACCGTCGTCCACGTCGAAGAGAACCTGCCCTGCCGCGTCGGGGCCCGGGTGACGGTCGGCCACGGCGCCGTCCTTCACGCCTGCACCGTCGAGGACGACGCCCTGGTCGCCATGGGCGCCACCGTCCTCTCGGGCGCCAGGATCGGGCGCGGTTCGGTCGTGGCCGCCGGCGCCGTCGTGCCCGAGGGCATGGACGTCCCGGCGGGCGTCGTCGCCGCCGGCGTCCCGGCCAAGGTCCGCCGGGAAACGACGGCCGAGGACCGGACCCGGCTCGAGCACGGCTGGCGGACCTACGCCGCCCTTCGCGACCTCCACAGATCGGGGACACGATGATCCAGGCGGTCATCTTCGATCTCGACGGGACGCTCCTCGACTCGATCGAGGATATCACCGAGGCCTCTAACCGCGTTTATGTCCCCCGCGGTCTGGCCCCATGCAGCATCGGCGAGATGAAGGCCCTCGTCGGCGACGGCGCCGAAGAGCTCATCCGGCGGGTTTTCCTCTCGCGCGGCCGGCCCGCCCCGGACGACGCCGTGGTCGCCGAGATCCTGGACGATTACCGGCGCGAGTACCAGGCCTGCTGGCGGGACCACAGCCGTCCCTACGACGGCATCCCCGAACTGCTCGGCGAGCTCGCCCGGCAGGGCGTGAAGACGGCCGTCCTTTCGAACAAGTCCGATATCTTCACGGGCCGCATGACCTCGGCCCTCCTCCCCGCCCACCGCTTCGACATCGTCCGCGGCGCCCGGCCCGGCGTTCCGCTCAAGCCCGATCCCGCGCCCGCCCTGGCCATCGCGGCCGAGCTCGGCCTCCCGCCGGCGGCATGCGCCTTCGTCGGCGACACCAACGTCGACATGAGGACGGCCCGGGCCGCCGGAATGCTGGCCGTCGGCGCGCTCTGGGGATTCCGCACGGCCGAAGAGCTGCGGACGAATGGCGCCGACGTCCTCGTCGCCGCGCCCGCGGACCTGCTCGGCATCGTATCGGATCCGGCTTCGAGAGGAGGAACATGAGATACGACCGCAAGTTCGCCCTGATCCTGGCCGCGGCCGGGATCTTCGCGGCCGGGTTTCTGATCGGCCGGCTCCCCCATTCGACCCCCGGCCGCATTTCTCTCCACTGGCTGCCCGGCGTCGTTCCCGACGTCCGTCAGAGCACCGGCTACACCTGCGGCGCCGCCGCGCTCCAGGCCGTTCTGGCCTACTGGGGCACGTCCGAACGCGAGGACCGCCTAGCCGCCCGCCTCGGCAGCACCCCGGAAGCCGGCACGCACCCCGAGGCCATCCTCAGGATCGCCTGTGAGTTCGGTCTCAAGGCCGAGCTTCGCGAAGGGCTCGACCTCCCCGACCTCGAGCGCGCCCTCGCCGACGGCACGACCGTCATCGTCGACCTCCAGGCCTGGCGCGAACGCTCCGACCTCCCCTGGGCCGAGACTTGGGATGACGGCCACTACATGGTCCTCCTGGGCATGGACGCCGAGAAGCTCTATTTCGAGGACCCCTCCCTTCTCGGCAAGCGGGGCGTCATCCCCCGGGCCGAATTCGTCGACCGATGGCACGATTACGAGGGCGATCCGCCCCTGGACGCGAGCGATCGGAAATACGTCCGGATGGCCATATTTCTAACAGGTGACAAGCTGCCGGTCGGCTCCGTGACGGCAGTTTACGAGCCGGTCCGCTAGCCGGTTTCCGCCGGGGACGCGTACCCGAGGGACAGGTCCCCGGCCCGCCCCATCGTCCCCCCCCGCTCTTGCGCCATCCAAACCGCTTGCAGGCAGGACCGCCGGCCCCGCCGTCCCGGGCCGCCTCGCCCCGTCCGGGGGCACTCTCGGGCGGGGTGGAGGGGGGGGATGGATATTCCCCCCCCCTTTCACCCCCAGCGGCGATGGACGCTCTTTTCCCGTGGTCTAAAATCGGACCGTACACGCAATCGCCAGCCCTTTTGGAGCGAGTCGACGGAGAAGAGAGCGCCCATGCGCGAAAACAGGAAAGATAAACGGATCGCCGAAGAGAACCGCGTGGCCATCGAGGTCCCCGGCCCCTCCCCCGCGGACGAGCCGCGCGTCGTCAACGCGCTGACCAAGGACATCTCCCTCGGCGGGGCCCGGCTCGTCACGGACCGGTTCTTCGAGATCGGCACCTCGCTCCGAATGACCCTTTACCTGTCCAAATCCAAACAGATCGTCAAAGCCCGGGCGGACGTCCGCTGGAACCGGATGGTCGAGGACGGCCTCTACGAAATGGGGGTCGAATTCGAGCACGGGATCCCCACGGGGGTCCTGGTCCTCATCCAGCATCTCTACGGCAAAGGCCAGAGCGCGCCGACGTCCGTCCAGCCCTGAAGGAGGTCCCATGAGTCTCACCGCTGAAGCCAAGATCGAACAGGCGGCTTTTCTCGATGTCATCGAAAAGCGGGTCAGCGAGATCTTCTCGGCCCAGAAGAACGAGGTCGAGCAGTCCCTCGTCGCCAAGATCAACCGCGAAAAAGAGGAAGCCCAGAAGCGGATCGACGCCGTCAACCGCGAGTTCACCCAGGTCCGCAGCCTCCTCGATCAGCACAAGGCCGGCATGGCCGAGCTCCAGACGACCGAGCAGCACCTCCGGGGCGAGATCCGCGGCCATTTCGACCGGGCCGTCAACTATCAGAAGATGATGGAGAACGCCGCCTCTCTGGCCGGCGACGAGCTCGAAAAGATCGGCGGCCTCAACCAGGAGCTCGAGCGGGTCCGGGTCAAGGCCGAGAGCGAATACGCCGCCCTCAAGGACCAGCTGGCCGGCTACGCCGGCATCATCGCCCAGCTCCCCGCGCCTTCCGTCCGGTCGGAGAACGAGGTCGATTGGATGAAGGAGATCGGCAAGCTGCGCCAGGTGCGCGATCTCATGGCCACCCTGCGGCAGGCCGGGCTCCCCGACGAGGATGGCGCGCCGGCCGCGGAAGCGTCCTCCATGGTCGAAGGAGAGGCGAGCGCCCCCGCGGTGGAGACCGCCGAGGAGCTGGCCGCCTCCCTCGGGCTCGTCGGGCCGGACGAGGACAGCATTCACGATGACGCCGAGTTCGCGCTCAACGACCCCACCTGGCCGGGGAACGCGGACGGCGGCAACGGCCGGCCCTCGGTCTCGCCCTCGCTTTACGGCGAGCACGAAGAGGAGGCCGCCCTGTCGCCCGCCGAAGTCCAGGCTGAGCCCCCGGCCGAGCCAGTGGCCGAGCCTCGGGTCGAGGTCCGGGATGCGGCCGTCGAAGCCGAAGCTCCCGCGGCCCCCTCCGCCGCGGACGCCGCGGCCCTGGAGTCCCTGGCCCGCTATCGCAAGACCGAGCCCGTGAGCAACGGCATCGAGCTCGGGTACTACGTCGCCGGGACCGGGACTTTCCTTGACGCCCTTTCGTTCATGACCGCGATCCATAGCGTCGTCGAGGGCGCCCGGGAGCAGCATGGCCAGCTGAACAAGACCACTTCGGTCAAGGACCTCTTCCTGCTCAAGCAGGAGATCCTCAATCAGCAGGAGATCCTGCGCAAGGTGTTCTTCCGGGTCGTCCGCTTTTGCGACAAGGAAAGCGGCCGCCTGCCCGAGTCCCTCGGCGAGGTCATCAGCTCCCGGGGCATGAAGGACATCATCGAGCGCCTGACCATGGCCAACTGGAGCGATCCGTCCGACTTCAAGCCATTCCTGAACGAGCTCAATTCGCTGAAGCGGGCCTTCGAGGCCCGCACGGCCGCCCTGCCCTCCTACCTCCAGTCGGTCCTCGACGAGGTCGAGGGGCGGTTGAACTAGATGATCTCCAGATAGTCCTTGCCCGGAAGCTTCGGGAACTTGGCGTGCGGCTCCTGCTGGTACCAGTACGCGACCGATGAGATATCGTCCTGCAGCGGCAGGTAGCGCCCGCCCGACATCCAGCCCAGGGCCTGGATGGTCACCTTCAGGTCCTTCTCGAACCGGATCGGGTCCATGATGTGCCAGCGGTAGAGGCCGAACCTCTGCATGACCTGGTAATGCCCGTCCCCGCGGATGACCTGCGGCAGGCCCGTGTACGGCGTCGTGAACTCGTGGTACTGGATCGAGCCGTCCGGGGCCTTGGCGTCGAAATCGTAGGAGCCGCAGAAATAATCCTCGGTCCCGGTGCCCGCGATGGTCGGGAACTTCGAGTCGCCGTCCAGGTAGAACTTGATCTCGCCCTCCCCCCACCAGCCGTTGTTGTGGACGCCCCAGGCCATGTAGGTGCCGACGTAGTGGCCCCAGCCCTTGACGCCGTCGAGGACTGTGTAGACCTCTTTATACGGCAGCGGGTTGACGCGCCGGAATTGGGCATGGAAATAGGCCGCATCGTCCGGGACGTCGGTCAGCGTGTAGTTGATCTGGTAGTAGACGGTGAACTGGTTGGCGGTGGGCGCCTCGTTCGGCCGCGGCTTGGCGCCGATATTCTCGAGGGTCATCTTGAAGCTCTTGCGGAAGGGCATCTCCCAGTAGCAGTTGAAGGCGCTGCCGGGATTGACGCAGACGGGCAGCGACGTCACCTGGGCGTACTGGCCCCAACCGGAGGCGAAAAAATCGCCGACGGGGCATTCGACCGAGGGCTCGGTCTCGCCGTCCCAATAGATGCGCAGGATGGCGTGGCGCCAGGTGCCGGCGGGCGTCAGCCAGATCTGCTGGATGGCCCCTTGGCCCTTGACGTCGGCCATGACGAACGTCTCCCCGGCCGGGATCCGGACATAGGGCGAGACCTTCCAGCCCTGGCCGAGGTCCCGGGCCGCGCTCATGGCCGGACCGTCGGTCGACATGGCCGCCTTGCCCTTCTCGCCGTTGAAGTTTTCCGGGCTGATGGACCGGGTCTGGGCTTTGGACAACCGCGACAGGTTGCCGAGCCCCAGCCCCAAGCCGTTGAAGCTCTTGTCCTTCTCGCTCTGGCCCCCGGCCGTGACGAACATGGCCAGGCCCAGAACGGCTAAGCCGATCTTGACGATTCGTGCGTGTTTCATGGTCCCTCCTCAATAGTTTCGGGCCCATTCTAAGTCATGTAAATCGGGGACACAATACTATTTTCCGAATTCCCCGGCACCTTCCGAGGACTTCGAGCCGGGGACCGCGAAAACTGATTATTGGTCAATAGGCACTGAAATCGGAAATTAGTATTGTGTCCCCAAATTAATGGATTATTCCCTCAGGCCGGATGTATCATCGTTGACGGCAGGCAGGCCGCGAGGAGGAAGGCATGGACGGACAGACCCCCCAGGTTAAGAAGGAAGAGATTCGGCAGAAGGCGGCCGCTCGTTCCGGCCGACGCAGGATCGGGCCGGCCGTGCCGGCCATCGCGGTCCTAGCCGCCGTCCTGGCCATCGGACTGTTCGCCGTGATCAAGAACGGGCCCTGTCCTCTTTCGGCCGTTCAGAGCGCCCGACCGGAGGCCCAGCCCGGAAGCCAGGCCGCTCGCGCTGCCGTCGAGAAGCTCATCGACGAGCAGAAGTACGAGGCCGCCGCGGCCGAGTGCGCGCGTCTCCGCGGCGACGCGCGCAAGGCCGGCGACATCCGGCTCTGGACCTGGACCCTGATCCGCGAGGGCCAGCTGCGGACCTCCCTCCACGGCTACGAGACGGCGGTCCGCTTCTTCAAGGACGAGGCCTGGCCGGACTCCCCTCTCGAGCGCGACATGCTCGACCTCTTCTTCGCCAGCTCGCTCGTCACCTACTATCACGCCTACTCCTGGGATATCAACCGGCGTGAGCGGGTCGAGGCCAAGGGCCCGGTCGACCTCAAGTCCTGGACGCGCGATCAGATCTTCGACGAAGCCTGGCAGGCTCTCGTGCGCGTCTGGCGGGACCGCGAGCGCCTGGCCGACCACGCGGCCGGCGAGTTCCCCGACTTCTGGAGCCCGGGCGATTATCCGGCCGGCGTGCGCGACACGCTGCGCGACGCCGTGGTCTATCTCATGGCCGACCTCCTCGGGGACACCTCGTTCTGGACGCCCCGCCAGTCGAACGAGACCTGGCTCCTCGACCTCGCGGCGCTCCTGGCCAAGGCCGGCAAGACCGGCGGCGCCGACGCCGCCCGGATCCTCGAGAGCGCGGCCGGCCATCCCGTCGAGAAGATCGCCGCCCTCCTCGGCGAGCACGAATCGGCGAGCCGCCGGGCCGGACGTCCCGCGGCCGCTCTCGAAGCCCGCTTCGAGCTCGTCCGCGCTCTCACCGACGCGTTCGACGGCGAGGACGACCGGGCCGCGATCCGCAAGCACCTGGCCGTCTTCCTCGGCGCCAACCGCAAGGACGCTTGGTGGGCCATGGGCCAGGCGCTCCTGGCCGAATACACGCGAGGCGAATCAGCCCCCGACGCGTTCGTCCGGGCCCGCCGGATCGCCCTCGAAGGCATCGAGCGCTTCCCGGCCTCGCCCGGCGGCCGGCGCTGCACCCACATCGTCCGGTCGATCGAAGCCCCCGAGTACTCGATCGAAGCCATGCGTCTTGACGCCCCGGGCCGCCGCTCGGTCC
>Ga0208980_10000888_pt1 | contig 17705 bp, 12 predicted proteins | sample WetSurMetagenome_3_FD_187993 | JGI IMG/M metagenome (GOLD analysis project Ga0208980, IMG submission 187993) | Wetland microbial communities from Twitchell Island in the Sacramento Delta, sample from surface sediment Aug2011 Site A1 Bulk (version 2) | ecosystem: Environmental > Aquatic > Marine... | reverse complement strand
TAAGGAAAGAAAAATATGAAGTGGAAGAAGCATCAAATGGTAAAGTCGCTTTTGAGATGCTGAAAGAAGCTTCTTACGATTTAGTTATTACTGATCTCGAAATGCCCGAGATGAAAGGGATTGAACTGCTTGATGAAATAAGAAAAATGAATTTGCAAACTAACACTATAGTTATTACTGCTTATGGTTCAATGGAGACTGCTATTGCAGCTTTACGAAGCGGAGCAAGTGATTATATTTTAAAACCTGTCGAATTCGATGAACTATTAATTAAAGTAAACAAACTCTTTGAAGTTCGTAATCTTCATCTTGAAAACAGAATCCTCCGTAAAGAATTACAACGTGAATACGACTATGCTAACATCGTTGGTAAAAGCACTGCAATTATTCAAGTATTTGATATGATAAAAGCCGTTGCAGATACTGACAGCACAGTTCTGATTTCAGGAAACAGCGGCACGGGTAAAGAGCTTGTCGCAAAAGCATTGCACTATAATTCAAGAAGATCCAATAAACCATTCATTGCACTTAACTGCGGAGCAATATCTGAAAATCTGATTGAGAGTGAATTGTTCGGACATAAAAAAGGTGCTTTTACTGGAGCGATCAGTGATAAAGACGGATTTATCAAAGCGGCAGAGGGCGGAACATTGTTCCTTGATGAAATAAGTGAAATGCCGCCGCAACTGCAAGTTAAACTTCTTAGAGCAATTCAGGAAAAAGAATATACACCGGTAGGGACAACATTATCGCTTCCCGTGAGCGTAAGATTCATTGCTTCCACTAACAGAAATCTGCTTGAATACGTTAATCAGGGGAAATTCAGAGAGGATTTGTTTTACAGACTTAATGTTGTGGATATTCATTTACCTTCCCTTAAAGAACGTGAAGGTGATATTCCGCTGCTTGCAGATTACTTCCTTGATAAATACAGAAAACAAATGAACAAAAACATTAAAGGGATCTCTAACGATGCAATGAGAGCAATGATGAACCACGATTGGAAAGGCGAAATCAGAGAATTGGAAAATGTTATTGAGCGAGCAGTAATTTTTTGTAATGAGGATTTCATAAATGTTAAGAATCTGCCTGCTCAGTTCCAGTCGGTTACAGAACCCTCAGATTATTCGCCTTCAGGATCACTGGATGACTCCGTAAAAAGATTTGAAAAAGAAATTATAACCCGTGCTCTTGAATCAAATGAATTCAATAAGGAAAAGACAGCCGAAACTTTGCAGGTAGGTCTCTCAACGCTTTATAGAAAAATGAAAGAATTGGATATTCAGATTTGATTATTTGTCAATCAAAATAATTCTAAAAAGTGATGGAAAATCTCACGATTAGTGATGATAAGTCAAAACTAGACATTGCACTTATCCATAAATTTTTAACCACCTCATATTGGGGAAAAGGCAGAACAATCCACGAAGTAAAAAATTCAATCGAGCATTCCGTTTGCTTTGGAGTTTACAAAGATGAGAAGCAGATTGGCTTTGCACGGATAGTTACTGACTACACATTAATAGCATATCTTATGGATGTATTCATACTTGAGGAATTCAGAGGGAAAGGATATTCTAAAATACTTCTTAAACGAATTCTTGATGACGATAAATTTAAGGGAGTTAAGAAGTGGACTCTGGCAACTAAAGATGCCCACTCACTTTATTCCAAATTTGGATTTGAGAAGATAAAAAATCCTGACCGTCTGATGGAAAAAGTTAAGTTCAGAAAATAATTGACTTGAGAAAAAACATCCCATCTATTTCTAAATTATGCAAATTCTTAGCTTTGTACCTTCTCAATAACGAGAAGTTTTTTTAAGTTTGATGGTCTTCTATTTACTTTCTTGATGCTATGTAATGGTATTGTCTTTGTTAGCAATTAGCAACTAATTATTAATTAAGTTCAATAAATCATTCCTAAGAGGATCTAATAATGAAAAATACATTCTTCTTTATTTTATTTATCTCCACAATCGTTGCATTATTTGCTTTCGCTTTTTCCTTTTCACAGGATCAGGATCAGGACGGCAAGCAAATCTTTATTAACAATAAATGTAATAATTGTCATACAGTAACTACTATGGAGATTACCTCGAAAAAGGACGATGCGACTGATTTATCAAATGCCAGCAAGGTGGGTGATGCCAATCTAATTAAATCTTACCTCTTGAAAGAAGTAAAGATTAATGATCAGGAACATAAATTAAAATTTAAAGGTTCTGAAGCAGAACTGAATGCATTAGTCAACTGGCTGCTTACATTAAAGACAGAATCCGAAGGTTAAGTTTTAAGTAAAAAAATATTTCTTAAATGAACATAAAAAAATTAAATAGAAGAACACTCATATTCATTATGGGTGTTTTTCTTTTTGTATGCGGGAGTGCTTTTGCACAGTCTAACGAAGATTGCCTGATGTGCCACGATGACGATTCGTTCACTATGAAAAAGGATGGCAAAGAAATTCCGATTAATGTAAGCGAATCTAAATTCAGTTCTTCGAGCCATTCAAAGCTAAAATGCATTTCATGTCATATCAATTTTGACCCGGAAGAGATTCCTCATAACGATAACCTTACACCTAAAGCATGCGGCGATTGCCATCAGAAACAAATTGTAAAGCATCTTTTTCATCCGCATCTGTTAAAAGCAACTGGAAAAGAAAAGGAAAAAGATGTTAACTGTTTAAATTGTCACGATAAGCACTACACAAAAAATCCTAAAAGTGCTGGAGAAAAATGGAGTGCAGAAAACCTGCCATTTTCGTGCGGCCAGTGTCATAGTAAAATTAAAGACAAATATTTGGCATCAGAACATTATAGTGCATATAAAGAGGGAATGCTTGGCGCTCCAAACTGCCTTAACTGTCATAAAAATCCTATTGCAAGAGTTCATGCAACGGAAGATACAGTAAGTGTAAAAATTTCTCAGGAGAAATTATGTTTATCGTGTCATCTTGATTCACCAGATGTACGTGCAAGGACAACTCCTTCGGCTGGTTTTATTACGATGTACGAAAAGAGCGTTCATGGCTCAGCATTAAATTCGGGAAATTCGAAAGCAGCGAATTGTGTTGATTGTCATAGCTCACATTCAGTTCATAAAAGTACTTTCAGTGAATCTCAGACTTTTAAAAGTAATATCCCTATTACCTGCGGGAAATGTCACAAAGATATCTCGAAGGAATTTCTGCAAAGCATTCACGGAACTGCACTAATGAAAGGAGTGAAGGAAGCTCCTGCTTGCACCGATTGTCACGGTGAACATAATATTTTAAAGCATAATGATCCCAAATCTCCTGTAGCATTTCAAAATTTATCCAGAGAAGTATGCTCGCCCTGTCATAGCTCATTGAAACTTTCAGATAAGTATGGATTATCCAATAACCGGTTTGAAACATTCTCTGACAGCTATCATGGTTTAGCAGTTGAAGGTGGTTCGGTCTCTGTAGCAAACTGCGCTAGTTGTCATGGTGCACACAACATAAAACCATCTTCCGATTCTACTTCAACAATAAGTAAAGCAAATCTGGTCAAAACTTGCGGAGGATGTCACCCGGGCGCTAATGATAGATTCACAGTAGGAAAAATTCATATTACACGCCAGGAAGAAAGCGAACCGATAATTTATTTTATCGCATCTATGTACATATTCTTAATTCTATTTGTAGTAGGCTTGATGTTTGTTCATAATTTGTTCGACTTCTTTAGGAAATCTAAAATCAAAAAAATGAAGCAGCGTGGATTGATAAGAGAAGAGAGGCATAGCCACCGACTATATCTCCGAATGACATTGAATGAGAGAATTCAGCACGCTACTATGGCGATAAGTTTTATTATGTTAGTAATTTCCGGATTTATGCTCAGTTATCCGAATTCATGGTGGGTTTCACACATTCGTGATCTTAGTAGCGGCGCATTTGAAGCCAGAAGTCTTCTGCACAGAATCTCTGCGGTTGTCATGGTATCAATAAGTCTCTATCATATTTATTACGTTTCATTTACTAAACGTGGCAGACAATTAGTTAAGGATCTCTTACCAAAGTATCAGGATATCAGAGATGCTATTGATGTTGCAAAGTATAACCTGGGAATCTCAAAGATTAAACCGAAACTGGACAGATTCAGCTATGTAGAAAAAGCTGAATACTGGGCTTTGATTTGGGGAACTGTTGTTATGTCTGCAACCGGAGTAATTATGTGGTTCAATAATTACTTTATGGGGATAATCACGAAACTCGGCTGGGATATAGCAAGAACAATTCACTATTATGAAGCCTGGCTCGCATTTCTGGCAATAGTCGTTTGGCATTTTTACTTTATTATCTTTAACCCTGATGCTTACCCGATGAATCTGGCATGGTGGAAAGGAACAATTACAGAAGAAGAAATGGCTGAAGAGCATTCACTTGAACTTGAAAGAATTAAGGCTAAAGAACAGAGCAGCTCGACAGAAGAAGAAAAAAGTCAGTCGAATACATAAATGAAAAAAAAACCTATATGTTTGTTTCTGTTATGTCTAATCCCGCTTGCTATTTTTTCTCAATCAAATGAGGACTGTCTGATATGCCATGATGATCCGGGATTCACTGGAAAATTTAATGGCAAAACTGTTTCTCTTCACGTTAATCAAAAAATCTTCTCTGGTTCTGTCCACGGCGAATTAGAGTGCGTTGATTGTCATTCTAACTATAGTGCTGAAGATATCCCACATAAAAAAGACTATTCAAGAGTTGATTGTGGTAAATGCCATACTGACGAACAGAAATTGTACGCGGAATGCCTTCATGGAAAAGCAAAAGCTAAAGGCGATCCACTTGCCCCACTTTGCCAGGATTGTCACGGCAACCACAATATTTTGCCAGTAAAAGATCACAACTCTGCTGTAGCTCCGATGAAAATTCCTTTTCTCTGCGGAAGGTGTCACAGAGAAGGAACACCGGTTCAGCTACAAAGAAATATCCCGCAGGATAGAATTTTAGAGAACTATTCTGAAAGTATTCACGGTGAAGGATTGCTTGTTAAAGGATTAACTGTTTCGGCTACTTGTGTATCCTGCCATTCCGCTCATAGGATTTTACCTCATACTGATCCTCGTTCAACTATATCAAGACAAAACATTGCAGCTACTTGTTCTGTATGTCATTCTGAAATCGAAACAGTCCACAGAAAAATAATCCGTGGAGAACTCTGGGAGAAAAAAGAACATACTCTGCCTGCTTGTGTAGATTGTCATCAGCCCCATCAGATCCGAAAAGTTTATTATGATTACGGTATGGCTGATAAAGATTGCCTTGAATGTCATGATAATCCAAAATTAATTTCAAGCAAGGATGGAAGATCTTTATTTATCAATTATGACGAAATAAGTAACTCTAAGCATTCAAAAACTGCTTGCAGTCAATGTCATTCTGAAGTGAATGTTTCAAAGCATAGACCTTGCGAAACTATACAGAGCAAAGTGGATTGTTCTGCTTGTCACGAAGAAGTCGGATTAGAATATTCAAAAAGTACTCATGGTAATTTAGTAGCTAAACAGGATCCTAATGGACCAACTTGCAAAGAATGTCATGGAACGCATGGAATATTAGGCAGAAAAGATCCTAACTCAGTTACATTTGCAACTAATATCCCAGACCTTTGCGGAAAGTGTCATAGAGAAGGTGAGAAGGCGGCAGTTAAGTATACAGGTACTGAAAAAAATATTGTCAATCACTATACCGAAAGTATTCACGGAAAAGGTTTACTAAAGAGCGGTTTAACTGTTACTGCTACCTGCACAGACTGCCATACTGCACACAGAGAATTACCTCATACAAATCCTGAATCAAGTATTAACCGTAAAAACATCTCGGGTACCTGTGGAACTTGTCATCACGGAATTCAGGAACAGTTTGAAAAAAGCGTTCACTCCCCTCTCATTACTGAAACAAATAAAGAATTACCAGTGTGTTTCGATTGCCATAGTGCACATACTATACGTAGAGCAGATTCAGAAGGTTTCAAGCTTGAAATTATGAGTCAGTGCGGAAGATGCCATGAAAAAATTGCAGAAACTTATTTTGATACTTATCATGGAAAAGTTTCTCAGCTAGGGTACACTAAAACTGCAAAGTGTTATGATTGCCATGGTTCACATGATATTCTTTCAGTCGATGATCCAAAATCAAGACTAAGCAGAGCAAATGTTGTGGAAACGTGTAAAGCTTGTCACCCTGCGGCAAACAGACAGTTCGCAGGTTATTTAACTCACGCAACTCATCACGATCCTGTAAAGTATCCAATCTTATTCTGGGTATTTTGGGGAATGACAGGATTGCTTGTAGGTACATTTTTCATTGCCGGGTTGCATACTTTGCTTTGGTTTCCACGTTCCCTGGAGTGGAGAAGGAAACTAAAGAAGATACATGAAGATGAACAGAATTTTGATGAAAATAAAGCTGCTGATAATCAAAATGAAACTGAGAAGAATATAGAATGAACCTCAAAGAAAAATATATATTAAGATTTACCCGACTCAACAGAATTCTTCATGTATTAATGATAGTTAGTTTTCTTATCCTTTCACTAACGGGAATGAGCCTAAAGTTTTCATACACTGGCTGGGCAAGAGTGTTATCAAAATTCTTCGGAGGTTTTGAATCTGCTGGTTACTGGCATAGGTTCGCTGCGGTAATTATGATTATTGTGTTTGTCACCCATCTTGTGGACATTGTTCGTCTAAGAAAAAAAGAATTCAAAACCTGGAAGGCACTTCTGATTGGAAAAAATTCAATGTTATTTAATAAAAAGGATTGGCAGGATTTTAAAAACTCACTGAAATGGTTTATTGGCAAAGGAGAAAGACCTGTTTACGGAAGATGGACGTACTGGGAAAAGTTTGATTACTTTGCAGTATTCTGGGGAATGTTTGTGATTGGCTCAACTGGAATGACACTTTGGTTTCCTGAATTCTTCACCAATTTCGTCCCTGGCTGGATGATTAATGTAGCTACAATTATCCATAGTGATGAAGCTCTTCTTGCCACCGGATTCATTTTCACTGTTCACTTTTTTAATACTCATCTTCGACCTGAAAAATTTCCAATGGATATAGTAATCTTTTCAGGAAGAATTCCTCTTGATGAATTCAAATTAGATAGACCTGGTGAATACAATGAAATGGTTGAAAAGGGAGAACTAGAAAAATATTTAGTTGAGCAGTACCCTCCTATCGTAATTAAAGGTATTAGAATATTCGGATGGACAGCACTTGCAATAGGTTTCAGCATTGTCATCTGGATTATTTATGCGATGATTTTCGCATATAGATAATTATATTTAATCACCTGATATATTTAACTAATAATTTTCACTTATGCGGCGATTTTTTCCAGCTTATGTTTATAACCCAATAACTTTTTTCGGTACTGGTTTAGCAGGGCTGAGCTTCGGGTTAATTATTTTCTTAACAATTCTTGAATTTCTCTCTTCAGAATCAAAACCTTACATGGGAATAATTACATTTATTATTCTTCCGGTGTTTCTTCTCATTGGAATATTTTTGTTAGTATTTGGAATACTTAGGGAAAGAAGAAGACTTGAATTGGGTGTAGTGAGAAGAAAAAGGTTTATGATCCTTGACTTAAATGATCAGAAGCAAAGAAGGATGATTACGTTATTTTCGATTGGAGCTATTTTACTTCTATTTTTCTCAGCTTTCGGAAGCTATAAAGCATATGAATTTTCTGATTCAGATGAGTTTTGCGGGGAGATGTGTCACAAAGTAATGGCTCCGGAATATACTGCCTATCTTTCATCACCGCATTCAAGAGTGGGCTGCGTAACTTGCCACATCGGTTCTGGAGCTGCGTGGTTTGTTCGTGCAAAAATATCAGGTGCATATCAGGTTTATTCCGTTCTGTTTAATAAATATTCTAAACCGATCCCGACTCCGGTGCATAATTTAAGACCCGCAGAAGGAACCTGCGAACAGTGTCATTCACCTCAGCATTTTTTCACTGAAATTAGAAGAGAGTTTAATTATTACCTGTATGATGAAAAAAATACCAAGTCATCATTAAGCATGCTTTTAAAAATTGGAGGCGGAAATAGCGAGCTCGGGAAAGCTGAAGGAATTCACTGGCATATGAACATTGATAATAAAATTGAATACATTCATACTGACGAAATCCGTGATGAGATTCCCTGGGTTAAACAAACCAAATCCGATGGGACTCAGAAGATATTTAAGAAAAGAAATTATAAAGGTGATTTTTCCAAACTTCCAAAAGAAAATTTGAGAAGAATGGACTGTATTGATTGCCATAACCGACCTTCGCACATATATTATCCCTCCGATAAATCCGTTAATCTTGCTATGTCACTCGGCAGAATTGACGAAACGCTTCCGTATATAAAAAGCATAGCAGTAAATGCGTTAGAGGAAAACTATTCTACTAAAGAAAATGCATTAGATAGTATTGGCTTTGCCATAAATGACTTCTATTATAAAAACTATCCAGCTGTTAGCGAAACAAAACAACAAAATATTTCTCAGGCAATTGAAGAAGTAAAAAAAATTTACGATCGTAATTTTTTCCCGAGTATGAAAGTTAGCTGGCGGGGATTTCCGAATCATATCTCCCATCTGTACGATTCAGGTTGTTTCCGATGCCACGATGGCGAACATTTCACAGATGACGGTGAAATGATTAGAAGAGATTGCAACTTATGCCATACTATTATCTCCCAGACAACAAGTGATGGAAGGAATTTAGTCTCAATGAGTGGAATTGATTTTGTACATCCCGAAAATCTTGGGACTGATGTAAAAAACTTGATTTGCGTGGAATGTCATGCTCGAAAGTAATCTCAGCTAACCTATTAGTTGATTTCACTTTTTAAGATAATATTGCTATTATAAGATAATCAATTGAGTAACAGTTATTTATTAATCAGTAGCAAAAATACTGAAGGGTAACATTAATGAAATTACTCGGTTCTCAGCTTACGAGTACATTTTCGTACTTAAAGAGTATTTTAATTCTATACTTCATCACCGTTGAGGGAGCTATTTGATGAACAACCATTCCGAGAGTTCAAATCAGCCGCATAAAAGCAAACGCCGAGACTTTTTAAATATTCTCCTGGGCGGAGGATTCATAGCCTGGCTTGGTGCACTTTTATTTCCTGTCTTCAAATACCTTGAACCTCCGAAGGTTGAAGAAGTAAAGGTATCAAATGTTAAAATCGGTGCTGTCGATGATATGGAAAAAGATAGCGGAAAGATTATCAAGTTTGGCAATAAGCCAGTGATAGTAATTCGGAAGCAAAACGGAGAATATATTGCATTCAGTGCAGTGTGCACGCATTTGGATTGTATTGTACAATACAGAAAAGATTATGGACAGATTTACTGCGCCTGCCACAACGGTAGATATGATTTAAATGGAAGAGTTGCTAGTGGTCCGCCACCCGCTCCTTTAACAAAGTATAACGTTACTATCAAGGACAATGAAGTAATAGTCTTTCAGGAGGTAAGCTGATGGCATCAGGAAATAATAAAAAACACAGCAAATTTTTCAGCTGGCTCGATGAAAGATATAATCTCTCAGGTCTTATTGATTTTGCAAAAAAGAAATCTGTCCCAAAGTTCCGCGAAACCATCTGGTATTATTTCGGCGGAGTTGCCCTATTGCTTTTTGTTGTGCAGGTTATATCAGGCATTTTGTTATTGATGTATTACAAAGGCACTGAAGATCTTGCATTCGAAAGTGTTCGTTTTATATCTACAAAAGTTAGTTTTGGTTGGCTTATCCGATCAGTACATAGTTGGTCGGCTAACCTAATGGTTCTTTCTGTATTCATTCATATGTTCTCTGTTTATTTTCTAAAAGGATTCAGAAAACCCCGCGAGCTTACGTGGTACACAGGTATTGGTTTACTTGCACTCTCTATGGCATTTGGATTTAGCGGTTACCTTCTGCCGTGGAATGAACTTGCATTCTTCGCAACAAAAGTTGGAACAGATATAGTAGGGCAAGTACCATTAGTAGGTGAACCAATATTAAAACTGTTAAGAGGCGGGGAAGATGTAACAGGTGCTACTCTGTCCAGATTCTTTGGATTTCACGTTGCAATCTTCCCGGGAATTTTTATAATTCTATTAACACTTCACCTGCTCATGATCCAGCGCCAGGGAATTGCAGAACCAGAAGATTACAAAAAGCTGCCAGAAACTGAAAAGAAAACAATCCCATTCTTTCCTAACTTTGCAATGCGTGAACTCCTGATCTGGTTAATCGTTATAAACATTCTTGCAATTCTTGCTGTTTTCTTTCCATGGGAGCTTGGAATAAAGGCAGACCCCTTTACTTCAGCTCCTGTTGGAATTAAACCTGAATGGTATTTTCTTTTCATGTTCCAGGTGTTCAAATTCCTGCCTGGTGAAATTCTTTTTTTACCTGGTGAACTTGTAGGAGTTCTACTATTCGGTATTGGTGTACTTCTTTGGGCAATTGTCCCGGTCTGGGATAGAAAAACTTCCAAGGGAGAAAAAAATACTATACTTACTTACTTCGGAATTTTTGTGATAATCTTCATAATTGTTTTTACCATTCTTGGTTTCATTTTGGATTAGGAGACAGATATGAAAAACAATATAAAATATTTCTTGACCTCGGTTCTGTTTCTAATCCTGATCACAAAATTTGTTAATGCACAATCTAATGATCAGTGCTTCAAATGTCATCTTGATTTAGATGATACGAAGGCGACTTTATTTAAAACAGATATACATCACTTAAAAGGAATTAGCTGCTCGGGCTGCCATGGTGGCGATGCATCTTCTGATGATATGGAAGTGGCAATGAGCAAGGAAAAAGGGTTTATCGGCGTTCCAACAAAGGACAAAAGATATCAGGTTTGTGTGAATTGTCATTCTGATGCAGATAAAATGAAAAGATTTGGTTCAAAACTTCCCACTGATCAATTTGAAAAACTGAAAAGCTCTATTCATTTTCAACCTAGTTTCAATAACCAGGGACCAATGGCAGATTGTATAACTTGCCACAGCGTGCACGATATCAAGGGCGTAAAGGATCCGGCATCAAAAGTTTACCCAACGAAAGTCACGGAATTATGCGGCAGCTGCCATAGCAGTGCTGAGTTTATGAAACAATATAATCCGGCTTTACCAGTGGATCAGGTAGCTAAATATAAAACTAGTGTCCATGGCAATTTGAATGCGAAAGGCGATCCAAACGCGGCCGAGTGTGCAAGCTGTCATGGTTCACATGAAATTCAGCCAGTAAAAGATTCACGTTCGCTTGTGTATGCAACTAACATTCCTTCTGTGTGTGCAAACTGCCATAGCGATGCAAAATTAATGTCGAAGTATAAAATCCCTGCTGATCAGTATGAGAACTATGTATCCAGTGTTCACGGCATAGCTTTGCTGGAAAAAGGTGATTTAAGTTCTCCTTCCTGTAATGATTGTCATGGAAATCACGGTGCAGTTCCGCCGGGAGTAGAATCAATTTCAAAAGTATGCGGAACATGCCACGTACTAAATATGGAATTATTTGAACAAAGTCCTCACAAAAAAGCATTTGACAAAAATGATTACCCGGAATGCGAAAGTTGTCATGGTAACCATCTTGTAAAGCCAGCTACTGATGATATGGTAGGAACTCAAAAACCAGCAGTATGTTTAAATTGCCATAAAGCGGAAGTTGACGACAAAGGCTTTATGGTTGCAGGTGAAATGAAAAAATTAATCGACAGCTTGAAGACCAAGGACTCACAAACTAAAGTAATTCTGGATGAAGCAGGTCAAAAGGGCATGGATGTATCTGATGCTGCATTTTCACTTAAAGATGTGCGGCAGATACTTATTCAATCACGTACAACAATTCACGCCTTTAATCTTGATAAATTTAAAGAGCAAATTGATGAGGGTTTCACAATCGTCAATAAAGCCAATATAAGCGGCGAAGAAGCTATAGATGAATTTTATTACAGACGAATCGGTCTTGGTATTTCGACTATAGTTGTTACACTTTTGGTTATTGGACTATACATAAAACTTAAAAAAGTAGAAAAGAAATCTTAAAGAAATTTAAAAGAGAATTAGAATATGGACTCATCCTCAAATGATGTAACCGGAAAAGAAATCCTGCAGCATCTTAAATCAATTGAATCGAGAATATCAAGACTTGAAACTTATCTTGATCTCCCTGCAGCAAAAACAGTCGAAGAAATTGAAGAAGAACCTATCATCCCAAAGAAAAAAGCTGAAACGGATGAAGAGCTTGAATTCCGGATAGGACAGTTTTGGTTTGCCAAATTAGGAATATTTGTATTCCTCGTAGGCTGGCTGATTGCTAATACTCTCCCATTTGGAGACCTGAACCAGGTAATACCCGTTGTAATCGGTTTTATTACTGGGCTGGCAGTAATTGTCACTTCAATATTCATCAGAGGCAGACTTCCTCATCTAGCCGGCTGGGTGCTGGGCAGCGGTTTTCTTATTATATACCTCGCTGCTCTCAGAATGCATTTTTTTAGTTCATCTCCTCTTGTTGAAAACATAGTTCCGATACTAATAATTCTTTATGCAGTCTCAATCGTTATTGTTTTCACCGGTAAAAAATGGAATTCGCCCTACATTAGTTCACTTGGAATCTCGACACTTTATTTAGCCTCCCTGATGGGCAATTTTCCATACTTAATATTTCTAACAATAATTATTTGTGCAATAATATCATCCTATCTAAAAATTAAGCTTAACTGGATTGGGCTATTAAACTATTCAATGATTGTTGCCTTCATCGTTCATTTAATCTGGTTCATTAATAACCCCTTGCTGGGAAATCCATTGGAACTGCAGGTGGATTTGCCGTTAAATTTAATTTTCATTTTAATTTATCAGATCATATTTACTCTTGCCTTCTTCAATGATAGAAAATATGATGAAAATCTTCTTTCCTCTTTAGGAGTTTTGACGATTACTTCAGTAGGCTATGGACTATTCCTGCTAATTACTATTTTATCGAAACCCGTACTTGCACAGGTTTATCACCTCGCTGCATCAATAATATTCATTGCCTTTGCAATTTTATTTTTCAAGCAAAAAGGAAGCAAGATTGCTACTTTCTTTTATGCAATGACCGGCTATGGTGCACTTAGCATCGCAATTGTGTTTCAATTTGCTGTTCCTGATTTCTTTATGTGGCTCTGCTGGCAGAGCCTGCTCGTGGTTTCGACTGCAGTTTGGTTTAGATCTAAATTTATCATCGTTGCAAATTTTATAATCTTCCTGCTGATCTTTATAACCTCGCTGGTGTTTGCGGCGTCTGCAGGCTGGATTAGCTTAAGCTTCGGTCTGGTTGCTTTGTTTAGTGCAAGAATTCTTAACTGGAAGAAAGATGTACTAGAACTAAAAACAGAGCAGATGAGAAATGCTTATCTCCTCACAGCATTCTTTATTATCCCATATTCACTTTATAATATGCTGCCAAGCGGTTATGTTGCATTTAGCTGGATTGTGGTTGCAATACTTTATTACGTTTTCAGTCTCATTTTAAAGAATACAAAATACAGGTATATGTCTCTCGCAACTTTTATGCTGACTGTGCTTTATGTTTTTGTTTTAGGAATCACAAGTGAAGAAACAATTTTTAAGATATTGTCATTCCTTGTTCTTGGAGCAGCACTGGTTATTATATCTGTTGTTTATACGAGAAACAGGAATAAATCAACGAAACAGAAAGAAACGGAAGGCTAAAATGAATTACCAATACTTAACAATAATTTGCATGCTAATTCTATTTACAAATTTAATACTACCTCAAAATAATTGGAATTTACAATCATCTGGCGTTACAGCAACTCTTAATTGTATAAGAGTTGTAGACAATAATACCGTTTGGGCAGCCGGTGATTCTGGAGTGGTGCTTAGAACTATTGATGGAGGAATTACTTGGACTTCAGTTGGTGGTGGAATCATTGGTGATAATATAATTTGGAATATTGATGCAATAGATGAAAATATTGCATTTGTTACAATTACTCCATCGTCTATAACATATCTATATCGAACTACTAATGGGGGTTTAGATTGGGATTTAGTTTATTCACAAAATGGTGGTTTCATTAACGATATACATATGATAGATCAACTAAATGGAATCGCATATGGGGATCCTGTTGGTGGAAAGTGGACTGTGATAAAAACAACGGATGGTGGAGCAACTTGGGATAGAATTTCAACCGAGCCAACTCCAATTGGCTCTGAATTTGGGATATATTATAACTCCCTATGTGTAACGGATTCATTACATATTTGGTTTTTGGGTGATCATAGAGTCTATCGTTCTATTGATGGTGGTATTAATTGGTCATACTCAACAACAACAAATTATTTTTTAAGTATTTGGTTTAATACAAATGCTGTTGGTATGGCGAGTACAAATGTTTTTAATACTAGTGAATCCAGTATTGATTCAGGGAAAACTTGGAATAGTACTTCATCCCCCGGGCCTGGAACCCCCTATGCGATGGCTGGTGCAGGTACGAGGGATTTTTTGTATGCAAGCGATGGATATATTTATCATACTACGGATAATGGTTCTTCCTGGACAGAAGAAATGGTCACATTTAATCAATTCTTTGCGATTGATTTTGTGACTATTGGGCAGACTGCCATTGGTTATGCAGGGGGAACTAATGGTAGCCTGGCCAGATTTGAAGGTACAATTACTTCAATTAATCCTATTACAAATACTTTAACCGAATATTCGTTGGGACAAAATTATCCAAATCCATTTAATCCAACCTCAACAATAAAATTCTCAATACCATTCACACAAAATGTTACAATAAAAGTTTTTGATGCATTGGGGAATATTGTTTTAAATCTTTACGATGAAGAAACATTATCTGGAACATATGAATTGAAAATTGATGGGAGTAATTTATCAAGTGGAATATATTTTTATCAGTTACAAGCAGGCAATTTTATTGAAACGAAAAAATTTGTTTTAATAAAATAATTAATCAGCGCTTCGACCCAACCACTTCATTTATCAGAGACGGAGCGATAGGTGTAATGCCGTTATACAAAGCATAGCCTGCTCTCCCAAAATTCATTTCCAAATATTTTAGAGCATATTAATTTTTCTGAGGCATTGTAATACTATCTCAATTCGCATAAGTTCCCAGGAATTATAAGTAAAAATATTTCCCTCTATTCCCACAAAACACTTCGGAACTTTTAGCCCCGGCAAAAAGTAAAATCCCCAAATTCTAAATAAAAATTCATCAACTGTTTTGGAGAATTACTATGAAACATCCAATAATATTCCTTTTAAGCTTTTTTACGTCACTTGTCTTATTCGGAGACAAAGCACAATCCAGCCAAAGTCCTAAAACAAACACAGTCCAGCTCGCAATCCTTCTGGATACAAGCAATAGTATGGATGGGCTAATTGAACAAACTAAAACGCAGCTATGGAAAATTGTAAATGAAATGGCGCGCTCAAAGCGTGAAAGTATAGCCATTAGTTTATATGTAGCTTTGTATGAATACGGCAATGATGGACTATCCCCTACAGAAGGATTTGTCAGGCTAGTAACTCCGCTGACTAATGATCTGGATAAAATTTCAGAGGAACTATTCAAACTAAAGACTAACGGCGGCAGTGAGTACTGCGGTACAGTAATCAATGAAGCGATAAAAGATCTTAAATGGACAAAAGGTTCAGACGATTACAAAGTAATTTTCATCGCAGGCAATGAACCATTCAACCAGGGAGAAAAAGATTATAAAGAAGCATGTAAGTCTGCAATTAGTAAAGGAATCATCGTTAACACAATTTATTGCGGCAGTTACGATGAAGGACTTAACTCCTTCTGGAAAGACGGAGCTGATCTTGCAGATGGTAAATACATCAACATCGATAGCGACCAGCAAATTGTTCACATCGAAACTCCGTTTGATGACGAGCTCGTTCAACTCGGACAGAAAATAAACGAAACGTATATCGCATTCGGATATGAAGGCAACGAACTAAAGCAAAGACAAAAAGAACAGGATGACAATGCAAGCAGCATTGCACCTTCAGTTATGGTTGAACGATCGGTGACTAAAGGTAGCGGGCAGTACAACAACTCAACCTGGGATCTGGTTGATGCTAAAAAAGATGGCTCTCTCGACTTAACTAAAATTCCGAAAGATCAGCTGCCGAAAGAAATGCAGAAAATGTCTATTGACGAACAGAAAAAATATATTGACGACAAAGCCAAAGAGCGTGAAAAATATCAAAGTCGTATCAACGAACTTGACAAGCAGAGAAGAGATTACATTGCAAAGAAAACAGCTGAGAATAAAGAAGAAAATACTCTTGATGCAGCAATGTTAAAAATGATACGTGAGCAGGCATCAAACAAAAATTATCAGTTTGAGTAAATGTTCTTCACTGTCATTCCGGACGATTCCAATTTTTTGGAATCGATCCGGAATCTGCATAAATAATTAGATTCCCGCCTGTCTGCCGCCAAGGCAGGCTTTCGCGGGAATGACAAACAAAAAATGAGCGGGAAAAACATGAAACAATTAAATATAATCTTACAATCAATTCTATTTTCTATAATATTGACGGTTTCTGCATCAGCGGATGGGTTAATAATAATTCTCAGACCCGAACCACTCCAATCTCCATATCCTCTTGAAGTTCTTTATCACCACGTTAATGTAAAAATCAACGGCAACTTCGCTGAAACTTTCATTGACCAGGAATTCCATAATCCATCTGATGTAATGCTTGAAGGCTACTACATTTTTCCAATTCCGAAAAATGCAGTGATAAAAGATTTCAGTATGGAAATAAACAGCAAAATGGTTTCTGCTGAACTGCTAGATGCAAACAAAGCACGACAGATTTACGAGGATATAGTCCGGCAGATAAAAGATCCTGCCCTGCTTGAGTATTCCGGCCAGGGAATTTTTAAAGTAAGAATATTTCCAATCGAACCGAGGAGTAATAAAAAAGTAAGCATCAGTTACAGAGAAATTTTGGATTCAGACAATGGGATTTATGAATATGTCTATCCGCTGAATACAGAAAAGTTTTCAGCGAAACCGGTGAAAATCATTTCAGTAAAAGTTGATCTCAAAACAAACAACAAAATAAAAACAATTTACTCCCCTACTCATTCCATTGATGTTGTTCACAAGGATAATAAGAATGCCGTTGTTTCCTTCGAGGAAGAAAACACAAAGCCGGATATTGACTTTAAGCTTTATTACAGCACCAACAATGATGACATCGGTTTATCACTTCTTACATACAAAACAAGTAATGATGACGGCTACTTTTTCCTGACTGCATCGCCTTCATTTATAATCAACAATAACCAGATTGATGCGAAGGATATAACATTCGTTCTGGATGTGTCAGGCAGCATGGTGGGCGATAAAATGAAGCAGGCAAAGCAAGCACTCCTCTACTGTGTGAATAATTTAAACAAGGACGATGGGTTTGACATCATAAGATTTTCAACTGAGGCGTACTCCCTTTTTGGGAAGATTGAGACTGCCAACGAATCAAATATCAAACAAGCAGAAAAATTTATTAAAGAGTTAAATGCAGTCGGCGGAACAAATATAGAAGAGGCACTTAACCTTGCTTTGAAAGAGAAAGGAAACACTAGCCGGACCCAA
>Ga0208980_10000887_pt1 | contig 17728 bp, 16 predicted proteins | sample WetSurMetagenome_3_FD_187993 | JGI IMG/M metagenome (GOLD analysis project Ga0208980, IMG submission 187993) | Wetland microbial communities from Twitchell Island in the Sacramento Delta, sample from surface sediment Aug2011 Site A1 Bulk (version 2) | ecosystem: Environmental > Aquatic > Marine... | reverse complement strand
TGAAAAAAGCAGATAGCTAGGGCCCTTTTTAATATCTTGATGATGATGGACTATTTGAATATCTCATTCAGGGTCCAAGCAACACGAATCCCAGCCTTGGCAAGTTGCTTTTGAATGATTGGCAGCGCAAACCAGCAATACGCATCACCTAGCTTTGTCCCCGACTTCATTACGGTCTTTGTTCCTGGAAGGCAATATGCCTCCTTTGCAATCTGGAGACTCTCAGTTGCCCAATCCTCTATAGTCCCCCTTGACCATTCTGCAACCATCTTCGGCTTTGCCAGGCCATCAAGCTCCCAGAGCCATACTTGTCTGTTCTCGGTATGCCGCTCGATGATTTGAGAATCCCACACTGCATGCAGGTTGGACCCCACACCATAGAACCTGACCTGAATCGCATTCCCGCCTCCGCTGTCTGTGTCACCAACGTGCAGTGGTTGATGGAGATCAACGATGAGATGGATTAAAAACTTCAACGTTTGTTGCTTCTCCCGCTTGCTTGCCTTTGGGTTCCGAAGAATACGCTTGAAATCTTCAATCTTGCTGACTATACATCCGCCGCTCTCACAGAACTTAGGATCATAGCGGGATTCCGTGATTGGCACGTTGACGTAGTGCCAAGCGCTGCTTCCGGCTATCTTCTGCTGTTCGTCTGCCCAGGCTGCGACATCAGCAAGCCTGACTCCCGTTCCAAGCAGGTCATGGACGGCAGCGAGTGCGGCTGGAGTCAATCGAGCTTCTGCCATTCTTGCGGTTACCTGGTGTGCGATGCGTCCCCACGACCAGAGAGATCCTGGTGTCAAGATGATGAATGCGATAATAATTGCAGTGCAGATGCGATTGCGTGTTCTCAATGTTGCCTCCACCAACCAATACTATACACTGAGGATATGGCTCAGCTGGTCGTCGGGCAAGCTGAAAACTGAGGGGTCATCCAGTTGCCTTTGGCATTTTCATATCCTGATGGGCGCGTGGGCAAAACATCATAATGTTGTAGATGGTTTAAATAGTCGCTTCATTTTCTTGGCATCCCAATGATCTTGCTCAATTCAACTTTGTTGCTTCTGTATTGGACTTGTGCCTAGCGACAAATTTGCAACCCTTGCTCCATTCATAGCGTTAAATACATCAATATCCTATTGTCGCGAGGCGCAACATGAAACGAAAAATAAGTTTTATGTCGTTATTGCTAAGCCAATGACACCCCAACAAGTAGCAGAAGCCCAACGGTTGGCAAGGGAGTGGAAGCCTAAACTGGCGAAGCGAACGCCCGATTAATCCGCCTGACTGGCTTGGGCTATGGGAAAGTAGCTGCCCATGCGATTTCACAAATTGTTTTGCCTTATCGCCATTTTGTTTTTGCTTTATACGTATCATGCCGCCGCGCGGCAAACGGCATCAGCCACATAACAAGGAGGATGAGTATGTGGAAAATAATTGCGGCATCAATAGCAGTTCTTGCACTGAATACAGTACTTCTGGCACCACCGAGAATAATTTATGTTTATGTTTACACAGCAGGCAGCCAAGGATCCGTGAATAGCGGGGCAGCCGATTCCGCCAAGGACTTAAAGCAGGCCCTTGCACGCACATATTCAGGAGATTTTCAATTCTGGTTTTGGATCTGCGAGGATCCCGAAAATGCAGACATCAAGGTGCTTGTCAAATCGCGGGATGTAAAGACCGCAACATCAGCAACCACGGGCCGACCAGATGTCTACAATGTTATTTACGCTCAGGTGGAATTTGAGACAGATAAAACAGACATGGAAGGTGAGTGCGCGATTGGCGGCTGGCCGTGTGCCACAATGAATCTTGCGGTTAATATACGCAAGTGGGCAGAAGGTAAATATCAGCGGATAATGGATCTGAGGGATAAAAAGTGACCGCTTCCCTTATCCCGCACGGACCTAAGGGAACGATCAAACAAAATCCCGCCCCTGGCTGGTTTTGTCCAGCTGGTTGGACTGACTAAGCACCCACAACGAGAACGATGAAGGACCATCCGATATAAAGGCGGGAACCAGAGGGAATCGGGACAAACCCGCATCAGGCGGTCAATAAGGAGAGACTTTTTGCCAGAGATTAACGACCGACGAAATGCCAGAACAAAGAGCTTCTCCGAATCTTTCATGCACAGTTGACCTGGATTCGGAGCAGCCGGCCCAACGTTCGCGCATAAACTGGCTTTCTCAAACTGAGCGGCAACCCCATGACACGTTCGTATGATTGCGACCCTGGCCTTATCGGCTATATACTTAGCTTAAACGATCCTGAAAACTCGGAGCATTTCTATGTCATTGGATTGGAGTGTGCGGTATAGCAGGATTGGCTGGTTCGTAACCGTGCTAGTTACGGGCGCAATCATTGTTGCCTTATATAGCCGCACAAAAGAATACACACCTTCCAATTATGCAGTTATGCCAGGCAGGTTCCCAAGGATGATGCTGGAGGACGGATATCTGGCGGAGCACTGGCCCGAAAAGAAAGATCCCACAACATTGATTGCTTCTGGCAGGAAGGCGGGATTGAACATTGTCCAGATGCCCAAAGCTGGGGTAGCCTATTTTGATCCTGATGTTCCGCAGGATGTGGTCGAGAAAATAGTATTGGATTTCGAAAAGAACAAGGATAACTCCAGCCGTTCAAATGAGCCGTGGCATTTTTATGTCCACGAACAGATAAACTGGCCTAGACTCTCCGGTTGATCGCTGCTGCAACAATGATTGCATTTGTGCTCATCCGAAGCTTGATCCATTTTCGATTTTTCTCGGCATGGTTTGGAGCCCAGACACGATAAGAATTGTGGAAAAACACCTTGCCATGTGTAAAGGTGCTCTTTAGCGAATGGGTAACAGGCATACCATTAACTTGACCAGCCTAAAGCCCATTTGAAATCATCTTTATTGGGGGATTCGATGCCCGGAAAAGATTGGCACGAAAAGGCACCAAAGGTTGAATTGCATGTTCACCTGGAGGGGGCGATCCCGCTTCCTACCCTCTGGGAATTGGTGCAAAAGTATGGGGGTGATGAATCCGTTCCGACATTGGACTCCTTGCAGGAGAGCTTCCGCTACCAGGATTTTGCCCAGTTCATCCAAACCTGGATCTGGAAAAACCGGTTTTTGCGCGAATATGACGATTTCACCTTTGTGGCGGAAGCGGTTGCGTCGGACCTGGCTGCGCAGAATATTGTATATGCCGAGGCTTTTTATTCACCGCCCGACTTCCTCCGACGTGGGCTTAAAACGCAGGAACTCACCGCGGCCATCCGCAGGGGACTGAATAAGGTGCGCACAACTGAGATTGCCCTGGTGGCAGACCTGGTGCGCGATGAAGGTGCCTCCTGTGGAGCGGCCACGCTCCATGAACTGCGAGATGTCCGGGAATTTGGCGTAGTCGGCATCGGCCTCGGGGGATCGGAACATGCCCATCCTCCCGAGGACTACAGGCAGGTTTATGAGCAGGCTCGTGCCTTCGGCTTTCGGACCAGCGCACATGCAGGAGAAGCAGCTGGAGCGCAAAGCATCTGGGGAGCCATCCATGCGCTCAAGGTTGATCGCATCGGGCATGGGACTCGGGCATATGAAGATGCGAAGCTGCTCGAATATCTGGCGGAAAAGCGGATCCCTCTGGAGGTGTGTCCCGTGTCCAACCTCCGGACGGGTGTAGTGGCACGGATTGAGGATCATCCCATACGTGATTATTTCAATCGTGGCATAATCGTAACCGTCAATACCGACGATCCGAAGATGTTTGGCAACAGCCTAGCCGAAGAATACCGGCTCCTTGAGACGCATCTGGGATTTTCAAGGCATGAAGTGTGCCAGTTGATGATAGCCGCTATTCAGTCAGCCTGGCTCCCGGCCTACAGAAAGCAAGAACTCCTGGCTCGAACTTTAATTTCGTAAAAGGATTATAATCGAAGTAGTTGGCGCTACAGGATTCCGATGTCACATCGGGTTTTCGCAGAGCACGCCGGTCAATTACAGCAGCCCCTGGACTCCTTTCGGGCCACCCCTAGCTTGGCCAGGATGTCTTCCATCAGGCACCATTGTGTCAGCCCTGACTGGAGTAAGTTCGCGCCGACGAACACAGTAAACCACAGCCAATATGGACTTACCCAGTGTGCCAAAGCCAGGCTGATCAAAACAAAAGTCCCTGCAATTACCCGAATATATCTATCCATGCTCATTTATTTTCTCCCTTGAAAAATCAATTTTTGGGAACAACCAAGAGAGGCACATCGGCCAGCTGCATCACACGTTCGGTTGTGCTGCTGAAAAGTTCCTCCAACAAACTGGATTTTCGCTCCGATCCCATCACGATCACATCAGGTTTAGTCTTTTGGGCAGCTTCCAAGATGCTTTTCGCGGCTTCCCCATCCATAACAATTTCTTCCACCCTGCATTTTTTGCGGATTGGGCTCTCGCACAATTCTCGCGTCGAAACCTGATCCGGGTTTTCGCGAGCATGCATAATCGTGAGCAGCCCGTCGCTTGCTGCCGCCATTTCGGCTGCATACTCCAGTGCTATCTGGCCGACAGAGCTGAAATTAAACGGGACAAAAACGTGTTTAAACCGGACTGGTTTGGCCGTTTCGCGAACTGCCAGAACCGGAATCTTGCTCTGCTGCAGGATCTGCTCCGCCACATTGCCCAGCACCAATCGCCGGGCGCCTTGTCGGCCGTGGGTCCCCATGATGACCAATCCTGCACCTGTACGTTCCGACTCCTCTAAAATCGCTTCCAGCGGCGGTTGGTGAAGAATTGCGATCTTTGCTTCAAAGCCCAGTCTCGCTTCAATCTCCTTGTGAACCAGGCCTTCCGCCGCATGGGCAGATTGTTTGATTTCCCGCTTAAGCGCCGCAATCTGCCCCGATGAAAAGTAGGGAGGCAATTCCATATGGCAGGCATGAAGTACCTCAACCGCGGTCCCAAATGTTTCATGCATAATACGGGCAAACCCCATTGCAACCCTTGATGCTTGCCCAAAATCTGTCGGCACCAATATTTTATTTGGAGGAAACAGGTTTTTATTCATGGGTGATCTCTCCCGCAAGGTCCGCAACCGGAATCAAAGGTGCTGCGGATCGTCGCAACTCTCGTTTGCGCATGATATAAAAGAGCACAGGCACAGTCATACGACTTAAAAGAAGGGAGGCCACCTCCCCCGCCATCAGTGATATCGCCAGCCCCTGGAATATGGGATCAAAGAGGATCACGGCTGAACCCACTACGACGGCTGCGGCGGTCAGCATCATGGGCCTGAAGCGCACGGCGCCCGCATCCACCACAGCCTTTTCCAATGGCTCTCCCATCTTCAGACGCAACTCAATGAAATCCACCAGGATGATGGAATTACGTACTACGATTCCGGCGCCGGCGATAAACCCGATCATGGAGGTAGCGGTAAAAAATGCACCCATTCCCCAATGCCCGGGTAGGATGCCCACCAGGGAAAATGGTATGGCCGCCATAATCACGAGGGGGGTTTTGAAGCTCTGAAACCAAGCCACCACCAGGATGTAGATCAGAATGAGCACCGCCGCAAATGCCAGCCCCAGATCCCGGAAGACTTCATAGGTGATATGCCATTCCCCATCCCATTTCATTGCTAGCCGGTCACTGTTCTCGGGCTGGCTGGCCGTGAAGGTTTGAAGGGTATATCCTTCGGGCAATTTCTTAGCGCTGATTTCCTGATCCAGCTTCAGAATGGGGTAAACCGGACTCTCTTCGCGACCGGCAACATCCGCCGTGACGTAAACAACCGGCATCAGGTTTTTATGATATATGTTTCGCTCGCGGACCGATTCCTTCCATGTGCCCAATTCATCCAAAGGAACGTGTCTTCCATTCACGGAAGCGACACGGAGTTTATTGAGATCCGCAATCTGAGTGCGCGCCTCCAAAGGGAGGCGCACGGTCAGGGGCACATCCTCCGCCTCCCGCGGTAAATGTGCCAGACCAACCTCCATTCCGCTGACTGCAGTCTGCACAGTCTGTTGGATCTCGGATATGGCAACGCCGGATATCGATGCTTTCAGCCGATCGATATGAAATTGCATTTCGCGCTGAGGATCTTCCACATACCAGTCGACATCCACGACCCCTGGAGTTTTATCCCAGGTATCCCTGATGTCCCTGGCCAATTCAATCTGCCGCTGATAGTCAGGTCCGTAAATCTCGGCGACCAGGGTTTGCAGCACCGGTGGGCCGGGCGGAACCTCAGCGACTTTCATGCGTGCACCAAATTTCTGGGCTACTGGCAGCAATAAAGTGCGGGTGCGGCGTGCGATGGCATGGCTTTGGGCTTTGCGATCGCCTTTAGGCGTCAGATTGACTTGGATGTCGGCCACATTTTCCCCGCGGCGCATATAATAATGGCGCACCAAACCATTGAAGTTGAAAGGGGAAGCAGTCCCGATATAGGTCTCGAAATCCGTAATTTCCGGAATTTCTGTCAGCTTGATGGCCAGTTCCCGAGTTACGGTCGCGGTTTTTTCCAGGCTGGTCCCTTCAGGCATGTCCACGATGACCTGGAATTCACTCTTATTGTCAAACGGCAGCATTTTCACAATGACCAGCTTGAAATAAACCATGCTCATCGAGCCCAGCAGCATGAAGACTACGAGTCCCAGGAATGCCCACTGGTTGCGGTTGCGGCTTAGCAGCATGCCCATAAAGCGCCTGTAAAACCTGGTCCCCCAATCCTCTGCTTCGCTCTCCTCGTGATGCCCAGCATGGCCTCCCTTCATAAACCGTAACGCGGCCCAAGGAGTTATCACGAATGCCACCAGAAGCGAGAAAACCATGGCCGCCGAGGCGCCAACGGGGATTGGGCGCATGTAGGGACCCATCAGGCCGCGCACCATGGCCATGGGAAGGATGGCCGCAATGACCGTGAAGGTAGCAAGGATGGTGGGATTGCCCACTTCATCGACAGCTTCTACGGCGATATCCACAAATTTGCGGCCGCGATTTTGCGGCAGTCGCCTATGGCGCACGATATTTTCAATCACCACAATTGCATCATCGACCAGAATGCCGATTGAAAAAATGAGCGCGAAAAGCGTGATGCGATTCAGAGTATAGCCATAGAGGTAAAAAACGGCCAGAGTGAGGGCCAGGGTTACGGGGATTGCCACCGCAACTACGCCCGATTCGCGAAACCCCAAGATTAGCCAGATCAGGATGGTCACGGAAATAACAGCGATCATCATATGCAGAAGGAGTTCATTGGATTTTTCGGCGGCTGTCTCGCCATAATTACGGGTCACGGTCATCTGCAGGGAAGCAGGGAAGTAGCGCGCTTTAAACGCCTCTGCACGCGCCTCCGCTGCTTCGGCCAGAGCAACAGAATTCTTACCCTTCCGCTTCGCCATAGAGATGGTAACGGCCGGAATGATGCTGTTCACATTCCCTCCGGCGCTTACATTTTCATTTGTGTCTCCCGACACGGAAACCAGGGGCCCGTTCGCAGTCGCCTGCAAGGGAATATGTTTGATTGCTGCTGCTTGGCCTGGGGAAAAGAATACATAGTCCTTCGGGTTTTCCGGACCATCGGTGATACGTGCCACATTACGCAGATACACAGGAGCATTGTTGTAAATGCCGACAACCAGGTTCCCGAGGTCATCAGCAGATCGCAGGAATCCGTCCAAGCGCACGGTGATGGCCTCATTGCCACGCGTTAGGACTCCCGCATCCGCTTCGCGGTTCCCCGTCTGGAGCGCATCTCGAATACGCGATGCGTCGATGCCATAGGCAGCCAGCTGAGCGGGATCCATTTCCACCCGCATCTCGCGCCTCTGACCGCCGATGATTTCCGTAGCCGATATGTCCGGAATCTTTTGCAGCTCATTACGCAATTCTGCGGCAGCCCGTCTGATTTGATATCCATCCATTTGCGTGCTCCACAGGGTGAGCGCCAAAAACGGAACGTCATCGATCGAACGGGGCTTGATCAAAGGTTGCGAGGCACCGGGCGGAATGAGATCAAAATTGGCGAACATCTTCTGATTCAGGCGGACGATGCTCTTCTCCTCATCCTCGCCGACATAGAAACGCACGATGGTCATGTTGCCACCGGGACTGGCCGTGCTGTAGATATACTCCACTCCAGGGATCTGCCAAAGCAAACGCTCCATGGGACGCGTTATGCGGCTTTCCACTTCGGCAGCCGATGCTCCCGGCATGGCTACAGAAATATCTATCATCGGAACGATGATCTGAGGTTCCTCTTCCCGCGGAAGCAGAAGGACCGAAGCAACACCGATGGCGATTGCCGCAATCAGGATCAGGGGTGTCAACTTCGAGGTAATGAATGCATTCGCCAGTTTACCGGCAAGTCGAGGTCTACTCATGACCGGACCTCCACCGTGGTGCCATCGGTCAGTTCATCAGGGATCGGGTTTACGATCTTCTCGCCTGCTTCGACTCCGGACAGCAATTCCACATGTTCAGCATCGTAGGGAGCAATTTTCACCAGCCGGAAGCGCGCTCGAGAATTACCATCCACCACAAACACACCGGATAATTGGCCTGTTTCACGCACGGCTTTCGTGGGAATGAGCAGAACACGCCTGGCACCTGCTGGAATATCAACCCGTGCGAAGCTGCCCGTGGGAGCATCCAAACCGGATGGAATATCGACCTTGAATCGTACCGTATGCGTCGCCGGATCCGACAGGGGGATGATCTCCGCAATCCGGCCCTTGGCATCCTTGCCGGAATCTGGCATTTGCACCTCCACTTCCATGCCGGTGCGTAAAGCCGCTATCTGAGCGGTGGGGATCTCTGCAAGCACCTGGGGTCCCGCTATTGTCTCCAAGACCAGCAGTGGACTGCCGGGGAAAATGGCGCTGCCGGGATCCACCTGGCGTTCCGATATCTTGCCTGATGCCGGCGCTCGCAGAACTGTGTATCCCACCAATACTTCGGCGCGTCGCAACTGCGCGCCGGTTTGGGCTATTCGCGCCTGGACCTGCGTGAGACGATCCTGCGCCGCGGCAACCTGAGTTTCCTTGGCTGCCAGATCTGCTGCGGCGCCATCGCGGCGCGCCCGCGCCTCATCCAGTTCCTGCGGTGAAACGGATTTGGAGTCATAGAGTTTCTGGAAGCGCTGGAATGTCGCTGCAGCCAGGTCGTTACTGGCTTTGGCAGCGTTGCGCATTTCGGCGGCAATTTGGGCGTTCTTGCGTGCTTCCTCCAATCCTGCCGCGGCTTCATCAATGGACGCCTGCGCCAGATCCTTTTGGCTCTGCGCATCGCGTGCATCCAGCGTAATGAGTGTTTGTCCGGCTGCGACCACTTCTCCAGCCCGCACGGAGACGATTTGAACGAAACCGTTGATCTGTGAGGAAAGAGTAATCCGATTGCGCGGCTGCACGGAACCCGGGGCTTGAATGGTGGCCACAACCTCCTGATATTGTGCCATCACTGCCTGTACAGTCATTGAGCTTTGCGAAGATGTCGGTTTGGGAGCCTCACTGCAGGCACCATAAAAAAGTGCGCTGGTCATAATCAAAAGAATTGCTAAGCTGAGTTTTTGCATGGTTTTTACACCTTATGGATTCATGGCTGAGGAAGTGGCATTCAAAGTCCCCGCGGCGGACTCAATCCGGGCATAGCTAATTCGATGCCGATAAACAGCCTTGGATAGCATCACGCGTGCCGCTGCGCGTTGGCTTTCAGCGGAGAGAACATCGGTCATGGTTGCCAGACCGGAATCATAACGGTTTCGCAATATCCGCAAACCCTCCGCACTTTGGGCTTCCGCGGCCTGTGCGGCTGCCACCTGCTCTCCGGCTGAGCGGAATTGAATCAGCGCATTGTGGATTTCAAGGGTCATGTTGGTTGTCATGGCGGCTAATTGGCGCCTTTTGACTTCCAGACGTCCGCGGGCACCTGCAAGACGCGCCTTATCAGCTCCCCCTGCAAAGATGTTCCAGCGGAAGTTCACTCCGGCATTCCAATTGTTGCCGCCATAATCGCCTAAGGATGGGTTGTCCATCTCCCAGGAGGCAAAGCCTTCGATAACCGGCAAATAGTCGGAATGGCGTGTGCCCACTTCCAGCTCTGCTTGCCGCACCTCCAGCAACAATTGCTGATAATCAGGCCGACGCTGAGCCAGCTCTGCAACCAATGCGGCTTCGTCGGGTGCCGGCAATGAAATCGGCTGCAGGGCACTTGTTTCACCTATGGGCTCATTCAGAGCCGCTCCCATCAGGCGATTCAGGTTCGCTTGTGCCATTTCAAGCTGCCCCCTCGCATCGATTTCCTGCTGACGCGCAGTTGCAAGATAGACCTGGCCTCGCAGCAAATCTGCTTCGACGGTCACGCCGGACTGAACCCGTGCCTGGGCTTGCTGTACGATAGACTCGGCGGACGCCAGGGAGGTGTGCGCAGCCTCCCTGGCATCATGCGCAAGGGATACAGAATAATAACTATCCAGCGTGGCTAAGAGGACTTGGCGGACATGCTCTTCGTGGCTCCGGTCGGCCAGCTCCACCCCCAATTGCGCGCCCTCCATCTGATTTCCAGTCCGCCCAAAATCCCAGATCGTGCCCTGAGCGCCAAGGCGGGTTTGAAGATTGTCGATGGCATTCGGGTCATTTAATGAAGGCAAGGAGAAATTGCCCGCTGTAAACCGGCGCTGCGTAAGCAGGGTCCCAAAGACATAGACCGGATTATTTCCCCCCGTATAGGACTGCTCGAAATCAATGCGCGGTAAGTAGCTAGCGCGGCTGGCTGTCATTGCGGATTGGGCCGCCTCACGAGCAGGGGCATCTATCGCCAGTTCCGGATTATGCTCCAAAGCGCGCGCAAGCGCCTGGGCGAGCGTAAGTTTATCCTGAGCCAGGGTGGCACATGGGCCCAATCCCAGCAGACCCCCAAGAGCCATGATCATGAATGTGGATAATTGAAATCGCATAATTACCTCAGGTCAAGAGATCGATAATGCCCGCCCGCGCCCCTTGCGAATGGGGCGAATGGCGGATGCCAGCTCTTCATCCCGCTTGAGCCGCCGGTAGAGAATCGAACGTATTAGGCTGCAGGCCTCGTGGATTTCCGGATTCGTGAGGCGATAGTACACTCTGCGACCGTCCCGGCGCTGGTCGACAACCCCGGCCCGGATGAGCTGTGTCACATGTTTAGAGAGGTTTGCCTTGGAAGTCCCCAACGCTGCGAGCAGGGCGCCGGCCCCCATCTCATTTTTGCTCAGATGCTCGACGATCTCCAGGCGGAGAGGATGCGCCACCGCTTTGCAGATTTCGCATTGCATTTCAAATATCTTTCGCAGCATCTGTTTGTCTTTTGTCATCGCAAGTTCCTTAAAATAATAGTATCCATATTTCGAAACTATTATACATGTGAACAGAATGATGTCAAGATAATATTCGGTCCTTTTCCAAACCGCCGGCGGGCTCTCCGGAGGAGGTGTCCTTCGGCAATGTGCAGCTGCTTACATAAAACAAACCGCGATGAAGCGCCAGTCCGACGGCTGTTTTGGTTTAAAAATAGGAACTAATGACGTCAACATCTTCTTTGGTGTACCAATGGGCATGGAAAATACCTGATTATTTATCGCTCCTAGCACGCAGATTTTGCGCTTATATGCAAGATCTGCATTTCCAATCGCTGTTAGCTTCTTGGATAAAAAATGGTTCACCTTCCAATTATTGGCAAACAAAACAGATCGGCAAATTTGCCGTGGAGACCGCATTCAGGGGTTTAAATTGCATGGTCACGAACAGCCCCCATGTGATGGTTTGGGGGCGATAACAAAACCATGATCTAGAAATAAAAACAGACGCACGCTAAGGAGAAAAAATGAAACAAGGGAAAATACTTATGTTGGCTTTAATGATAATGACTCTTTTGATTCCTGCTTGGGCACAAGACGCTGCAGCGCAATCGAGACACGGCCAGGGGAATTGTGGCAATTGTCTCGTTTCGTCTGCAGCTGCAAAGGAGGTCTTGAGTCAGGAAGCAATCGAATGGCTTCTGTACATGAGGGAGGAGGAAAAGCTTGCGCGGGATGTTTATTCGAATCTATATGCAGAATGGGGATTGCTGGTATTTGACAAAATATCTCAGAGTGAGGAACGCCACTTCGCGGCGATCAAAACGCTTCTGGACCGATACAATCTATCAGATCCAGCAGCAGGCAAAGGAGTTGGGGAATTTACAAATCCCGAAATAGCCAAACTATACTCTGATCTTATGGCAGAAGGGATTCTGTCCGTAGCTGATGCGCTGAATGCAGGAATAACAATAGAAAACAAGGATATCGCAGATCTCGAGGACGCAAGAAGCAGCACGAAGAACAGGGACATCCTCAGAGTGTACACAAATCTTCTCGAGGGCTCATACAATCACCTGGACGCTTTCATGGGCCATTTGCAGCTACTCGCGCCTTTGCCCTGACTTTGACTCGATTCGGGAGTTTGTTCATGACGGCAAGAATTTCAATTGGCACATTCGTTTGAAACTGGAGGGAATAGGGCAATTTAATTCAATCCAGGATTACGGCTGAACCTTAACCGGCGCCTTTGGGACAGCAATCCATAGCCCAAAGTCGAAATGACGATCCCGGCGGCCATGAAGCAGCCAGGAGTTTGACAGATTTTACAAAGCGCGCCTGTTTTTGTTAACGGGCGCGTTTCCTTGTGACGGCAGCACTTTTAACGCATGTATAGTACAATGTCCTGAGGATCATCTTGCCCATGGCTGGCATTTTTAATACAGAGACTGATAAAGTGGGACCCTTTAGACCGCATCGCCTGATAGTAGTAATTGTCAGTATTTTGTGCCTGGGCCTTCTGGGCAGCGCGCTTTTCACATTTTTTACGCTCTCCCGCCTGCGCACACTGTATCTTTCCAATCAAGGGCAAGTTATTGCAGCGGCCATTGAGACCCAGGCTCGCGGTCCAGGGAGACGCAACAATCCGGAATTCTGGCAATCGCTTCTTGAAACGAACTATGAGGCTTATTCCGGGTCTGTCGCATTTCTCGCTCTCATTGATCAAAACGGCCGGATCCTGGCAGGCAAGGGCGACCCTTCAATAGGCCCTCTGAATGCAGAGATTGGCAACAAGGGCGTTTATAATTTCGATCAGGTACTCGCTCGACCCGGCAATCCCGGTGGAGATGCAAGTGCTTCATTAGCCGGTTGGCGGTTACGTGTTGGACTTTACAAGTCGGATGCCAATTTCATTCAACGCCTAGCGATTTTGCAGCTTGCCGTTTCGGGATTAGCGATTGTCGGCCTTATTGCCCTTTCTATATACCTGCTGTTCATGCTGAATCGTTTCCTGGAGATGAAGGCGCGTGAAGGATCTGAGGCTCAGCTTAAGTCCCTGGGAATCATGGCCGCTTCCCTGGCTCACGAAATTCGTAATCCTCTCGGCGCCGTGAAGGGCCTGACCCAGCTGGCACAGGAGGATCTACCTCCGGATAATGTCGCCCAGGAACGATTGCGCACGGTAGTGAGTGAAGCAGAGCGTCTTGAGCGGTTGGTTTCGGACCTGCTGGATTTTGCGCGTCCGAAAGACGTGCAGATCAGCGATTTTGATCTGGTGGATTCGTTGGCGAACGTAGAGACTATGCTGCAGTCCAGGCTTGTGGCTTCGGATGTAAGCCTTAAGCTCCCGGCAGCACCGGGATCGTTGAAAATTCACTCCGATCCTGCCGGCCTGAGGCAGGTTTTGATTAATGTTATCATCAATGCCGTGGAAGCCTCACCTCCAGGCGGCGTGGTGGTCATGCAGATTATCCGTGATGAACGAAACCGCTCGATAGTCATTCAAATCGACGATGAGGGAACGGGTTTGGGCGACCGCAATCCCGAAGAGCTGTTTCAGCCTTTTATCACCACCAAGGCGCGGGGAACGGGTTTGGGCCTTGCTATATCACGCCGAATCATGGACAGTCTCGGCGGCAGCATCCAGTTGGGCAATGATCCGCAGGGAGGAGCACGCTGCTCAATTCAGCTGCCGTTGCATCAACGAAAAGCTTCAAAGGACAGTTGAGAATTCAGCAACACAATTGATAGATGCGCTATGAAATCCATAATCCTGATTGCAGATGACGAACCTGGCCAGCGCCAGTTTGTTAGCGGATCACTCTCCAGAGAACACGAGATTGTGACCGCTGCAAATGGCCTGGAAGCCTCACAGCTGCTCTCTCATCGCAGCTTTGACCTTGTGATTACTGATGAACGTATGCCGGGCATGAGCGGAATCGAGTTGATCCGGTGGATGCGAGAAAACTCGCCCGAAACGCCCGTGATAATGCTGACTGCTTATGGCTCTGTTGAGACCGCCGTGGAAGCAATCAAGCTCGGGGCGGAAGAATATCTGATAAAACCCCTGAAAAGCCCTGAAGAATTGCGGATAGTTGTGGAAAAAGTGCTGCGCCGCCGCGCGCTCCTCGATCGCAGCCTGTTGCATCAACAGGAGACGGAGGCTGCATTCCCGCAGGATGTGATTGCGGAAAGCGAAAGAATGAAGCGCATTTTGCGCCTTGCGGACCAGGTTGCCCAGCAGCCCAGCACTGTGTTGTTAACGGGAGAATCCGGAACCGGGAAAGAGGTTGTTGCACGTTTCATACACCGCCGCAGCCTACGCCGGGACAAGGCCTTTGTGGCGGTCAATTGTGCCGCAATCACTGAAACATTGCTGGAGTCGGAGCTTTTCGGTCATGAAAAGGGAGCCTTTACTGGCGCCACGCAGACGCGGCGGGGCCGCTTCGAACTGGCAAACGGCGGCACATTGTTCCTGGATGAAGTTGCTGAAATGGGAGTCAATCTGCAGGCAAAATTTCTACGGGTGCTCCAAGAACAAAAGTTCGAACGCATTGGCGGTGATCGCACGATCACAGTGGATGTGCGGGTGATTGCCGCAACAAACAAAGAGCTCACGGAGGCTATTGCGAACAACTCCTTTCGTGAGGACCTCTATTATCGGCTCAACGTGTTTCCCATCCACATCACTCCCCTGCGCGAAAGACGCGAAGATATTCTGCCTTTGGCGGAGTTTTTTATCCGCAACCTGTCGACCCGCATGGGCAGGCCCGCTCCGTCGCTCGCCCCGGAAGCCCGGGAACTGCTGCATGGCCATGATTGGCCCGGAAACGTTCGGGAGCTTGCCAACGCCTTAGAACGAGCCCTGATTGTTTCCCAATCCGGAGAGATTGAGAAAGAAGATTTTCCAATGAAGGGAGAATCCGCAGAATCGACACCGGCACATCAAGGGTTGCTGGCGCAGATCGAAAGGACGGCGATTCTGGAATCTCTTTCGCGCAATAAAGGGGACCGGCGGGCAACATCCGAAGAACTGGGAATCAGCCTGCGCACGCTTCAGTATCGTCTAAAAGAATATGGAATCGTCGGACGAGAATAATCTCTCGGCATACAAATAGGCCAATCGTGAATCTTCCCTCCCGGCTAAATTCCCTCGCGATCGATGAATTTGGCGGTTGCACTTGCCATGGTCCGGCCATTCTGCGCCAATTCTGCTTCGAGCACGAAAAGCGGCGATGGAGCGAATCCTGAAAATCCGGGCGGACAGGACGCGATCCAATAATCGCAGGCTTTCTTTCTGCCACCGCTGATCTGCAATTTCCCCGAGATAAAAGCCAGCCATGAATTCCACGAACTTTCACCCACCTGGTCCTTAAATTCGTGGCTAATTTGAGACCGGCTCTTCAGCGCGCAAATTCGAATATCTTAGTCCTGTGTTTGCGAATGAAGCGTCTGGTACTCTTTGCTCCAATCTTTCATGGTCTGTTCCATTTCGCGCGCACGCTCCTTAATGCGCGCGGCATTGGGATTGGCTGGTTCCAGTTCGGAATTCATTTGCTGAAATTCGGAACGGGTCTGCTGGCGCAAACGGTTCATGTTTTGAATCTGTTCCTTAAAGGTTTGCTGCTGGTTTGGGTCCAAACCATTCATCAACCGCTCGTGCTCCTGTTCCATCACCCTGAGCTGAGTCTGGATCCGATCGCGCTGTTGCTGCGCCTCATCCGCATTGAACTTTTTGTCGGATGTTTGCGCCATCTTGCGAACCTGTTTGCCGATTTCGTCGGCCTGTTTGCTGCACGTACGTATCTGATCTCGCTGTTCTTTGGTGGCATGGATACGTTGTTGATCCATATCACCGCGCCCGGCTTGCGTATCCCCCTGCCCTTGTTGTTGTCCTTGTCCCTGTCCTTTTCCTTGACCGGATCCTTGTCCTTGACCCTGTCCACCGCCGCCTCCACCCGCTAATGCCGTGGCCGCCGCAAGTAAAATTATTGAAAAGAGAACTGCTACTTTTTTCATCATGATATCCCCTCTTGATGGTTGTATGTGCTCTGTCTGCAATTAATTTCCTGGATATTCTTTTGATGTTCTGGATACGGACGTTGTTTCACGTATTGTTTGCCTTAATTCGTATAAATCTGCATCTCAGCCACCAACATTTCGCCTGCTGCCGCGATTGTGAGGGTATCGAGACCCTGTGCCTGAACCGCTGTGACTAGGGTCTCTATACTCTCCGTCATCGTGCTAACGCCTGCCTCCGTTGCGTGAGCGATTGCCCTCAGCATTGCTGCCTGCTGCAGATCGTGTTCCCTGGCCGGTCCGTGCCCGAGTTCTGTCCTGGGGACCGGTTCTATTTCCGGACTGTGCACCATATCCCGTGCCATCCATTGGTCCCTGGCCCATGTTTCCGGTCCTGTCACCAACCCCGTTCCGTTGGCCGCGATTCGCCCTTTGCCCCTGCGCAGAACCTGTGCCGCTGCCGATCGATTGACCGGTGATATCGCAGATACTGTCACCATTTAGATCCAATATCCGCTGCCTTGTTTGAATCGGGGTGCCGGTTGTGTCCTGAGCCAAAACACCCCCGACACCGAGAAACAATATTGCGACTGTGGATAGAATCAAAATTTGCCTGATGTTTTTCATTGCTGCTATCTCCTTTTCTGTGATCTTGTGATCACGATACAAGATATTGCAAACATTGTGCCAAAATCGGTGGGCACGACCAGAAATTATGGGATCCGGCTGAATTGATTGAGCAGAAACAGTTTGCAGACGCCTGCATGATCCGCAGGCAAAAAGCGGTCCACCAGAATCTAATCAGAAGTGCAAGATTTGCATTTGACCGGCATATTAGATGCAAAATATTCGCGTGGGTCGGCAAAGACAATGCGTCCCCCGGCGTGCAATGTGGCCGAGCAGGTGGGTATTTCCGGAAGACAAGTTCAAGCTGCTACGCGCCCGCCTTACGCCAAGCGGAGGCGGGCGCGGCCGTGGCCAACGCGACAGACGTAGCAAAAGCGGCGGCAGGGATGGTGCTGACTAGCCCCGGCCTAGGCGGCGTGGTAACAGCGATCGAAACAAGCCGGCGCGTTTTCCAGGGCATCATCACGTATACCATGGCAATGCTGACAACGAAAATCGAGATGATATGGCGCTGCTGGTTATTTGATTGCTGGTGACAAAGCACAGGGCACTTACACCCCTTCTGATGGTGCTGATCATGTTTCTCAACGATTTCCTTTCAATATCTATTGCGACGGATCGAATAGGATTTTCGCCCCGGCCGGATCGCTACGTCACATACAGTTCGGTTTTGGGCCTAGCAGCCCGTGGTGGAAGTGAAAGTTTACGCCGCGCTTTTCCAAAATGGCATTACACCCGCAAATGAGGCCGATAACCTCCTGGGGAAGCCAAATAT
>Ga0208980_10000886_pt1 | contig 17736 bp, 13 predicted proteins | sample WetSurMetagenome_3_FD_187993 | JGI IMG/M metagenome (GOLD analysis project Ga0208980, IMG submission 187993) | Wetland microbial communities from Twitchell Island in the Sacramento Delta, sample from surface sediment Aug2011 Site A1 Bulk (version 2) | ecosystem: Environmental > Aquatic > Marine... | reverse complement strand
GGGCAAGCCCGGCGTCGTGCTCGATCCGGCCCCAATCCTCTGCCGTGTAGCGGTGGTGGTCCGGGAAGGCCCGGAACCCGGCTATGACGCCGCCCAGGCCTTCGACGGTCTGCCGGAAGGATTCGGGCTGAGCAATCCCGGCGAACGCGAAAACCTTTTTCCCTGCAAGAAACGACAGGGGAAGCTCCGCGCCGTCCGCCCCGACAAGCTTCGTCGGCCGAATGCGCGACCTCAGCTGGGGACGCCCGGACAGGATCCCGTAAATATCCTTGTCCATCACGGGCCCGGCGCTGTCCTGCAACCGGGTGAAGACGACGACGCCGGCGCGCTCGAGGGCCAAGGGAGGCTCCCTCAGGGGACCCCGCGGCAGCAGAAGACCGTTTCCCAGGGGCTGCCGGCTGTCCAGCAGCACGATGTCGAGATCCCGATGGATCCATCGATGCTGAAACCCGTCGTCCAGCACCATCACGTCGACGCCGAAGTTTTCCCGCGCGTATCGCCCCGTGAGAGCCCGTTTCGCCCCCGCCAGCACGGGGATTCCCTTCAGGCGCCGGGCGATGAGAACCGGCTCGTCGCCTGCCTCCTCCGGTCCGGCAAGGATCTGTCTGCCGTCGGAGACGACGAGCACGCCGGAAGTGCTCTTTCCCCCGTAGCCCCGGCTCAGCACCGCGGGCCGCATCCCCCGGTCTCTCAGCATCCCGGCCAGCAGGATCACCATGGGCGTCTTGCCCGTGCCGCCCACGGTGAGGTTGCCCACGCTGACCACCGGGCAGCCGACTTTTTCCTGTCTCAGGACGCCGAGGTCGAACAGGCGGTTCCGGGCGCGGACTGCGCCCCCGTAAGGAAGGGAGAGCAGATAAAAAAAGATGTGGAGGGGCTTGCGGAACTCGTTCCGGGGGTCCCCCCACATGTTTCGGATCAGGGCTTCCACGTGTCGCCTGCTTCACCTGTGGCCCGCGACGAGCCGATCAGCCCGCGCCGGCTTCCTTGTTGTTCTTTTCCTGCACGTCGTCCTTGAACTGCAGGTTGTGCAGCTTGAAGTATTCGCCCCTCTTTTCCATGAGGCCGTCGTGGGTTCCCTCCTCGACGATCCGGCCGTCGACCAGCGCGATGATCCGGTCGGCATTGCGGATCGTGGAGAGGCGGTGGGCGATGACCAGGGTCGTGCGGCCCCTCATCAGCTTCTCCAGTGCGTCCTGGACCTCGATCTCGGATTCCGTATCCAGCGACGACGTGGCCTCGTCGAGAATGAGGATCGGGGCATCCTTCAAAAGGGCCCTCGCGATGGAGATGCGCTGCCTCTCGCCTCCGGAGAGCTTCACGCCCTGCTCCCCGATCACCGTGTCATAGCCCCCGGGGAGCTTCATGATGAAGTCGTGGGCGTTGGCCGCCTGGGCCGCCCGGATGATGTCCGCCTCGCTCTTGCGGACATCGCCATAGGCGATGTTGCCGCGGACCGTGTCGTTGAAGAGGATCGTCTGCTGGGTCACGATCCCGATCTGGGCCCGGAGTGACTCGACGGTCACGTCGCGGATGTCGGTGCCGTCGATGGCGACGCGGCCCTCGTTGACATCGTAGAAGCGGGGGATGAGATTCACGAGCGTCGTCTTGCCGCCGCCGCTCATGCCGACAAAGGCGATCACCTCGCCGGCCCGGATTGCGAGGTCGACATCCTTCAGCACGGGGGTCTCGTCGTAGCGGAAGGTGACGCGCTCGATGGAAATGCCTTTCTGGATCCTGGGCAGTTCCCCGGCTGCGGGCCGGTTCTGGATCTCGGGCACCGTGTCGAGGATCTGGAAGATGCGCTCGGCGCCGGCGAGGCCCTGCTGGATCGTGTTATTCACGTTGGTGAGGCGCTTCACGGGCTCGTAGAGCATGAGCAGCGCCGCGAGGAACGAGAAAAAGGTCCCCGGCGTCGAGGTCCCGGCGATGACCTGCCAGCCGCCGTAGAAGATGATGGCCGCAATTCCGAGGCCTCCCAGGAATTCCATCAGGGGGCTCGAGATCGCGCGGACCGTGACGGACTTCATTGTGAGCTTGAACTGGCGCTCGTTCTCCTTCGCGAAGCGCCGGTTCTCGTGCTCTTCCATACCGAAGGCCTTGACGATACGGTTTCCCGTGATGGTCTCCTGGAGCAGCGAGATCAGATCGCCCATGGAGACCTGGGATTCCGTGGCGATCCGGCGCATCCTGCGGCCGAACTGGGCGATGGGGTAGACGGCCAGCGGGAAGACGAGCGAGGCGATGATCGCGAGCTGCCAGTCGCGCCAGAAAATGACGAAGACGAGGCCGACGAGCGTGAAGCTGTCTTTCAAAAGGCTCGTCACCGCCTCCGAGACGGCCCCCTGGAGGTAGGTGACGTCGTTGGTGATGCGCGAGATCAGGATCCCCGTGGGGCTCTTCGTGAAGAACGACAGGGGCTGGCGCAGGATGTGGCGGTAGAGGTCGCTGCGCAGGTCCGTGACGATCCGGAAACCGATGTGGCTCATGAGGATCGTCTGGCCGTAGTTGCACGCCCCCTTGAGCAGGTAGATGATGATTACGGCAATCGGGATGAGGACGAGCATGCCCTCGTTGCGGTTGAGGAAGATGTCATCCATGGCCGGCTTGACGAGGAAGGCCGAGGCGGCCGTCGCGGCGCCCACCACGGCCATGCACAGCATGGCCAGGACAAGCCGTGGCGTATGCGGTTTCACGAGTCGAAGGAGTCGCAGGTATAGTTTCATGATTTCAAAATGGCTAAAGGCTTATGGCTAAGGGCTAAAGGCGAGGAGGAATGAGGCTGCGTATGATTCGTCTTTGCACTATGCCGTATGCCTGCTTTCGATCAATTTACCAACAGTATCGCACGCGTCAAGCTTTTTCGCCCTCCAGCCTCGACCCTCGGCCCTCGACCCTTCCCCCCATGAGCCCCAGAGCCAGCTCAGCCGCCCGACGTGAGGCGCCGGGCTCGCCCAGCTTCTGCCGGATCCCTGCGAGTTCCCCCCGGATGGCATCGGAGCGCTGCCGGTCGGAAAGGATCGACTTGACCTCCGCGGCCAGCTTTTCAGCCGTCGCGTCGTCCTGGACCAGCTCGGGCACGACGGTCTTGCCGGCGATGATGTTCACGAGGCCGATGTGCTGAACCCGGATGAGCCGTTTGCCGACGGCGGCGGTGAACGGCGAGATCTTGTACGTGATGACCATCGGCGTCTGAAGGAGGGCTGTCTCCAGGGTCGCCGTTCCGGAGGCCACCATGGCCACATCGGAAATGCCGACGGCGTCAGCCATCTGCCCCGGCAGGACGCTCACCGGGACGGCGTGCTGCCTGAGGATCCCCTGGACCAGCCCGGGGTCCACCGTCTCGGCCAGGGGAAGCACGAACTGGGCCTCTTCGAAGTCGCGGGCGAGGATCGCCGCCGCGCCCAGCATTTCGGGAAGAAGGCTCATGACCTCCTTTTCGCGGCTCCCGGGCAGGAGCGCCACGATGGGCCGGGTGTCGCGAAGGCCGAAGGCCTCCAGCGCCTCCCCTCGGGAACGGGTCCGTTTGACGGCATCGAGAAGAGGGTGACCCACGAAGTGGACTTCAACCCCTCTTTCGGCATAGACGGCCCGCTCAAAGGGCAGGATCACGGCCATCCGGTCCACGTTGCGCCGGATGCGCTCGATCCGGTTCTTCCGCCAGGCCCACACCTGGGGGCTGATGTAGTAGAAGACCTTGACGCCTGCGCGTTTTGCCGCCGAGGCGAGAGGCAGGTTGAAGTCGGGGTAGTCGATGAGGATGAGCAGATCCGGCTTCTCTTCGCGGAGCATCCTGCGGAGCCGGAAGAAGACCCCGACGATGAGGCGGAGCTTGGAGAAGACCTCCGTGAAGCCCACCACTCCCATCTCGGAGGATCGGGCCACGAGACGGACCCCTTCGGCCTCGAGCCGCAGCCCTCCCACGCCGCAGAAGGCAATCAAAGGGTCGAGGGCCTTCATCTCGCGGACGAGATGTGCCCCGTGAAGGTCTCCGGAGGCCTCGCCCGCCACAATCATGACGGTTCGCAGTTTTTCCATGTCAGGCCGAACCATTGATCACGCCGCTGATCGTGAGGATCTCCTCCTCCGTGATTTCCGGGAACATGGGAAGCGACAGGACCCGCGCGGCGATATGGTCGCTCACCGGGAAAGCCCCGTGACGGCTCGGGCTGTCCCGGAAGACTTCCTGCCGGTGGAGAGGGACCGGGTAGTAGACGGCGCTGGCGATGTTTGACCGCAAGAGCTCTTCCTGGAGCTGATCCCGGCGGTTTGTGAGGATGGTGAACTGGTGCCAGACATGATGGCAGCCTTCCGCTTCGGAAGGCAGGGTGATGTCGTCTCTCCGGATGTGCTTCCGGTATAGCTCGGCGGCCCGCCGCCGCCCCTCGTTGAAGGCGTCGATGCGCTTGAGCTTGACGCGGACGATGGCCGCCTGGAGCTCGTCGAGGCGGCTGTTGTAGCCCAGCAGGTTGTGATAGTAACGGACGGAGCTGCCGTGGTTGCGCAGCATCCGCAGGGTGGCGTCCGTTTTCGCGTCGCCCGTGATCACCATTCCGCCGTCGCCGTAGCAGGCGAGGTTCTTGCTCGGGAAGAAGCTGAAGCAGGCCGCATCGCCCAGGGTCCCCGCGATCCTGCCCTTGTAGCGGGCTCCGAAGGCCTGGGCGCAGTCCTCGATGACCTTCAGTCCGTGCTTTTTCGCCACGGCGAGGATGGGGTCCATGTCGCAGGGCTGGCCGAAGAGATGCACGGGGATGATGGCCTTCGTCCGTTTCGTGACGGCCTTTTCGATGAGCGCCGGGTCGATGTTGAAGGTCTTCGGATCGACATCGACGAAGACGGGAACGGCACCCAGCAGTCCCGCCACCTCCGCCGTGGCGATGAAGGTGAAGGGCGTCGTGATGACCTCGTCGCCTGCGCCGATCCCGAGGGCCCGCAGCGCCAGAAGCAGCGCATCCGTGCCGTTGGCCACCCCGATGGCGTGCGGCATGCCGTGGTAGCGGGCCACTTCGGCCTCGAGCTCCGACACGTTGGGCCCCAGGATGAACTGGGTCTTGTCCAGCACATCCAGGACGGCCGCGTCGATCTCCTGCTTGAGCTGAAGGTACTGCCTTCGCAAATCCACCATAGGGATCATAGTTTGAGATCCCTTCCCGTTTTCATCTTCTCGTTGATGAGCAGGGCCAGCTCCAGGGACTTCCGGGCCTCGAGGCCCGAGACGCGGGGCGTGCCGCGTCGGGAAACGCAGTCGACAAACGAGCGAATCTCCTCCTCGAGGGGGTCAACCTGGCTGACCTTGACGTCGTTGAGCCCGATTTCCATCTTCCCCCCCTCTTTTTCCCTGCGCGCGAGCGAGACGACCTCGCGCTTGCTGAAATCGACGGAGTGGTAGCCCTCGAGGCCGAAGAAGCGCAGCTTCTGCATGTGCTTGAGGGTGATCCGGCTTGCCGTGATGTTGGCCACGCAGCCGTTTTCGAAAGTGAGCCGCACGTTGGCGATGTCGACCTTTTCAGAGAGCACCGAAACACCCACGGCCTCCACGTTCGTGATCGGCGAGCGAACGTAGTGGAGGATGAGATCCAGGTCGTGAATCATGAGATCCAGGACGACGTCCACGTCGGTGCCCCGCTCGACGAAGGGGTGCAGGCGGTGTGATTCGATGAAGAGGGGCTGCCGGATCACCTTGTCGAGGGCAATCACGGCGGGGTTGAAACGCCCGATGAAGCCTATCTGCAGAACGAGGTCCTGCGCTGCGGTAAGGGCTATGAGATCGTCCGCCTCCTCGAGGGTGGCCGTGAACGGCTTTTCCAGCAGCACGTCTTTCCCCGCCGCCAGAAAGTCTCTCGCCACGGCGTGATGGTCCCGGGTGGGTACGGTGACGCTCACGGCATCCACCCGATCCACGAGATCCCGGTGGCCGGCGAAGGCCGTACAGCCGAAGACGGCGGCGGCCTTGTCGGCGCGCGACCTCTCGACGTCGGAAACCCCCACGATCTTGACGTTTTCCAGCTTCTGGTATTTCTGGAGGTGGTAGTTCCCGAGATGCCCGATCCCTACCACCCCAATTCGTATCTTGTCCATCCCTTACCTTATTGTATGCCTGTTCCGATATGAAGGCTTTCCGCTTACAGTCCATGAAGAGCGGAAGTGAGGAAAATCGGAAGTTAGGAGAAAAGAGAGAATCCTAGCCGCTCTTCCGCGCTTCCTACCTTCCTAACTTCGCTTGGATCGGGCACGAGCAAAATTTCGCTAAATCAGCAAAACACATCCCGAGTCGACGTGCGTCAGCGCGTGACGCCCCGCTTGGACTGCTCGATAAACTCGATGAAGGTCCTCACCTCGGGCAGGTCGGGAACTTCGGCCCGGGCCTTCTCGATGGCCTTCGCCACGGTGAGCGACGAGCGGAAGAAAATCTTGTAGGCCTTCTTCAGGGCGACGATCGTCTCCTCGGGAAAGCCCCTGCGCTTGAGGCCGATCAGGTTGAGACCGTAGAGGGAGGCGTAGTTGCCCGCCGCCGTCACGTAGGGTGGGACGTCCTTCGTCACCGCCGAGGCCCCGCCGATGATGCAGTGCTGCCCGATCCGGGAGAACTGGTGGATGCCCGTCAGTCCCCCGATGATGGCGAAGTTCTCGATGTGAATGTGTCCGGCCAAGTTGGCCGCGTTGGCCATGACGATGTTGTTCTCGAGCAGGCAGTTGTGGGCCACGTGACAATAGGCCATGATGAGGTTGTGGTTGCCGATCTTCGTCACGCCGATATCGGCCGTGGTGGAGCGGTTGATGGTCACGAACTCCCGGATGGTGTTGTTGTTGCCGATGATGACGCGCGTCTCCTCCCCGCGGTATTTCAGATCTTGCGGTGGGGCCCCGACGCTGGCGAACTGGAAGATGCGGTTGTTCTCGCCGATGTCCGTGTGGCTCTGGATCACGACATGGGAGCCGATGACGGTTCCCTTCCCGATCGTGACGCTGGGCCCGATGAGGCTGAAAGGGCCTACTTCGACACCCTCGGCGAGCTTTGCCTCGGGCGATATGACGGCGGATGGGTGGATCTTCATGGCTTAACCTCTCGTTGAAAAATGGTGTGATGAGGCTTCCGGCCCCGGACCGTCACTTGGCGGTCGTCGCTTCCGTCTCCTGCAGCCTGGCCTCCATCTCCTCGAGCCGCTTGACCAGCTTTGTGAGCGTCTTGTGCATCTCAGGCAGACGCTGGATGTGGGCGCTAAGCCTCAGCCAGTCCGTGTGGGGAATGGCCGGGGTCCCGGACATGATACGCGAAGCGGGGATGTCCTTGTTGACGCCCGCACGCGCCGCGATCATGACGTTGTCGCCGATGTTGATGTGGCCGACCAGTCCCGCCTGCCCCCCGATGAGGACACGCTTGCCGAGCCGGGTGCTTCCCGAGATGCCGACCTGGGAGACGATGATCGAGTTCTCGCCGATGACGACGTTGTGGGCGATCTGGACGAGGTTGTCGATTTTCACGCCCCGCTGGATCCAGGTCTTGCCGAGAGTGCCCCGGTCGATCGTCGTGTTGGCCTGGATCTCCACCTCGTCGTCGATCTGCACGATCCCCACCTGGGGGACCTTGCGGTTCTCCACACCGGGATTGGCAAACCCGAACCCGTCGCTTCCCACGACGACCCCCGCATGAAGGATGACCCGGTTGCCGATGAGACAGCGGCGGTACACGGTGACATTGGGGTACAGGATGGAATCCTCACCCACCGCGGCCCCGGGACCGACGTAGACGCCGGGATAGAGAACGGCACCCCGGCCGATCTTCGCCCCTTTGCCCACGAACGCCCCCGCGTAGACCGTTGCCCCCTGCTCCACGACGGCTTCGGGATCGATGAAGGCGTCGGGGCTCACCCCCTGGAAATCCCTTTCCTCCGGGTAGAAGAGAGTGAGCAGCCGGGCCAGCGCGGCATAGGGGTCCTTCGCGACGATGAAGTTTTTACCCGTCCCTTCGACGGGGCTTGCCACCAGGATTGCCGAGGCGGCCGTCGTGGCGATCTTCTTGCGGTATTTCGGGTTGGCCAGAAACGTGAGGTCCCCCTCGCCGGCTTCGTCGAGCCCCTTGATGTCGCGGATCTCGACGGTGCCGTCACCGACGACGGTTGCCTGGATAAAAGCGGCGATCTCGGAGAGAGTCTTCCCCATGGGTTTCACCTGCCGTGGCTCGATGCTTTACTTCTTTCCCTTGGCGGGAGCGGCCTTGCCGGCCCCCTTGTTGTACTCCTCGATGATCTTCTTCGTGAGGTTGTCTTCCTTGTCGTGGTAGACGACGACGGGGTTGTTGAGGTCGAGGATGGCATCGAATTTCCCCTGCTTGCCCACCTGCTCGACGATCTGGAGGATCTCGGGAATCATCTTGCCGGTTACGGCCTGCTCCTTCGCGGCGAGTTCATCCTGGGAATCCTTCACGAGTCGCTGGTAGTCGCGCAGCTTGACCTGGAACGTGGACTCTTTTTCCTGGTAGGCTTCCGCCGTGAGGACCGATTTCTGCTTATCGAGTTCGTCCTTCAACTTCTTGAGCTCATCTTCCTTCTTGCCGATCTCGGTTTTTTTCTTTTCGACCGCCTTCTTTAACTCGGCGAAGCCCTTCTTTCCGGCCTCCGAATCCTGGATGATCGCCCGCATGTTGATGAACCCGATCTTCTGGGCGCCCGCCTCCGCGGCCGACAGGGCAAATACGATGACAATGGCCAGAAGGCCGATGAGGTACATGTGTTTCTTCATGGTATGGTTCTCCTTTGAGTTATTTCCTTTTTTATCCTTTACCCTTTTTCCTTGAACCTTCTCTTACATCGCCCACCCCATCGTGAAGTCCCAGCGGTAGGGCGCCTCCCCGGACTTGGGGTCCAGGACGTAGCCCCACTCGAGGCGCAGCGGCCCGACGGGCGAGTACCAGCGGATACCGGCGCCTGCCGTTTTCCTCATATCCCCGAGGTCGTAGTTTTCATTCCAGGCGTTACCCGTGTCGAAGAAAACGACCCCCTTCATGCCGGCATTCTTGACGAGGGGGAAGACGAACTCGAAGTTAAAGACCAGCATCGTCGTGCCGCCGATGAGGTCGCCCGTTACGGGGTCGCGAGGCCCCACGTCCTTGAGTCCCCGGAGGGAGTTGATCCCTCCCAGGATGTAGCGCTCCCAGACCGGTATCTCCTTCCCCTCGAAGGGCTGGACGTAACCGATGCGCGCCCGGGGCGAGAAGACGAGGTCTTCGCCGAAGGGCGGGACCTTGAAGAACCACGACGTGGCATAGTTGTATTTCCCGAAAGCGGTGTCGCCGCCGAGGAAGCCCCCCGTGAAATCCACATTGATCCGGTTGCGCGAGCCCGTCGTCGGGAACATCTGGTCATCCGTCGTGTCCCGGGACAGGGCCGTCAGGATGCTGCTTGCGGTGGTGTCTCCCTCCTGGTCCTTGATCGACTGGGCGGCCGTGGGCAGGACGTCGTCCACGGTGTTCAGCGACAGCCTGTAGCCGACATAGCCCATGATCCGCTCCCAGATGGGGTAGCCGAAGGTGAGGCCGAAGCCCTTTGAATCGAGTTTGTACGTGTCGTACGTCCTGGAGGTTTTCCAGAGGTCTGACTTAAAATAGAGGGGGGTGTCGAAGAGGTAAGGCTCAATGAACGACAGGTCGATCAAGCTGGTCTCGGTCCCCAACGTCGTCTGGAGGCTCAGGACCTGGCCCCGGCCGAAGAGGTTTTGCTGCGAGATCTGGGCCATGACCATGGCGCCGTCATTGGCGCTGTATCCGGCGCCCAGGCTGAAGAGCCCCGTGGGGCGCTCCTTGACGCTGATGTTGATGTCCGTCAGGTTCTCCTCGGGCCCTTTGGCGGTCTGAAAATTCACTTCCTCGAAGAAGCGGAGCCGGTTGAGCTGGGCGTAGCTGCCCTTCAGCTTGTCGCTGTTGTAGAGCTCCCCTTCCGTAAACATCAGCTGCCGCCGGATGACCTTGTCGCGGGTCTTCGTGTTGCCGGCGACGTTGATCCGGTTGAAGTAGACGAGGTTGCCTTTCTTGATGTCGTAGCTGATGTCGACCTGCTGCTCCGCCTCCCTCGTTTGGGTCTTGGGGTTGATCTCGGCGTAGGCATAGCCGTCGTTGTGGGTCAGCCGCGTCAGGTTCTCGAGGTCTTTCGAAATGGCCTCCCGGTCGTAGTAGGCCTTCTTCTTGATGTTGAGCTTGTCGAGGAGCTCCTCCCTGGGAACCGAGAGGGTGTCGCCCGTGATCTCCACCTTGCCGACCTTGAACTGCCTGCCCTCGGAGACGGGGATCCGGATGAAGATCCACTTCTTGTCATGGGTGATCTCCGGCTCTCCCACCTGGGCCTGGATGTAGCCGTTGTTCATGTAGAAGACCTTCACCCGGTTGAGGCTCTCCCGGAGCTTTTCCTTCTTGAGGACGCCCGAGTCCGTGATGAAGGAGAGCATGTTCCACTCGGTTGTCTCCAGGAGGCCTTTCAGCTCCTTGTTCGTGAAGGCCTGGTTGCCCGTGAATTCGATGTTCTTCACGTAGAGCAGTTCGTTTTCCTTGATGTCGATGATGACGTTGACGTCGCGGTCCCTGGCTTTCTCGGTTGCGAAGGAGATCTCGGCATTGTAGTAGCCCTTGTCGTCGTAGAGCGCCTTGATCTTGTCCGCGTCGGCCTTGATGCGGTCCGGGTTATAGGCCTGCTTGATTTTGAAGGAGAGGACCCCGCGGATGTCGTCGGCCTTGACGGCATCGTTGCCCTTGATCCTGATTTCGGTGACGAAGGGACGCTCCTCCAGGATGAACGTGACCACCTTCCCGTCGGCGGCATCGGTCACATCGGCCTTCACGTCCGTGAAGTAGCCCGTCCGGTAGATGGCCCGGATGTCGGACGAGAGGTCCTCTTCGGAGTAGATCTTGCCCTTCGCGCTCTTGAGCACGTTGTAAATGACGGTGCTCTCGATCCGGCGGTTGCCCGTCAGATCGATCCGGGCGATGACCTGTTTGCCGGAAACCCTGGCGAGGATGTCCCGGGCGAGCTGTGCCGCGAAGGCCCCCGTGTTTTCGATCCCCGCGCCCTGGGCGAAGAGCCCCGTGATCACGGCGCCCGTCTCCACGGTGACGGCCTTGGCGTCGAGGCTCACGCGGTTGCCGAGCTGGGTGAGGCTTCCCACGATCACGTAGTCGGCCCGGATCTGTTTTCCGACGGAGACCGCCAGCGCCTCGTCGGCCGTCTTGCCGCTCACGAGCGGGGCGAATTGATCCCGAGGGACGATCTGGATCGTACGGACCTTGCCGAGCTCCAGGGTCATGCTGTTGTAGATGGCGTTTCGCAGCAGCGTGGCATCCCGTTCGCTGTAAATGTCGAAGGGGAACACGGCGATCCTCTGCGCGGCGGCCTCGATCGGGGAGGCCAGGAGGCAGGCGAGGAGCAGCAACAGGGCCAGGGCGAAGTTTTTTCCCGATCGTTTCATGTCAGTTACCCTTCACGATTTTTCCGTCACGAAGCCCGATGCAGCGGGCCATGCGGTCTGCCAGCGACTGGTTGTGGGTGACCACGACCAGCGTGATGCCCCGGGTGCGGTTCAGGTTCACGAGCATTTCGTGAATCCGCGTCCCCGTTTCCGTGTCGAGGTTGCCCGTCGGCTCGTCGGCCAGAAGCATCTCGGGCTCCATCACGAGGGCCCTTGCCACGGCCACCCGCTGCTGCTCGCCGCCCGAGAGCTCCCCGGGCTTGTGGATCCTTCGCTCCGTGAGCCCTACCTCGTCGAGGATGGCCTCGGCCTTCCTGCGCGCCTCGGCCCGCGACATCCCGGAAATGAGCGCCGGCATCATGGTGTTCTCGAGGCTCGTAAACTCCGGCAGCAGGTGGTGGAACTGGAAGACGAAGCCCACCTTGCGGTTGCGGAAGTCCGCAAGCTTTCTCTCGTCCCACTCGAAGATGCTCATGCCGTCGTAGAGGAAGCTCCCCTCCGTCGGGTGATCCAGCGTCCCCAGGATGTGCAGCAGCGTGCTCTTTCCCGCCCCCGAGACGCCGAGGATGGCGAGCGAGTCGCCTCGGACGATGTCGAGGTTGACCCCCTTCAAAGCGTCGATCCGGGAGCCGTCCATCATGTACGTCTTGCTGAGATTCCGGATCTCGATCCGGCCGCTTGCCGCCTTACTCATACCGGATTGCCTCCGCGGGATCAAGCTTCGATGCATTCCGGGCCGGGTAGATCGTCGCCAGCAGGCTGACGATGAGGCTGCCCGCGACGATGATCGCCACGTCTTCGTAGTTGACGAGCGCCGGCAGCTCGCTCAGGTAGTAGACGTCCCCGGGCAGGATCTTGAACCCGAAGAGATTCTCGATGGACCGGGTGATGGGTCCGATGTTCCAGGCGACCGTGAGCCCCGTGACGGTTCCCAGGAGCGTCCCGATGCCCCCGATGATGACCCCCTGGAGCATGAATATTTTCATGATGCTCTTCGCAGAGGCGCCCATGGACTTCAGGATGGCGATGTCCTTCGTCTTCTCCATGACGACCATGATGAGCGTGCAGATGATGTTGAAGCCCGCCACCAGCACGATGAGTCCCACGATGATGAACATCACCCGCTTCTCCAGGCGAAGGGCCGCAAAGAGGTTGCGGTTCATCTTCATCCAGTCCCTCGCCCAGTACGGGTAGCCCAGTTTCTTCTCGATTGCCCCGGCGATCTCCCTGGCCTGATAGATGTCGTTGATCTTGATTTCAATGCCCGTGACCTGGTCGCCCAGGCCGAGAAACTCCTGGCTGTCGGCGAGCGCGATGTAGGCCAGCGTCGAGTCGTACTCGTAGAAGCCCGACTCGAAGATGCCCACGACGACGAACTTCTTCATCCGCGGCACCATCCCCATGGGGGTGGCGATCCCCTGGGGGGAGACGATGTGGACCGTGTCGTGGAGGAAGGCTCCCACGTGGCGCGCCAGCTCCTTGCCGAGCACGATGCCGGGGACATCGGCCAGGGGTTTCGGAAGCCGCATCTCCGAGCGCCCCTGCACGGAGAGGTTCTCCAGGCGTCCCTCCATCATCCGGCCCAGGTTGATCACGTCGCGGGCATCCCCCGGCGAGAGGCCCCTCAGCACGATGCCGCTGACGCTGTCGCCGTTTTTGAGCATGGCCTGGCTGTAGATAAAGGGGGTCGAGGCCACGACCCCGGGGATGCCGGTGATCTGTGCCTTGACCCGTTCGTGATCCTTCATGGGGCCCGTGTACTCCATGAGGATGATGTGGGCGTTGATCCCCAGGATCTTGTCTCGAAGCTCCTTCTCGAAGCCATTCATCACGGCGAGCACGATGATGAGCGCCGCCACCCCCAGCAGGATACCCGCCATGGAGATGAAGGTGATGATGGAAACGAAGACCTGTTTCCTCCGGGCCCGGAGGTACCGGAGACTGACGAAAAATTCGTAGGGCATAACGGGTAGGAGTGTAACCCTTCCTTATATGGCTTGCAAGTCTAATGACCGGACGTCTTTTCCCGGGTCTCGGGGGCATCCCTGTGAGTGAAGAGCGGAAGTGAGGAAGCGAGGAAGAGCGGATGTAAAAGGAAAAATCCCGTCCGATCTTCTGCTCTTCCGATCTTCCTAACTTCGCTTCGTTTCCTCTTCGGCTTCCGCCTTGGGCTGCTCCCCCGTCTCCCGGCGGCGCATGTGGGGGAAGAGGATCACGTCCCGGATCGACGGGGAGTCCGTCAGCAGCATCACCAGGCGGTCGATCCCGATCCCTTCTCCCGCCGTCGGCGGCATCCCGTATTCCAGGGCCATGATGTAATCCTCGTCCATCCCGTGGGCCTCCTCGTCGCCGGCTTCACGCTGCTCGATCTGCATGAGGAAGCGGTTTTTCTGGTCCGCGGGGTCGTTGAGCTCGGAGAAGGCGTTGGCGATCTCCCGGCCATGGATGTAGAGCTCGAAGCGGTCCACAAACTCGGGGTTGCGGCTGTTCTTCCGCGAGAGCGGAGAGACCTCCAGAGGGTACTGGGTCACAAAGGTGGGCTGGATGAGCTTTCCCTCCACGACCTCGTCAAAAATGCCCATGAGAACCTTTCCCAGGGGCTGGTTCCCTTCGAAGAGGATCCCCCGCTTCTCGGCTTCCTGGAGGGCCTTGCCCCGGTCTTCCAGGGAAGCCGGGTCGAGGCCGGCGTACTTCACAAGGGCCTCTCCGACGGACACCCGGGCCCAGGGCGGCGTGAAATCGAGCTCGGTGCCCTGGTAGGTGATCTTCAGGGTCCCGAAGGTCTCGCGCACAAGCCCGGTGATAAGCTCCTCGGTGAGCGTCATGAGGTCCTCGTAGGTGGCGTAGGCCATGTAGAATTCCATCATGGTGAACTCGGGGTTGTGCAGCGTCGAGATCCCCTCGTTGCGGAAATTACGGTTGAGCTCGAAGACCCGCTCCAACCCGCCCGCGACGAGTCGCTTGAGGTAGAGCTCCGGCGCGATCCGCAGGAAAAGGTCCTGCCCGAGGGCGTTGTGGTACGTCTTGAAGGGCTTCGCCATGGCCCCCCCGGCCATGGGCTGCATCATGGGGGTCTCCACCTCGAGGAAGTCCCGCTCGTGCAGGAACGTGCGGATGGACTGGATGATCCGGCTGCGCGCCTCGAAGACCTCCTTGACTTTCGGGTTCACGGTGAGGTCGAGGTAGCGCTGGCGGTAGCGGATCTCCACGTCGGTCAGGCCGTGCCATTTTTCCGGCAGGGGCCGAAGGCACTTGGTGAGGAGCCGAAGCCCCTCGACCTCGAGGGTGAGCTCCCCCGTGCGGGTTTTGAATACCCTGCCGCTGAGGTGGACGATATCTCCCACGTCGAGGCTCTTGAAAAGGGCGAAAGCCGCCTCGCCCACCTTGTCCTTGCGGATGAAGGCCTGGATGCGCCCCTTTCGGTCCTGGACGGCGATGAAGGCCCCCTTGCCGAAATCCCGGATCGCCATGATCCGCCCCGCGATGGAGAACCGCTCCGCCACCTTCTCCAGGGTCTCGTTGTCCATCTGCCCGTAGGTGTCAAGAATCTGCCTGGAGAGGTGGGTCACCTTTGCGTCGTTGGGGTAGGTCTCGACGCCCGAGGCGGCGAGGGCCTCGACTTTTTCCCGTCTCACCTTGAAAAGTTCACTGTCTTCCATCGTCTGTCCCCGGAAGTGCTCATTCGCAATCGATTTTTTGCCCCCGGCATGCGGGAACAAAGTGAATTTCACTATATTTTTTTTGCAGATGTGTCAAGAATGTTTTCGGCCGGGCACCCCCCGGGGAGGGTCCGTTGCCGACGCCCCTCGGGGCCTACCTGGAGGGTCCGGGGAATAAAAACGTTGACAAAACAGGCATCTAGTAATAATATTCCATTCCTTTACGCATAATGTTAATTGGAAGGTTGCTTCACAGCTCCATGGAACGGACACTGATCACCGGCGGTGCGGGCTTTCTGGGAAGCCATCTTTGCGATTATCTGATCGAAAAGGGTCATGAGGTCATCTGTATCGACAACCTCTCGACCGGGAATATGGAAAACATATCACACCTGCTCGGGAAGAAGCGCTTCAGCTTCATCCAGTACGATGTGACGAATTACCTCCATGTCGACGGAGAGCTCCACAACATTCTTCACTTTGCCTCGCCGGCGAGCCCGATCGATTACCTGAGAATGCCCATCCAGACCCTCAAGGTGGGCTCTCTGGGCACGCACAAGGCCTTGGGGCTGGCACTGTCCAAGAAGGCCCGGTTCCTGCTGGCCTCGACGTCGGAGTGCTATGGCGACCCCCTCGTCCATCCGCAGACCGAAGACTACTGGGGGAACGTGAATCCCGTGGGGCCCCGGGGCGTCTATGATGAGGCAAAGCGGTTCGCCGAATCCATGACCATGGCCTACCATCGCTATCACGGCGTCGAGACCCGGATCGTGCGGATCTTCAACACCTACGGACCCCGGATGCGACTCGAGGACGGGCGGGCGCTTCCCGCATTCATGGGCCAGGGCCTCAGGGGAGAGGACCTGACCGTTTTTGGAGACGGCACCCAGACCCGGAGCTTCTGCTACGTCGACGATCTGGTCGAGGGCATCTGCCGGCTTCTTTCTTCCGGAGAGGTTTACCCGGTCAACCTGGGCAACCCCGACGAAATCACCCTACTGGAGCTGGCGCACCGGATTTTGGAGGTCACCGGTTCGAAGAGCCGGATCGTATACCGGCCCCTGCCCGAGGACGACCCGAAGGTCAGGCGGCCCGACATCGGGAAGGCAAGGCGCCTGCTCGGCTGGGAGCCGCGGGTCTCCCTGGACGAGGGATTGCAGCGGGTGTTGCCGTACTTCCGGAACAAGGTGAAGTAGCCTTTCACCAAGCGGAGGGGCATCCCTTGGTGTGCCTGAGTCATAGGCGTAGCAGGATGACCGCGAAGAGCGGAAGAGCAGAAGTGAGGAAGAGCGGACAGGAAAAGAATCTTTCCTCCACGCCGAGCTTCCGCTCTTCATAACTTCCTCACTTCGTTATGGCATCAGGGGGCTTTGCTTCCAGGCACCGTATTAAGGATGTAAGAGGCAGTGGATAGAACAATCAAGAGGCCGGTCAATCGCAAGCGCGCCCTGGAGATCATCGGTCAGTACCCCTCCGCGAGGGTGCTCGTCATCGGGGATCTCATGGTGGATCACTTCATCTGGGGCAAGGTCTCCAGGATCTCTCCCGAGGCCCCTGTCCCCGTCGTGGAGGTGACGAAGGAGAACCTCATGATGGGAGGGTCGGGCAACGTGGTGAGCAACATCCACGCCATCGGCGGCACCGTTGCCGTGGCGGGGATCATCGGCTCCGACGGGATGGGCGACTGGCTTCAGGCAAAGCTTCAGCAGATGAGCGTCGACACGGGCGGACTGGTTCGGGAGATCGAGCGGCCCACGACGGTGAAGACGAGGATCGTCGCCCACGGGCAGCAGATGGTCCGTTACGACCGGGAGAGCCGGCACGCCGTCCAGCCCGGAAGCGTCGACCGCATTGTCCGGTATGTCACGTCCATCCTGGACGACATTCAGGCCATCGTGATCTCCGATTACAACAAGGGGATCGTCTCGGAGAGCCTGCTCGACGGGATCCGCCGGGCCGTGTCGGGCCGCCGCATCCCCGTCTGCGTGGACCCGAAGCGAAACGACTTCACGGTATACAGGGACTTCGACGTCATCACGCCCAACCACCACGAGGCGGGCCGCGCCGCGGGCGTCGAAAACACCCATGAGCTCAATGAGGGCAGGCGGGCCGAGATCGCCCGCATCGGCCGGGAGATCCTGAAACAATACGGGTTCCGGGCGGTCCTCATCACGCGCGGCGAGGCCGGCATGGACCTTTTCGAGCGCGCGGGGCGGGATTTTCACATCCCCGCCGAGGCGAAAGAAGTATTCGACGTGACCGGCGCGGGGGACACCGTCATCGGCATTTTTGCCCTGTCGCTTGCCTCCGGGGCCTCTTTCCGGGAAGCGGCCTACATGGCCAACAAGGCGGCAGGGGTTGTCGTGGGCAAGATCGGCACGGCCACGGTGTCGCCGGCGGAATTGAAAAGAGTCGTCTGATAACAGGTTCAAGGGTTCAGGGGTTCAACGGCTCAAAGGTTTCCATCCGACCTCGGTCCTTTGTCCTTTGACTGGAAAGACCGGATAGACCGGATAGACCGGACAGACTGGACAGACCAAACAGACCAAACAGACGAAACAGACCTTCTTCCCCCGACGAAATAGACGAAACAGACGAAACAGACGAAACGGACGATAGAATGGGC
>Ga0208980_10000885_pt1 | contig 17740 bp, 12 predicted proteins | sample WetSurMetagenome_3_FD_187993 | JGI IMG/M metagenome (GOLD analysis project Ga0208980, IMG submission 187993) | Wetland microbial communities from Twitchell Island in the Sacramento Delta, sample from surface sediment Aug2011 Site A1 Bulk (version 2) | ecosystem: Environmental > Aquatic > Marine... | reverse complement strand
TTCTGGTAATTTCCTGAAATATCTGCCGCAAATGAGATTCCCGGTTGAGTTGCAACACCTCCTGAATATGATCCGCCGGTAAGATTGGAATAGATGAATCTGAATGCAATACTTCCTGAAAAGTGTTCAGCGAAGAGTCTTGAATAGGCGGCATCAATCGCAAATTCGTTCGGACTAAATGTTCTTTCGAGGTTTCCGAAATCATCTGTGAACGGGACATCACCAAGTGAAGAATAAAGCAAACTGGCACTTATTACCTGTTTTGAGTCAAGTCTTTTGTAACCTGCTAGGTATGCAATATTTATATCAGGAACCAGGTTCCTGAGCCATGGTGCATAAGATATTCCAACTCCGCTTTCCCCATCAATAAAAGCAAATTTAGCAGGATTCCAGTGCATGCTGTATGCATCGGGTGAAGTTGCTACACCAGCATCACCAATAGCGCCTGCCCTTGAATCCGGTGCAATAGACAGGAATGGTACAACAGTCTGAATTGCATTTAACTCCCCTGAACTTTGCGAAAAAAGTAAAGCATTTCCTGAAAGGGCTAACAGGAATAATAATACTGCAACTGACTTTTTCTTCATGCTTTTATTCATCATTCTATAATTTTGCAAATATAAAACAATTTTTTACCTATATTATTGTGCAACTGTCACAAAATGATCATGCGGCCTGAAGCCTTTGCTGTTTCGCCTTTTGCAGTTGATACTAAAATTGTATATGGATAAATTCCTCTACCCACCCTGCTGCCGCGGTCATCATTGCCGTCCCATACTACAGGTGGCAGGGCATATCCTGTAGCTGGCACCTTAGTTTTAATGATTTTTATTATCCTTCCCGACATATTGAATATATTGATTTCTACATCAAGCTCACTATCGGGTCTGTTGTGTTCCGCGGTGATACTTGTTTCTTCAAGGAAAGGATTCGGATAGTTGATCAGGTTTTTCAGAATGAATTTTTCTGAAGATTCTACCAGGAATAATATCGATTCCTCTGATGAATTGTTATAGTTATCCCATGCCTTTATTGTAATTGAGTGGCTACCTTCACTTAATCCGGAAAGGTTATACTCTATTCTTCCCCTTCCATAATTATCCAAATCATTTACATAATAATTATTGAGAACAAATGACCTGTTTAGATCTTTATCAAGAAATCCGGTTAAATCGTGACCAATGCCCGACCCGGTTGTGTTAATTCCCCCAATGTCCTCAATGACTGCCAGTAACCTGGGATTTTTGTCAGTTATACCTCCATTCCGGAAGAGAGTGTCATTCATAAAGAGTTTAATCTCCGGACCTGAAGTATCTGCCAGCGCAGTATTAACAAATCCACCCACTATTACTTTATTGAAACTCCCGTTCATATCTTCCTTATTATCATACGCATAATAACTGATCTTCCCCGGCCCGAACGAATAATTTATATCGCGGGGTACGATGAATGTAAAGCTGAACCTGCCCTCTTTTGCCATTGTTTTTCCACTGAAAAGGATATTGTTCCTCATGCTAAACTCCATAATCTGGCCACCATCGTTGGCAAGGGTCTTGATTATGTTATCTTTATCGTAAACAAATGGTGAGACAATACCGCTGAAGGTTTTCATCAGGGCTCCTCTTTGATCTTCTATATGTCCGGCAACAGTTATCAGTGAGAGTGCCTTAAGACTATCTATTTTGTCGGTTACTGAAATATTATTAATAGAGTCAGTAATTACCTTACCATGCCATGGATAGGCAAGTTTCAGTGCCGGGTCGCCTAAAAGGGAAAAGTTTCTCTTATTGGGGCCATTTCCCGATTTATTCTTAGCTATCCGGATAATGTCACCAAAGCTCAGTGTATTGCCAGATTCATCGAGAGTGAATGCATAACTGAAAATATTTTTGTTCAGGAAATAGTTAGGAGCTGAATAAACAATCCTGGTAGTTGACATTAATGCAATGGCGCCACCATCCTTATTTAAAAGCACCATTTCGCCGGCTGATGGCTTGCCAGTCATTTCCCTGGTAGCAACATTTAATAATATGTCATCGAATCTGCTGAATTCACATGTTGCCGTAATAAACAGAGGAAGCTTTCCTCCGTTTCTCCAGGAGTTTATATCTCCGGTTTTTACCACTCCTTCTTTGGCAAGTCCCATTTCGCTTCCATGCCCTACATAATTAAAAATCAGACAACCTGAATTGATGCGATCGTTAATTGCTTTATTCACATCAGGATAAGACTGTCCGGTTGCCGTTGTAACCTGCTTGAAAGCATCAAGATAAATTTTCTCAATATTGTATTCAGGAACACTATCTTTAAGTACAGAAGCCAGACCTTCTGCGTCAGACATATGAGTATTGCCATCTTCATCGTCTGCTGTAAGGCATATGATATTTTTCCAGTCACCCATATTGGCAGGATCGAGATATTTTTTAATCTTGGAAATAATGACCCCTGCCTGTGTTGTATCGGAAACAGGTAAACGCCCTATTCCGACATCTTCTGTACCATCTGCTTCTCCTTCACCATCATCAAGCAATCCATAAAAATCATCAGAAGTAAATGAAGTGACAAATGTATTAGAATTTTGTGACTGGTAAGTAGGAATGAAATTAGGATTATCAGGAGGCAGAGTTTTATTTTCAAAAGAGCCGTCACCGAAAAGGAGCAGGTATTTGAGAGGATGACTGGTGCCAAGCTGTTTCATGTACTTCATCCTGACGAAATTTCTGATTGCAACAATATCAGGAACACCACCGGAAAATTCATTATAAATCTGTCCCGGGGTTACTATCTGTGAAATAAGACCACTGTTATTCATATGGATATCTGCAATTTTTTGAGCATATGCTTTAAACAGGGGATGGGTTACAATAACCATATCAGCAGGCCCCGAACCATGCAGATTCTGATTAGGTACTGCCACTGTTCTGATTGATGGATTTAAAGCATTACCTGCTGTGAATGCAATAAAAGTTTTCAGAGAATCATTTTTAGCTTTAAAATTAATGTAGCTGCCGGCCTTGGTATATTGTATCTGTTTTGCATTGAAAGGATCCGAAACATCCCATACGAATGCCTCATTAATCTGACTGAGAATAGTGAAGCCTGTGATTCTGCCGGGTCCGACAGATCTTGAATCGCTATATTGCATTAAAGATCCGGTGAAGGAATTTGATTTTCTGGCCTGTAGCTTTACATAATCAAGCCAGCCGAGTGTTCCAGGTTCCCCTTTGTCATAAAACCTAATCTCAAAAACCGGGGATGAAGAACCGGACAGAATGGTACCTGTTGAATCAAGTGTCTGGGCATAAGTTCCAGTATTGTCAAAGAGATTAACACTCTGGACCTGAATAGTTTTCTTTAGAGTTTCACCTTCATATAACCTGAACTGCGTAGATACAGATGACCTGGCAGCTACCCTGATGCTGTATTTTATCTTTTCCGAAGTATTGAGTTCAGTAAAGCCGGGATTGATAACGATCCCTCTCGATGATGAAATAGGCTGAAACCACTCCCTGCCCGATCTTATGAGGTTTTCATTCTCTATCTCATGGATAAATAATGCATCGGATTCTGAGGAGGAGTAGTTTGCTGGTTGAGATGGTTCGGAGATTGTTCCAACTCTTTTCCCGGGTGTCGGACCCGAAGTAATAAAATAAAAAGCTGTATCGGAATAATTGTGGCGGATGAAATCATATGATCTGGAGACCTCATTATACCGCCATCTGTGTGTCGCTTTGCCAAAAAACAAAATATAATCTCCTTCATTAAATACACCATCGCTTCCGGTAAAAACATAGATAGATAGTTCCTTCAGATCGTCAGGTTTGGGATCATTATTGAAATATGAAAGCTGGCCAGCGTTGTTGCCGAATATCTTTGGATTCGATGGATAAGCTAGTCCAAGCTGTTTAAGCCTTGAGTAATCTATTTTATAAATTCCGTCAGTGGTTATTGCAATCCTGAACCAGTCACCTGAAGACAGAACAGAAGAAGCAGAATAGCTATCTTTGGCTTTCTGTGCATCGAGGCTTTGTGTTAAAACCAGCAGACAAAATGGCAATATTTGAAATAATTTTCTCACAAATCCTGACAAAGATAGGAATGTGCTTTTTCTTTGCTAACTTATTTTGTTTTTTTGTATTCTGTTTAAGATTATAATAATAACGATATCATTACGTTGATATTGCTGAGTATTCAAATATGTCGAAGAGACTTTATTCTATACCTCTGTTTTTAGTTTTTTCCCCTCTCCTTTGTATCGGACAGGAGATTGATCCTGGTCCTGGATATCAGATGATTCTGATGAGCAATCCAGCCGTATCAGGCAGCGAGGGAGATGGAGTGCTGAGATTGTCATATCTTAATTTTTATCCCGGGAATAATTATAACCTTCATTCTGTTTATGTTTCTTATGATTCCTATTTCCCGTTATTGCATGGAGGAGCAGGAATTTATCTTTCCGATGATTATTTGGGTGGTATTGTAAATGATATCCGGGGCGGTTTATCATATTCATATTTTTTGCAGTTAGGAAAGGATCTGTTTATTAATGCCGGACTGTCTGCATCAGTCTTTCACAGGGGGTTTAATTTTGACGGAGCTGTTCTTCCTGATCAGATCGATCCACTTGGGGGTGTATCATACCCATCATCTGAAATCCTTACAAACTCAGGCAGGTCAGTATTTGATATAGGAGCAGGTTTTCTGTTCATTTCACGAAAAGTTTTTGGTGGATTTTCAATAAATCATCTTACTGAACCTGATCTTTCTGAAGGCAGGACTTCTGATGAGAAAATCAACAGAAGGTTGTTTATTCACCTTGCCGGGGACATTGATATAAGTGAAACTCGAAATCTGAAAATCAGACCTTTAGGCTTTTTAGGAGTACAGCAAGGATTTTTTTCAGGTGGATTAGGAACCGTTTTTGAGAGTAAATATTTGTCAGTAAATGCTATACTGATGGGTGATAATGGTAAAAACATGAATATTCAGACAGGTTTTTCAGTGAATGCAGGTAAAATAAGTATTTATTACAATTATCGTTTTAATGTAACTTCATCTAATATTATGATGCCTTTATCGCTTCTACATCAGACAGGATTGGCATTCAGTTTAAATAATGTTGAAAAAAGAAAAACAATTAAAACAATAAATTTTCCTAAATTGTAGTTATATTTGAAAAGTAAAAAAATTGTTTTAGTAAAAATTGCTATATTTGGTTGTTGATAAAAGCGATAAAACTTAAGGAGTTATGCATAAATTCAGAGCCTTACCGGTTATTTTAGTTTCTCTATTACTTTTTTCATCCTGTATATTTAAGAAAAAAGGAGGAGGCGAGAATGTTTCCACTTCTACAGGGTGGGAATATAATAATCCTGATAATGGCGGATTTGAGGTCGCTATTGGCGCCGAGCAGAAAACAGGTCCGGGCCTGGTTCTTATCGAAGGAGGTCGTTTTACGATGGGACAGGTACAGCAGGATGTGATGTTCGACTGGAATAATAAACCAAGGACAGTCACGGTATCATCCTTTTATATGGATGAAACTGAAGTCAAAAATATTGACTATCGTGAATACCTTTTCTGGCTGAGAAGGGTTTATAAAGATTATCCTGAAGTTTACAGAAGGGCACTTCCTGATACATTAGTGTGGAGAAGTCCGATGGGCTTCAATGATCCGTATGTACAGTATTATTTCAGGCATCCATCATACAATGATTATCCGGTTGTTGGGGTCAGTTGGGTTAAAGCTAATGATTTTTGCCTGTGGAGAACAGACAGGGTAAATGAACAGATACTTATTGATGAAGGAGAGTTAAACTATGATCCGAATCAGCTGAATGATAAGAACTTTAATACTGAAGCTTATCTGGCAGGTCTTTACGAAGGTGTTGTAAATCAGCTTCGCGAAAGTCTTAATCCCAATCAGACCGAACGCAGGACTAACTTTGAGGATGGTATTCTTCTTCCGGGTTACAGACTTCCTACAGAAGCTGAATGGGAATTTGCTGCTTATGCATTAAGAGGAAATACATTTGAAGAAAGAGTTTACGAAAGAAGAATTTATCCGTGGGATGGTCATAACGTAAGAAACGCCAATAAAAAGAACCGGGGTGATATGATGGCAAACTTTGTCCGTGGCAGGGGTGACCTCATGGGAGTAGCCGGCAGCCTTAATGATAATGGAAGTATAACAGTCGGTGTTAAATCATATTGGCCTAACGATTATGGACTTTATTGCATGGCCGGAAACGTTAATGAGTGGGTGCAGGATGTTTACCGTCCGCTTACATCTGAAGATGTTGATGGATTTAATCCTTTCAGAGGCAATGTCTATACCGATCTAAGGAGAGACGCCAATGGGACCGTGGTTGGAAAAGACAAACTCGGACGTCTTTATGTGGATACAGTGAAAGATGCTGATGTGGCTAACAGATATAATTATCAGAAAGGTGATTACAGAAACTACAGAGATGGTGACTTGCAGTCGGCAATCCCGGGTGGTGCAGACTGGACTACTGAAGACGGCAGAAAAGGTTCAACCAGGATGTATGCCCAGGATGCCACAGCCGGCAATCCTGATTTTGTGACACTTATTAATGATAATGCACGGGTATATAAAGGGGGATCTTGGAAAGATAGGGCATACTGGTTAAATCCTTCCACCAGAAGATTCCTCGACCAGGAAAGTTCACGTGATGATATTGGTTTCAGGTGTGCAATGATAAGGGTAGGAAGCCCTTCTGGTTTCTAAAATTTATGTTCACTGAAAAAACAAGCCTCATTATACTTAATAGTGAGGCATTTTTTTACAAGTATGAAGACAGAACAGCTTTATGATCTATTTAAAGAATCATCCGGGATTTCAACTGATTCACGGACTGTAAGCAAAGGCCAGCTTTTCTTTGCTTTGTGGGGTGAGAAATATAATGGCAATAAATTTTCTTCAGAGGCCCTTGAAAAGGGAGCTTCCTGGGCTGTTATTGATGATCCCCTCTTTGAAAGTGAGAGAACAATTCTGGTAGATGACTGTCTTTTTGAACTGCAGGCATTGGCGACTCACCACCGGAAACAGATGAATATTCCGGTTTTGGCTATTACCGGAACTAATGGCAAAACAACAACCAAAGAGTTACTTTCTGCAATCCTTGTTAAGAAATTTAAAGTCCACTCTACCAAAGGAAACCTTAATAATCATATCGGAGTTCCGGTTACTATTCTTTCGGCACCAGCCGGAACTGAAATGATGATTATCGAAATGGGAGCCAACCATATTGGTGAGATAAGGACACTTTGTCTTATTGCAAGACCAGATTACGGAATCATTACAAATATCGGTACCGCTCATATTGAAGGATTTGGATCGGTTGATGGTGTTATCAAGGCAAAAACAGAACTCTATGAGTATCTCAGGAAGGTGAATGGTATAGCCTTATATAACGATAAAGATCCTTTGCTAACCGAAAAGATTTTCAGGAATGTAAACAGGGCTGTTCCTTTTTCTGACCCGACAGGAATTGAACTTCTCGTGAAACAGGTTCCTTCAGATCTAAACCTTGCGTTAACTGCGACTTATCATCATCAAACTTATAAAATCCAAACCAATTTTTTTGGCAATTACAATCTCGAGAATGTTAAAGCCGCAATAGCTGTTGGTTTATTCTTTGAGATTGAAATGAAAGATATAGCTGATGCAATAGAAAATTATCAGCCTGCAAACAACAGGTCACAGGTTAAAACTACTAAGAACAATACTCTTATCTGTGACTCATATAATGCCAATCCAACCAGCATGCAGGCGGTACTGAAATCATTTGCTGGAATTCAGGCAGGTCAGAAGCTTGTAATCCTTGGAGATATGCTGGAGCTTGGGGAGAAGACCGACGATGAGCATTCTAAATTGATAACTGAACTTCAGTCTCTGAAACTTGAGAATGCTATCCTGGTTGGACCGGTATTTAATAAACTAGCATCGGAAAAAGGCATCAAATCATTTCCTAATGCAAAAAAACTCATAGAATTCCTTAAAAACACGCCTTTAAAAGGACACACAATTCTGATCAAGGGATCAAGGGGGATGGGACTTGAAAAGATCTATGATTTGCTTTGAAAGGAATCATTTAACACATTAGGTTATTTTCCGGTAAACGTAATGTTGATAAGCAGGACTTCTGATCTGCTGCCAGACCTGACCCGTGGGCCCCAGAGACCATATCCTGATGAAACTATGAATTGGGATTTACCCTTCTTAATATAGCCATAGCTTAATTCGTATATTTTAGAAGTGACATAGTTCAATGGCCACATCTGTCCGTTGTGAGTATGACCTGAGAGCTGAAGATCAACGCCGTACTTTACAGACTCATCGAGATTGAAAGGCTGATGATCAAGAAGAATAACAGGTTTTGTTGTATCTGCCTGTTTCATAAGTTCACCCAGAGGTAAACGCTCTTTCCTGTAAAACCGGTATGAATCCCTGTCTATTCTTCCAATCAGCTGAATACCACCGTCAAGAGTTACCATCTCATCTTTTAAAACCCGAATGCCCTTGCTCTCAATATATGGAATGGTACGGCCGGCTCCTCCGATAAATTCGTGATTACCGGTAATTGCGAAAAGTCCGTCATTGCATTTTGGACATGTGAAGTATTGAAGAAGATCACCTCTTAAAACAGGCCCTATCTCTCCATCTACAATATCTCCCAGGAGCAAAACTATATCAGGATTCATTTTCTGAAGCATCCCGGACAGTTTTTTCATACTTCTTTTTCTGATTATGCTGCCCAGGTGGATGTCAGAAACTGCAGCAATACGAAAGGTCTTCACATCGCCTGCAGGTTTGTTTATTGTGATATTATATTCTTTTATTACAGGAATTACTGCATTAATGAAGCCTCCGATAATTAACAGTGATGATAATACTACCGTAATCATAAATGCCCACCTGCGATATAATAGAATATTTTCACCACTTAGAATGCCGGTAAGCTTTAATATAAGTACAAGAATATCAGATATCAGGAAAAATAAAAAACCATACAACATAAATGCGAGCCAAAAGCCTCCCAGTATGTTTAGCGCATCGGAAATAACTGAGGAATGTTTTGATTCAAGTATTTTGGCAAAAATAAAGATTCCAGCAAGTAGGAAGAAGGTAAGTGAATAAAGGAGCTTACTGTTTTGCAAGCCGGGGATCGCATTATATCCTTTATAAAAGATATATATATTTACCAGCGAGTAAATTATGAGGACTATGGAAAAGAATATTATCATTTGGAATTTTCTCATTTGGATTATTTTTCTGTTTTCAGGCTGCTATAGGTTTTATTTCCCCTTGCATAAAACTCGAAAACGATACTCTTGTTCATAATATGTAACGGAAAATGATTTTTTTCAAGACCTTTCACCACCTTCCTTTTTTCTTTAAGCTCCTCTAAACTCTTATAATAGTCTATATGTGCTTGCCATACAGATCCGACACTTTTCAGGCTTCCATTTACCAGAAACCACAAAGCCGCAAGTCCATCAAGAAGTCTCCTTAGAAATAAAATCCTGAATAAGTCCTTGTCAGGCAGGTTTTTATAAAGCAGGAACAGACTATTCCTGAAGTTAAGATATACTTTGAACGGGGAATTATAAGGCAGTGTTCCACCGCCTACATGGTAGATCTCAGACTCAGGGATATAACTTACACGATACCCGGCTTTACTGAATCTCCAGCAAAGATCAATCTCCTCCATATGTGCAAAGAATGCGGAATCAAATCCACCACATTTTTTCCAGGCATCAGCCCGTACTATCATGCAGGCACCCGTTGACCAGAATATATCCATGGCAGAATCGTACTGACCAGTATCCTTTTCAACAATATTAATTATCCGGCCACGGCAGAATGGATATCCGTACCTATCAATAAAACCTCCTGCAGCTCCGGCATGTTCGAAATAGTCTTTCCTGTTATAGGATTTAATTTTTGGCTGGCATGATGCAACATCAGGGTTGGTTTCCATTAAGCTGACAAGTGGGTGCAGCCATCCTTCGGTAACTTCAATATCAGAGTTCAATAATACGAAATATCTGGCATCTATTTGATTAAGAGCGAGGTTGTAACCACCGGCAAATCCATGGTTCCTGTCAAATCGGATTAGTTTAATATCTTTAAAGTTATCAGCTACCCATTCTGGTGAACCATCTGTTGAAGAATTATCAGCGATATAAATTACTGTCTCAGGGCCTGATGAAAACTTAATTACTGTACCAAGAAACATTTTCAGGTATTTTAGCCCATTCCAGTTTAGTATTACAATAGCTGTTTTATTCATTTTCAACAGGCCTTTTGTGTTTCCAGCGGCGGTGGCTCCAAAGCCAGTATTCAGGTTTTTCCTTTATAATCTCTTCAAGTCTTCTGACGTGTGCTTCTGTTATTACATTCTCGGGAAGTCCGGCAGTATGATCAAGAAGAAGTTCAAAATCAAGATTGTAATAACCCCGTTTTACTTTTTGAACATGGAAAAAAACTATTGCCATATCGTACTTTGATGCAATTTTTTCAGCACCGGTAAATATAGGTGTGTCCTGGTTTAAAAAGGTTGTCCAGTATCTGATTTCACCTTTTGCCGGAGTCTGATCTGTAATAAAAACTGAGAGAGTATTAATATTATTATTCCTGTTGTTAATGATTTCCCTGATTACCATAGAAGTCGGAGTTAGGACTATACCATCTTTTGATCTCTGGTTATAAATATGCCTGTCGAAATATTTGTTTTTCAATGGCCTGTAAATAATTATTGTCTTGTATTTTATATAGTGCGGAAGTAATGTTGGCCATTCCCAGTTATTATAATGCCCAAGAACCGCAATTACATCACGTTTCTCCTCCCTGAGTTTGTCTATTATTTCAAGATTTGAATAGGAGAAGCGTTTCTTCTGTTCGGCATCTGACATATGTGTCATCTTAAAGGTTTCTATGATGAGGTCTGCAAGATGTTTATAAAACTTCTTTTCAATTGATTTTAACTCCTCATCACTTTTTTCAGGGAATGAGTTTTTAAGATTTACGGCAACAACTTTTCTACGGTATGATGGAAAATAATAAAGCAGGAGAAATATAAAGTCGGAAAAGATGTATAAAATCCTTAAAGGCAGGAGAGTTAATATCCAGTTAATTCCATAAAACAGGTAATATCCCAGAGCTTCCATTCAAAAGAAGGATTTTAATTCTTCATAAATTTACTTACAATTTCCAGAACTTCTGAAAACACAGCACTGTTTGCTGCTACAATTTCTTCCCCGGTTAAGTTTTTCTCGAAACCTGAGAAATCACTAATCTTACCGCCGGCTTCGCGGACAAGTATTATACCTGCAGCGATGTCCCAGGGATGAAGAGCGTATTCATAGAAAACTTCAACCCGTCCACATGCCACATACGCAAGATCAACAGCTGCAGATCCCAGTCGTCTTATTCCATGGGTATTTTTGCAGAAATATGTCAGGCTTTTCATGTACTGTTCCAGCCTTTCGAAATCGGAGTATGGCAATCCGGTTGCAATCAGGCTGTCAGCCAGTTTTTTTGCTCCTGAGACATGTATTTGAATTCCATTTAGCCATGCACCTCCATCTTTCCATGCTGTAAATACTTCATTGCCTATGATTTCATAAACAAGACCTGCAACAACTTCATCATATTCCTTTAGCCCTATACTGATGGCATATGGGTGGAGACCGTGGAGGAAGTTGGTGGTTCCGTCAAGAGGATCAATTACCCAGCAGTATTTCAGACCTGATTTTGTGAGAGTCCCTTCTTCTGTGATAAATCCGGCTTCAGGGAGTATTGTGACTAACCTTTCAACAAGCATCTTCTCAGCGATTTTGTCAACATAGCTGACAAAATTATTTAATCCTTTACTTTCTGTACGACTGATATCAAATTCCTTTGATTCATTAAGTATAAAAGCACCTGTTTCGCGGGCTGCAATTTCAATTTCTCTGCATATTTCTTTAAGATTGATCATTATTTAATTGATTAGTTCAACACTAACTCTTCCACCTGGTGAAATGTTGTTCAATTTTACTTTTTTAATCTGACCTGCCAGTTTCGTCTGCCAGGGATGTTCCACCTTTATATAATTTGATGTAAAGCCGGTAACAAATCCCTCAGAATGGGACTTTTCAAACAACACATTGGTTTCCAGCCCAATATTCATTTTACAGAATTCCATGTTTTTATTTTCTGACAGAGCTATCAGTCTTTTACTTCTTGATTCTTTTTCCTCATATGGAACCTTATCCGGCATTTTCTCAGCAATAGTATCAGGCCTGTCAGAAAAAGTAAAAACATGAAGATAGGAGACAGGCATTTCTTTGATAAATGAATATGTATCTTCAAAATCAGCCGCCGATTCTCCGGGAAATCCAACAATAAGGTCAGCTCCTATTCCGGCCATGGGAATCCTTTCCCTGACTCTTCTTACTCTTGAAGTAAAAACCTCCCTGTTATATCTTCTTCTCATAAGTCCCAGTATCTTGTTGCAACCGCTTTGCAGCGGAATATGGAAATGTGGGAGGATCTTTTCATTTGTTGCAGCCATTTCAATCAATTCATCAGTCAGAAGGTTTGGTTCTATTGAAGATATTCTGAATCTATCAACACCCTGTACTTTAATAAGTTCATTTAAAAGAGCTAAAAATGATTCTCCTGTCGACTTCCCAAAATCCCCTATATTTACACCAGTTATGACAATCTCTTTTACTCCTCGTTCTGCAATTTTCTCTGCCTCACTTACAATTTCTGATATTTTTGGATTCCTGCTCTTTCCCCTTGCAAGTGGGATTGTGCAATATGAACATCCGTAGTCACAACCATCCTGTACTTTCAGGAAAGATCTAGTTCTGTCACCAAGAGAATATGAAGTATTAAAACTATCTGACGATGAGGGATCACAGGAGTGTACTTCCGCATACGTTTTCTTTTCAAAATCAGTAAGGTAATCGCCGATGTCGAATTTCTCATTGGTACCAAGTACCAGGTCTACTCCGGGAATGGAAGATATTTCCTGGGGCCTTAACTGTGCATAACATCCAACGACAGCAATAAAAGCCCCGGGGGAAAGGTTAATGAATTTTTTTATTGCCTGTCTGCATTTCCTGTCTGCTGCATCTGTAACTGAACATGTGTTGATTATGTATATATCAGCCTTTGTGTTTGCCGGAACTCTTTCATATTTCTCCTCAGGGAATGATCTGGAAATAGTGGATGTCTCGGCAAAATTAAGTTTGCAGCCAAGTGTATGGAACGCAACTTTTTTTCTTGTTATATTCATTATTATTGCCACTAAGACGCAGATGCGCAAAGTTGCAGAAAGCAAATGATCAATTTATTTTTATCTTGTTTATTATTTCAGTTTTGTAAGAAATACATTTCTGAATTCGACATCCTTTCCTTCACTTTGCAGGCATATAAACCCTTTCGAAATATTTAAATTGGTTCCTTTATTCTGAAGAACACCATTGACAAATACTTCGATGGTATTTGATTCACAAACCACTTCCATTGTATTCCATTCTCCATTTGGCTTTTCAGAAGAAGCGGCAAGTTTTTTTACCATTCTGTTAGTTTTGTCTGTACGTTCATTCATGTCTGAACCATTCATGCATACAAAATCCCCTGCACTTCCGGCTTTCAGCTGACATTCAATACATTTCAGCCATATAGTGTCCGGTTTCTGACCATGTATGAACACTCCGCTGTTAGAGGCTTCACCCGGATAGCGCCATTCAACGTGAAGTTTGTAGTCAGAGTATGTTTCTTTAGTCCGCATATAACCAAATGGATCACCTTTAATATGAATTACACCGTTTTGTACAGTGAATACAGTGGCAGGATTAATTGCAGGATCTTTAAGATGAAATGCCCAGTTCTTCAGATCTTTTCCATTGAATAACTGTATTTCTTTGCCTTTTGGCTTTGGTGCTTTGTCCTGAGCTGAGATGGTACCAGGAATTATTAATAATGCAGTGATCAATGTTACAATAAGTTGAATTGCTTTGGTCTTCATAGTATTATGTATTTAGTTTCTGTTTTTAAACCACCCTTAGCCCCTTCGAGGAGGGGAATTATCGGAGTAATATTTTGTCTTTTTACTTTTGTTTTATCTTATAATAACTTGCTTGCAAGTTCAGCGAGGAAACTTCGCTCACCTTTAACGAGGTTCACATGAGCAAAAATATCCTGATTCTTCATTTTGTCGGAAAGATAACTTAATCCATTAGATGCTGTGTCGAGATATGGTGAATCAATCTGTTCAATGTCTCCTGTAAAGACCATCTTGGTACCTTCACCGGCCCTGGTAATTATTGTTTTTATTTCGTGAGGGGTAAGATTCTGTGCTTCATCAACAATGAAGAAAATACTAGAAAGACTGCGTCCTCTGATGTAGGCAAGGGGTGTAATCACCAGTTTCTCTTCTTTCATCATATCGTTGATCCTCAGAAATTCCGGACTCTGATGACTGAACTTGTGTTTAATAACAGTGAGATTATCATACAAAGGCTGCATATAGGGATCCATTTTTTCTTTTACATCCCCCGGCAGGAATCCAAGATCGCGATTTGCAAGAGGAACTATCGGCCGGGCAAGAAAGATCTGTTTATATCTTTTATGTTGCTGAAGTGCAGCAGCAAGAGCAAGCAATGTTTTGCCGGTGCCTGCTTTTCCTGTTAGAGAGACTAGCTGAATATCAGGATTTGAAAGAGCCTCAATTGCAAATGTTTGTTCTGCATTCCGGGGATCGATACCATATGTTGTCTGCTTTATAACCCTCGTCAGGTTCTTGTTCACAGGATTGTAGTGAGCAAGGGCACTGGATCCGTTATTTTTCATTATGAAAAACTGGTGTCCTTTCATATCCTTTTCAAGTTTGAATTCCTCTGAACTCACCCCTTCAGGAAGCTCATACAACTTGCTGATCAATCCCTGATCGACACCTTCCATTATAGAAATACCTTTATACAGATCGTCAATATCGGCAACTTTATCATTCTCATAGTCCTGGGCAATGATCCCCAGAGATTTTGCCTTCATTCTGAGGTTAATATCCTTTGTTATCAGTACAACAGTCTTGTCCTTATTTGAGGTGCAGACATACTCAGATATTGCCAGGATCCTGTGGTCCGCCGTTCTTTCCGGGAAGGACTGGTTCACCTTTTCAGAGAAATCCTTTCCAGTTTCAATATGAAGATTCCCAAGATTTTCGCCAAGTGGAATATTGGCGGTAAGTAAGAGGTCGCCCGATAGCTTGTCAAGCTCTCTTGTAAATTCCCGGGCATGAAAATTGATCAGATCATTACCCCTCTTAAACTTGTCTAATTCCTCAAGAACAACTATCGGAATGATAACATCATTTTCTTCAAAATTGTATATGCATTTATAATCGTGCAGTAAAACGTTTGTATCGATAATAAAAAGTTTCTTATTGTGTTTCTTTCTCATCGTTAGTGGCTTAATAATCAAAAATATAGATATATCGCTTCATGCAAATTCAGAAATGTAAAAATAACTAATTTACTGTACAAATTGTTATATGCAAGGAAAGTATGTTATTTTGTAGTCATAAGTGCCTAAAGTGCCTGGAGTGCCTATAGTATTTTAAGATAATAAACCTTGAATTTTGAACTTAATGACCTACGAACAGACACTGGAATTCTTATTTAGCCAGCTTCCGGCATTCCACCGCATTGGGAAAGCTGCCTATAAGAACGATCTGAGTAATACTATTATTCTTGACAACTATTTAGGCAATCCACACTTAAAGTACAGTTCAATTCATGTTGCAGGAACCAACGGAAAGGGGTCCGTATCACATTTGATCGCTTCTGTCCTGCAGGAGGCTGGTTACAGGACCGGACTATACACATCTCCCCACCTGAAGGATTTCAGGGAAAGGATAAGAGTAGATGGGGAGATGATCCCTGAAGATGGAGTAGTTACTTTTGTAGATGACCATAAAGACATTATTGAATCCGTGAAACCATCATTTTTTGAAATGTCGGTTGCAATGGCATTTGACTATTTCATGAAAAGAAAAGTTGATATTGCAGTTATAGAAGTTGGTCTGGGAGGAAGACTCGACTCTACAAATATTATTAATCCCCTGCTTTCGGTAATTACAAATATTGGCCATGATCATATGGATCTACTTGGCACTACTCTTGAAAAGATTGCATTTGAAAAAGCAGGCATAATTAAAAAATCAATTCCTGTTATAATAGGAGAGACTCAGATTGAGACCAGGGAAGTTTTTCTCAGACAGGCAGCAGAAAAGGGTTCAGAGATAACATTCGCAGATCAGCATTTCTCATGTCTGATGGAAGAGTCCGATAGCGCAACAGGTGAAAGAAAGTATGTAGTCTCAGATATTGATAATGATAAATCTTATTATGGATTAACAGTCATTGGAGGAGATTATCAATCAAAGAATCTGATTACTGTTTCACAGGTTTTCAAATCGCTGAAAGGGGTATTGAATTTTACTGATGAAAATATTAGTAATGGGATACTCAGGGTAAAAATTAATACCGGATTATCGGGCCGGTGGCAGGTATTAGGTCAGAATCCCTTAATAGTTTGCGATACAGGCCATAATAAAGAAGGTTTGGAATATGTTATTAATCAGATAAAAAGAATACCAAAATCAGGGCTGCATATGGTGATCGGATTTGTAAATGATAAGGATCTTTCCTCTGTACTGCCGCTTTTTCCCGCTGATGCAAATTATTATTTCACAAAAGCCTCTGTACCAAGGGCTCTTGATGAAAATATCCTCCAGAAAACAGCAGGCAAGTTCGGACTAAAGGGTAGTTGTTATCCCTGTGTAAAGACTGCTGTAAAGGCTGCAATTGAAATTGCATCGAAAAATGATATGATATTTATAGGAGGAAGCACATTTATTGTTGCTGATGCTTTATAGTCAGACTGCTTTACTCTTCTTATCAAGATCAGAAAAAGTTCTTATTTTAGATTAAGCCAGGACGAATGTTCATCAACCTGTTCAAAGTTAGCCAAAGCAATGGCTGCTGAGCTTATGAAATTATTCTGAAGGACCCACAACACAGCTTCTTTATAGCTGGGTTCTATTTCCGGCGATGGAGAGTACTTACCTCCTGAGCATGTTTTCATTGCTACCACTCCGATTCCTTTGTTTCCTGCCTCTGTGAGAATTGATATTAGCTTCTTCTGATCCCATTCAGAGTATCTTCCATTTACTGAATGGACAAATGAACCCTTTGGATTAAAAGGTACCATTATTACATTATAAAAAACTTCGGAGTTATTTCTTTCCGGAAGGTTCATATAATCGTTGTGCGTCGAGAATCCGTGAGCTTTTATTACTCCTGACTTCTTCATCTCCGAAAAGAATTTCAATGTCTCGGAATGGAAAAGCAGATTCTCATCAAGTGCATCATGATAAAGTAAAACATCGATGTAGTCTGTGTTAAAAGCCTTAAGACTTGCTTCGAGTTTTGAAGATAATGCAGACTTTATCTCATCTGCCCCTTTTTTGCCTTTCCCTTTTGAAGGCAATTCATTTTCTTCAAGCCTGATTTTAGACTGCACAACTACTTTGTCTCTTATTCCAGCTATTGCCTTACCAACAAGTTTTTCATTATTACCATTTCCATAAGAATGTCCCGTATCAATAAAGTTAATTCCTTTTGACAGTGCATATTTTATTAAAGACTCTTCATT
>Ga0208980_10000884_pt1 | contig 17752 bp, 30 predicted proteins | sample WetSurMetagenome_3_FD_187993 | JGI IMG/M metagenome (GOLD analysis project Ga0208980, IMG submission 187993) | Wetland microbial communities from Twitchell Island in the Sacramento Delta, sample from surface sediment Aug2011 Site A1 Bulk (version 2) | ecosystem: Environmental > Aquatic > Marine... | reverse complement strand
ACCATCAAGCTGATCACGCCGATCGCGATGGAAAAGGGATTGCGGTTTGCAATCCGCGAAGGCGGCCGGACAGTGGGCGCCGGCACCATTTCGGAAATTGTGGAGTAGGCGGATCAATCATGTTGAATGAAAAGATAAGAATCAGGCTGAAAGCTTACGACTACAGAGTGCTGGATCAATCCACCTCTGAAATCGTTGAGATTGCCAAACGCACGGGATCCCGGGTTTCAGGCCCCATTCCGTTGCCTACGGTAAAGAACAAATTCTGCGTCCTTCGCTCTCCCCATGTGGATAAGAAATCGCGGGAGCAGTTTGAGATACGGACGCACAAACGTCTGGTGGACATTTTAGAGCCCACCCCGCAGACAGTCGATGCATTGATGAAATTGGATCTGCCGGCGGCGATCGACGTCGAAATCAAGGCTTTCGGCACTGAACATAAGTAGTCATAAAATGCGTTCCCCCGTCCAGTCCTCCCTGCTCAGGGTTGGAGAAATATGACCGGAAACGGGAAACGGGAAACGGGAAACGGGGATTTGATATGGTGGATGGACTGATCGGAATAAAAGTGGGGATGACCCAGGTTTTCGACGAAGGCGGGACCGTCACTCCGGTTACGGTAATCAAAGCCGGCCCCTGCGTCGTTATTCAGAGCAAGACCAAAGACAAGGACGGTTACGAAGCGGTTCAGGTGGGTCTCGTCGAATTTATCCGGCCCTCGCGCGTCAACAAGCCCAGAGCGGGGCATTTTAAAAAAGCCGGAGTCCCTGCCTGCCGCGTTCTGCAGGAGTTCCGTTCCGGAGACGGAGGCGAATCCCCCAAGGTTGGGGAGCAGATCCTGGTCAGCCAGGTATTTAGGATGAACGACAAGGTCGATGTCCTTGGAAGAAGCAAGGGCAAGGGCTTCGCCGGTTTCATCAAGCGCCACCATTTCGGCGGAGGAGCGGCCACCCACGGATCCATGTTCCACCGTGCTCCGGGATCCATCGGTGCATCGGCCTATCCCAGCCGGGTTCTGCCCGGGATGCGCGCGGCCGGCCACATGGGAGACGAAAACGTCACCGCGCAAAACCTGAGAGTCGTCGGCATCAAAGAGCAGGAGAATCTGCTCCTGGTTAAGGGGGCGATCCCCGGCCGCAATGGCGGATATGTGGTAGTCAGGAAGGCGTAACAATTTGCGAACGACGATTTGCGATTGACGAATTTACAGTCAATCGTCAATCGTCAATCGTAAATCGTAAATTGAGAGGTTGGTAATGGCCGAGATTGAAGTAAAAAACCTTTCCAATGAGGTTGTCGGCAAGATGGAGCTCTCCGATGCCGTATTCAAGGCAGAGTTCAACGAAGCCCTTATTTGGGAAGCGGTGAAGCACTACAATGACTCGCTTCGAGCCGGAACGGCCTCAACCAAGGTCCGCGGCTCGGTACGCGGAAGCGGGAAGAAATTGTGGCGCCAGAAGGGGACGGGTCGCGCGCGCGTCGGCAGCATACGGAGCCCTTTGTGGAGACATGGCGGAACCGTGCATGGGCCGCAGCCGAGAAGCTACACATACAGTTTTCCGCGCAGGAAGCTCCAGGGCGCATTGCGCTCGGCTCTTTCTGCCAAGTTCAGCGAGAACGCGCTCGCGGTGATTGAAGCGCTGCAGTTGGAAACCGCCAAGACCCGGGATTTTCAAAAGATCCTCGCCGGTCTCGGTGCCACGGGCAAAGTCCTTATCGTGAATGCCGGCGAAAATAAAAACCTTTCGCTTTCATCACGCAATCTGCCGAAGGTCAAGCTGGTTTCCGGCTCCGCGGTGAATATTTTCGACGTCGTGAACAGCAATACCCTGCTGTTTTCCCGGGATTCGATCCTCCAGGTGCAGGAGGTTTTAAGCCGATGAACCGAATAGAAAGCGTATTAAAGCTCCCCGTCATCACCGAGAAAAGCACGCATGTCAAGGAGAACCTCCGGACGGTTGCGTTCAAGGTCTTGCGTGATGCCAACAAGATAGAAATCAAGGACGCCGTCGAGAAGATTTTTAAGGTTAAAGTCCAAAGCGTGAGAACGGCGACCTTCCATGGGAAGAAACGCCGTCAGGGCCGCTACACCGGACGCAGGCCGGACTGGAAGAAGGCCTATGTCACGCTCAAGGCTGGCGAAAAAATGATTGAATTCTCCGAGACAGTATAAACGTGGGAGCTGGGCGAAATCATGTCCTCTATTAAGACCTATAATCCAACATCACCGGCGATACGGTTCCGGACGACCTTAGACAATTCGGAACTCTCAACCGATCGCCCGCTCAAGCGCCTTACCCGGGCCAAACAGCGGATTTCGGGGCGCAACAACAAGGGACGGCTCACGGTGCGCCACAGAGGGGGCGGGCACAAGAAGCTCTATCGCATCATCGACTTCCGGCGCGATAAGCGGGAGATCCCGGCAAAAGTTGTGCAGCTGGAATACGACCCGAACCGGTCCGCCCGCATTGCGCTGCTGGCATACGCGGATGGTGAGAAACGCTATATTCTGGCGCCCGACGGCCTGGCTGTCGGAACGTCGGTGGTAGCCGGCGAGTCCGCGGACATACTTGTTGGCAACTCCCTGCCGCTCAAAAACATCCCCCTGGGCACGATGATTCACAATATCGAGCTGAAGGAGGGAAAAGGCGGGCAGATGGCACGGTCGGCCGGCACTGCCGCGCAGTTGCTGGCCAAGGAAGCCGGATATGCCCAGATCAAGATGCCGTCCGGCGAGACGAGGATGGTGCATCTTGATTGCTACGCCACAATCGGGCAGGTGGGCAACCTTAATTATGAGAACGTATCGATCGGCAAGGCTGGCCGCAGCCGCTGGCTGGGGAAACGCCCCACGGTACGCGGCGTGGTCATGAACCCGATCGATCACCCTCACGGCGGCGGTGAAGGAAAGACCTCCGGAGGCAGACACCCGGTCAGTCCCTGGGGATTGCCGACGAAAGGTTATAAAACCCGGAACAATAAACGCACCCAGCGCTTCATCATCAAGCGACGGGGTAAGTAGGGAGCAGCATGACCCGATCAGTAAAAAAAGGACCTTTTGTAGATGAACACTTTCTTAAGAAGGTGAAAGCCTCCTCCGGAGCGGGAAGCCGGACCGTGATCAAGACCTGGTCCCGGCGCTCGACGATCACGCCGGAGATGGTTGGCCTGACGATAGCCGTGCACAACGGCAAGAAGTTCATCCCCATTTATATTTCGGAAAACATGGTCAGCCACAAGCTTGGGGAGTTTGCTCCGACCCGCATATTCAAGGGGCACACCACGAAGGTGGCCGAAAAAACTACGGCGGTCAAGCCGCCTGCGTCTTAGAAAGGATCCGGGATTCGGGATTGTTTTCGGAATTCGAATCTTGAATCTGGAACTAGAGGGATATGGAAGCGACAGCAAAAGGCAAATACTTGAGAGGATCGCCGCAGAAAGCCCGGCTGGTCATCGACCTCATACGCGGAAAGAACGTTCAGGATGCGTTGGCCATTCTCCGTTTAACCAATAAGCGGGCTACCAAACCGATCGAGAAGGTGCTGCTCTCGGCCGTAGCCAATGCCAAAGAGAAAAACGCGGCAGCCGATGTCGACCAGTTTATCGTAGATCGCGCTGTGGTTGACACCGGGCCCACAAAATACCGCCGGCGCGTCCGTCCCGCCCCGATGGGCCGGGCCTACCGCCAGCAGCGCCGCTACAAACATGTGAGCATTCTTATCAAGGGCAAGGACATAGAGGAAGAGTAGGGAGGTAATCCGTGGGTCAGAAAGTTCATCCTTACGGTTTCAGATTAGGCGTTAACAGAACGTGGCGGTCCCGGTGGTTTGCCAGAAAGGATTACGGGGCGCTGCTTCACGAAGACCTTCGCCTCAAAACCATGCTCAAGAAGAAGTTTGCGCATGCGGGGATTTCGCGCATCGAGGTGGAGCGGGCGGCGAATAAACTGACCATAATCATTTTCACTTCCCGCCCGGGAATCATCGTCGGCAAAAAGGGCACCGAGATAGAGAAGCTGAAAAAGGATCTCCAGCTGCTGACCGGAAGGGATGTCAACCTGAAGATCCAGGAAGTGAACAAACCCGAGCTGGACTCGCAGCTGGTGTCCGAAGGGATCGCCCAACAGCTGGAAAAGCGCATCGCCTTCAGGCGCGCCATGCGCCGCGCCGTCGACGGCACGCTGCGCTTCGGCGCGAAAGGAATCAAGGTGCGCTGCTCCGGGCGCCTGAACGGCGCCGAAATCGCGCGCACCGAATGGTATCTGAGCGGCCAGCTTCCCTTGCATACGATTCGTGCCGACGTCGATTACGGATTTGCCGAAGCGAACACCACCTACGGTGTCATTGGCATAAAGGTCTGGATTTATAAGGGCGAGGTTTTCGAAATGCAGAAGCCTGAAAAGGCCCGGTAGCCTCCAGGAGTTCTTGAATTATGTTGATGCCGAAAAAAGTCAAGTATCGCAAGCAGCAGAAGGGAAAACGGCGGGGCAAGGCGTGGCGGGGCTCCGAAGTCACCTTCGGGGAATATGGATTGAAAGCCATGGAAACCGGATGGGTCAGCGACCGCCAGATCGAGGCGGGACGCGTCGCCATCACCCGGTTTGTGAAACGAGGCGGCAAAATCTGGATCCGCGTGTTCCCGGACAAACCGATCACCAAGAAGCCCGCCGAAACCCGTATGGGGAAAGGCAAAGGAGCTCCCGAAGGATGGGTTGCCGTGGTCCGGCCCGGGAAGATTCTCTATGAGATGGAAGGGATACCGGAAGATCAGGCGCAGGAAGCGATGCGGCTCGCCGGGCACAAATTGTGTGTCAAGTCCAAGTTTGTGAAGAGATTTGGGAAGGAGGACGTATGAAGGCTTCCAAGATGAGAGACATGTCCAAGGAAGACTTGATACTGGAAGAATCCGAACTGCGCAAGCAGCTTCTCAGACTCCGTTTCCAAACCGCGGCGGGCCAGCTGGAGAGCGCGCCCAAGATGAGAGGCATCCGAAGGGACATCGCCCGTATACAGACGATCCTGAAGGAAATGGGATCTCGGAATTGACGATTTACGATTGACGATTCAGGTCATTCGTAAATCGTAAATAGAGGGGAAAATGGGTACTGAGCAAAAAAGAGGAATTCGCAAAAGCCAGGTTGGCACCGTAACCAGCACTGCCATGCAGAAGACGGTAACCGTTGCCGTCGACAGGCTGGTGCAGCACTCCCTGTACAAGAAGATTCAGCGAAAGACCTCGAAATTCCTGGCGCATGATGAAAATGAATCCTGCAAGGTCGGGGACAGGGTGCGCATTGTCGAAACACGCCCGCTGAGCGCGCGCAAGAGATGGCGGGTAGTCGAAAAACTGACGGGTGCCGCTGGTACGGATTGACGGTTTCGAATGTGCGAGGGACGAGGGATGACATCAGACACGGTTTCCCGTCGTCAATCGTCAATCGCAAATCGTCAATGAATTGAGGGTCATCATGATACAGATGAGGACGATTTTGGATGTTGCGGATAATTCGGGAGCTCGTAAGATCTCCTGCATTCACGCTTTGGGCAACCAGGTAGGGCGCGTTGCGTCTCTGGGAGACATCATTACGGCGAACGTGAAGGAAGCGGCTCCCGACGGCACCGTTAAAAAGGGCCAGGTGGTCAAGGCCGTTATCGTAAGAACGCGCAAGGAATACCGGCGCAAGGATGGCACTTATATTCGCTTTGATGACAATGCCGCGGTGCTTATCAATGACCAGAAGGAACCCATTGGCACACGCGTTTTCGGTCCCGTCAGTCGGGAATTGAGGGACAGGGACTTTTTGAAAATCGTTTCGCTGGCGCCTGAAGTGCTCTAGCAGCGGTGGAAAGAGGACAGAATCCGATGTCCAGAGTGCATATAAAGAAGAATGATACGGTTTATGTACTGTCCGGAAAAGACCGGGGCAAAACAGGAAAGGTGCTCAAGGTGTTCCTGGACAAGGATCGGGCGGTTGTTGAGGGTTTGAACTATATTCAGAAGCACACCCGGCCCAATCCGCAAAAGAACGTCAAAGGCGGAATCCTGCCGAAGGAATCCCCGGTTCATATATCCAACCTGATGGTTGTCTGCAAGCGGTGCAACAAACACGCGCGGGTCGGCTTCAGCATCATGCAGGACGGCCGGAAGGTCCGGATATGCAAGAACTGCAACGAGCTTTTGGATGAGTAGACGCACGTCAGGGTTTGAAAGGTCAGATCATGAGTAGACTTCGGGAGTTATACAAGACGGAAGCCATACCTGCCTTGATGAAGCATTTTGGGTACGGGAACGTAATGGCGGCGCCGAAACTCGTAAAAATTAATGTCAACATGGGTTTGGGCGAAGCCATCTCCAATGCCAAATTGCTTGATGTCGCCGCCGAGGAGCTTGCCTCCATCACGGGCCAGCATCCGGTGATCACGAAAGCCAAGAAATCCATCGCGGCCTTCAAGCTGCGCCAGGGAATGCCCATCGGGGTCACGGTGACGCTGCGCGGCGACCGCATGTATGAGTTCCTCGACCGTCTCATCAGCATCGCCCTTCCCCGCGTCCGGGACTTTCGCGGGGTCTCCCCGCGATCTTTCGATGGACGGGGAAATTACACTCTCGGCCTGAAGGATCAGTTGATTTTTCCAGAGATCGATTACGGCAAGGTGGACAAGGCGCGCGGCATGAATATCACGATCGTCACGACTGCCAATACCGATGACGAAGCGTTTGAGCTTTTAAGAATTATGGGAATGCCCTTTGCCAAGAAGGGCCAGCAATAGGGAATTGAAATCCGGCCTTGCGCCGGAACTGCGGACGGGAGTTACTGTGGCAAGAACCTGTATGAGAGCCAAAGCCAGACGGACGCCCAAATTTTCGGTGCGTGCGCATAATCGCTGTCTCCGTTGCGGCCGGTCGCGCGGATATTACCGGAAATTTCAGCTCTGTCGCCTCTGTTTCCGATCTCTGGCGCTGTCGGGTGAAATACCCGGAGTCACCAAATCGAGCTGGTGAACCGAATTGACGATTGACGGTTGAAAGCAGACGTCGGCGAGTTTCAACCGTTATTGGCCAATCGAAAATTTTTTTGTTGGAGAGTTGATCATGACAATGACCGATCCCGTGTCCGACCTTCTGACGCGGATTCGAAATGCCAGCCAGGCGAAACACGAAACCGTCGATGTGCCCTCGTCCAAGCTGAAGCTTGAGATAACGCGTATCTTGAAGGAAGAGGGATATATTTCCGGCTACAGCCTGGTCCAGGACAACAAGCAGGGAATCATCCGTATCCAGCTTCGCTACGGAGCGGGCAGGAGTGCGGTGATCTCGTCCCTGGACAGGATCAGCCGTCCCGGCTGCAGGGTATTCGCCGGTAAAACCGAGATTCCCTCCGTCCTGGGGGGCTTGGGAATTTGCATCCTGTCCACGTCCCAGGGGATTTTTACAGGCAAGCAGGCGCAGGAGAAGGGATTAGGCGGAGAGGTGCTCTGTACCATCAGCTGATATTTCGAATCTAGATTCGAAATTCGGGATTCGGGATGGAAAGCGGTTTTTCCGATTTCCATCCCGAATCTCGAATCTTGAAAGGTGCTTTATGTCGCGAATAGGAAAAAAACCGATTAAAGTGCCGGGCGGAGTCAAGGTGATCATCCGTGACGGCCAGCTTTCGATCGAGGGCAGCAAGGCCAAGCTGTCGGCCCCGATACCGCCCGGAATTCGATTCGAATTGAATGGGGATACGCTGACGGCCGTCAGGGATTCGAATGAGAAGCCCTATCCCGCGTACCACGGGTTGGCTCGCGCGCTGGCGGCGAACTGCATTCGAGGAGTCACCGAAGGCTTTTCCAAGGATCTGGACCTGGTCGGGATCGGCTACAAGGCCGAGGCAAAACCCAAAGCTGTGACTCTCACTCTTGGCTACTCGCATCCTATCGAGTTCCCTATTCCCCCCGGGATTAGCGTGAAGGTCGAAAAGCAGAGCAAGAGCATTCAGAACTACGTGGCTACCTTGACGATTTCCGGCCCGGATAAGCAGCTCGTAGGGCAGGTTGCCGCCGATATCCGATCCTTGAGAAGGCCGGATGCATACAAAGGGAAGGGCCTCCGGTACGCTTCCGAGACTGTCCGGCTTAAAGTCGGGAAGAAGGGTGCATAATGATTAGTCCAGTCGACCGTTCCAGGGAACGTAGCAGGATACACAGGAGAATCCGGGAGAAAATCACCGGCACGCCAACGCGTCCCAGGCTATGCGTGTATCGCAGTTCAAAATACCTTTACGCCCAGATAGTGGATGATTCGCAGGGGAAAACCCTGGCCGCCGCATCCACGGCGGAAAAGAGCGTCCTGGGAGATCTGAAAAGCGGCGGAAATATTGAGGCTTCCAAACGTGTGGGCAAAGCCATTGCCGAGCGGGCCAAAGCCAAAGGAATCGAGTCTGTGGTTTTCGACCGGGGTGGGTACCTATATCATGGCCGCATCAAGGCGATCGCCGAAGCGGCCCGGGAGTCGGGATTGAAGTTTTAGGTGAAAAGGATTGCGGGGGCGCACGGCTGCAGCCCCTGAAAATCAAATTGGAGGAAGCTTGGATAAGATCGATCCGAATGCGCAGGAATTTAAAGACCAGGTTGTTTCCATCAACCGCGTGACGAAAGTCGTCAAGGGAGGGAAAAACCTGAGTTTCAGCGCTCTCGTGGTTGTCGGCGACCAGAACGGGCAAGTCGGCTACGGCATGGGGAAGGCCAAGGAAGTGCCTCAGGCCATCAAGAAGGGCGTCGAACAGGCGCGCAAGAACATGATCCGCATCCCGCTGAAGGGACGAACGATTCCCCACGTCATCCTGGGCAGGTACGGCGCCGGACGCGTGATCCTCAAGCCGGCCTCGGAAGGCACGGGCGTGATCGCCGGCGGTCCTGTGCGGGCTGTGGTCGAGTCTGCCGGAATTTCCAATATCCTCACGAAATCCCTTGGCAGCACGAACCCTCATAATGTGGTCAAGGCAACCTTCGACGGCTTGAAAAGATTGAGGGAACCCGGGGAAGTCGCCAAACTGCGCGGAAGACAAGTCGAGGAATTGTAAGCGATGGCATCCAAAAAGAAATCGGTACCCGAAGGCGGTGCGCTGTTGAAAATTCAGTATTACCGCAGCGCGATCGCAGCGCCCAAAAAGCACAAAATGATTGTCAAAAGCCTTGGCTTTAAGCGCCTCAACCAGGTGGTGAGCCGGGTGGATAGCCCTGCGGTGCGAGGAATGGTTGCGCAGGCGCCTCATTTGTTCAGGATTCTCAGCGAGCCGTAGGAACGTGGGGCCATCGGCCCCTGCAGCGGCCGTTTCTGAAAAGGCAAACGACTATGTTAAGCATGAATGAATTGAAGCCGGCACCCGGAGCCAACCGCAAGAGAAAGCGGGTCGGCCGGGGAATCGGGTCGGGACACAGTAAGACGTCGACGCGCGGCTACAAGGGTCAGCTGTCGCGCGCAGGTACGAGAATGCGCCCGGGCTTTGAGGGGGGGCAGATGCCGCTGCATCGCCGTCTGCCGAAGCGCGGATTCAACAACATCTTCCGCAAGGAATACGCTGCGATCAATCTGGAAAAGCTCGCGGGATTCGAGGCGGGTGCGCGGGTGACCCCGGAGGCGCTGAAGGAACGCGGCCTCATCAAGAGCATCCGGGATGGAGTGAAGATTCTCGGAGTTGGCGAATTGTCCTATGCCCTTACGGTTCGCGCGCACAAGTTCAGCAAGAGCGCCGCGGAAAAGATTCAGAAGGCAGGCGGCGCCATTGAGGTCATCGCATAAACACAAGGGGTAAGAGAGCTGGATCCCAAACTCCCCGGGACACGGAGTCCGCGGGGGCTGGAACTTACAAGTCTTTGAGGTTCTGAAAGACGATGCCGGAAGAAAGAAGTCCGATTTTCAGTTCCATACAAAACATTTTCAGCATCCCGGACCTGCGCAAGCGAGTTCTATTCATGCTCGGACTGCTGGCTGTGTACCGCATTGGCGCATTTATCCCGACACCGGGAATCAATAGCGAAGCACTGGAGGCGATCTTTCAATCACAGTCGGGCACGATCCTGGGATTCCTGGATATATTCACAGGCGGCGCGATGCGGCGCTTCAGCATTTTTGCTCTGGGGATCATGCCCTATATCACGGCATCCATTATTCTCCAGCTGGCGACGGTTGTTGTGCCCTACCTGGAAAAGCTTTCCAAGGAAGGGGAGCTGGGACGCAAAAAGATCACCCAGTACACCCGCTATCTAACTGTCGCACTTACCCTTTTCCAGGGATTCATGACCGCGGTTGCCCTGGAGCGTTCCGGCGGAGGGACCGGGGCCCAAATAGTGCTGAGCCCGGGCTGGGGGTTTCGTTTCATGGTGATGATCACACTGACCACCGGCACGGCCTTCATAATGTGGATCGGTGAGCAGATCACCGAGCGGGGTATCGGCAACGGAATCAGTCTGATTATTTTCGCCGGCATTGTGGTAGGCCTGCCAAGGGCGATCCAAAACATATGGGTAAACGTCCAGCAGCGCACGTGGTCCATTTTTACCGTGATCCTGCTGGTTTTGGTAATGGTGCTTGTTGTTGCAGCCGTCGTGTTCGTGGAACGGGGGCAGAGGAAAATCCCGGTCCAGTACGCCAAGCGCGTCGTCGGCCGGCGCGTTTACGGCGGACAGGCGACCCATCTTCCCTTAAGGGTGAACTCCGGCGGCGTGATCCCCGTAATTTTTGCGGCATCCATCGTGTCGATCCCTGCGACCCTGGGCGCGGTCATGCCGAATACTTTTATGAGCAGCCTGGCAAATCAGCTTGCCCAGGGGATGCCGTTGTATAATCTCCTGTACATCGTGGGGATCATATTTTTCTGTTTCTTTTACGTCAGCATCATATTCAATCCCATGGAAGTTGCGGACAACATCCGCAAATATGGAGGCTACATTCCGGGTATCCGGCCGGGGCGGAGAACCGCGGAATATATCGACAGGATTTTGAGTCGGCTCACTCTCGCCGGATCGATTTACCTGGTGCTTATCTGCCTCCTTCCGGAATTCCTGATTACGGGCTTCAAGGTCCAGCCGCTTCCCTGGATAGGCCCGAAGCTCGACGATTTCCTGAACTCGGCAGGCTTGAGTTGGATCACCACGGGATTGGGTGTAACGTTTTATTTCGGCGGCACGTCTCTGCTGATCGTCGTCGGTGTGGCCATGGATACCATCCAGCAGATCGAATCCCAGCTGATCATGCGCCATTATGACGGCTTCCTGAAAAAGGGAAGAATTCGCGGCCGGAGAGGCTAAAAGGATTGACGATTTTCGATTGACGATTGACGAATAAAGGCAGGCGACACTCTCGATCGTGGATCCTGAATCGTGAACAGGCAAGAATGGATCATCAGAGGCTGGCGATTATTATGCTGGGGCCGCCGGGGGCCGGAAAGGGGACTCAGGCGCGGATAATGAGCGACGCTTTGAAGGTTCCTCATATCTCGACAGGGGATATTCTGCGCGAGGCACTGAAAAACCAGACGGAACTCGGGAAGAGAGCCCAGGCCTATATGGAGGCAGGGACTCTGGTTCCCGATGAGCTTGTGGATGCAATTGTGGCCGAACGCCTCGCCCGGAAGGATTGCGACCGCGGATTCATCCTGGACGGATATCCGAGGACGATTCCGCAGGCGGAATGCCTGCAGGCATTGTTGAGCAAGGACGGCACGCGGATCCTGACGATAGCGGTGAAGGTGGACGATGGCGTCCTGATTGGCCGCCTGTCTTCCCGCTGGACATGCCCGAAATGCGGCAAGATGTTCAACGCCAATCTGGATCCGGACAAGGCTGCGGGGCAGTGCGATGAATGCCATACGGCGCTGGTGCAGCGCAAGGATGACAATGCCGGGGTGATCGCGGAGCGGCTCCAGGTGTATCACAAAACAACCCGGCCGCTGATTCAGCATTACCAGGGCCAGACGGCGTACGTCGAAGTGAATGGGGATAGACCCGTTGATGAAATTTCCAGGTCCATCATGAACATAGTCGCGAGTTACCTATGACGGATTGCGAAGAGAAACCCAAAGGCCGGAACGTTGCCGTTTGGCCGGCGCATAGCGCTTTCCTTCGTCCTTCGTCCTTCGTAATTCGTCCATAGGTAATATGGCAAAAGAGGATGCAATCGAGGTTGTGGGGACTGTGATTGAAACGCTGCCCAATGCCATGTTCCGGGTCGAGCTGGAAAACAAGCACGTGGTGCTGGCGCACGTTTCGGGCAAAATGCGCAAGAACTTTATTCGTATCCTGCCGGGTGACAAGATCCTGGTTGAGCTTTCTCCATATGATCTGTCGCGGGGGCGAATTGTTTACAGGTACAAGTAAGTAGGGTCTCTATATGAAAGTTAGGGCTTCGGTAAAGAAAATATGCACCAAATGCAAGATCGTGCGCCGCAAGGGAGTAATCCAGATCCGGTGCTCCAACCCTAAGCACAAGCAGCGTCAGGGTTAAAAGGGAGGTAAGAATTGGCTAGAATCGCAGGAGTGGATCTGCCGCTGAATAAGCGGGTTCAGATAGGCCTGACCTATATCTTTGGAATCGGCAAGAGCAGGGCTACCAAGATTTGCCAGGAGGCCGCCATCGATGTCAATACAAAGGTAAAGGATCTGACCGAAGATGAGGCGGTGCGCATCCGGAATATCATCCAGAGAGATGGAATGGTGGAAGGGGACCTGCGCAAAGCGGTCTCCATGGACATCAAACGGCTCATGGAAATCGGTTCTTATCGGGGGTTGCGTCACCGGCGGGGATTGCCGGTTCGAGGGCAGAGAACCCATACCAACGCCCGGACGCGAAAAGGGCCACGAAGAATTGTCGGCAAAAAGTAGTGAACGCTTGCTGAGGTAACAAATGGCAGAGAAACAACAGAAAAAGACCACCAAACGGAAGACCGGTAAGAAGCGGGAGAAGCTGAGCATCCCGGCGGGAATCGCGCACATCCTCGCGACATTCAACAACACGATCATCAGTATCACGGATCTGGAAGGCAATCTCCTGGCCACGTCCAGCGCCGGCGCCGTGGGATTCAAAGGATCGCGCAAGGGGACGCCGTTTGCGGCGCAACAGGCGGCCACCATTGCCGCCAATGCCGTCAAGGAATACGGCATGCGCACGCTGCAGGTTCAGCTCAAGGGACCGGGCGCCGGCCGGGAATCTGCCATTCGGGCTCTGCAGAGTGCCGGCATCGAGGTCAAAGCCATCCGCGATATTACGCCGATCCCGCACAATGGGTGTCGCCCGTCCAAGAGGCGCCGCGTGTGACCGGATAAGGAATTAGGAAGGACGCGTTGCGGGAGAATGCCTCGCGACCGGATTCGCGATCCGCAAACCGTCCTTCGCAATCTTGAATGAATGGAATCATTGGAAAAGGAGCAACAAATTGGCCAGATACCGCGACGCGAAATGCCGGCTTTGCCGCCGGGAAGGAACGAAGCTCTTCCTTAAGGGCGACCGCTGCTTCAGGGATACCTGTGCCGTTGAGAAGCGGAATTTCCCTCCGGGACAGCATGGGCGCGATCATCGCCCCAAGACCGTGGGTTACGGGGTGCAGTTGCGCGAAAAGCAGAAGGTGAAGCGTATCTACGGAGTTCTCGAAAACCAGTTCGCCAACTATTTTGCCAAAGCTGAAAAGAAAAAAGGGATTACGGGCGAGACGCTGCTCTTAAGCCTGGAATGTCGCCTGGACAATGTCATCTGCCGCCTGGGCTTTGCGCCTTCACGCGACCAGGCCCGGCAACTGGTAACCCACGGCCACGTCCTCGTGAACGGCAAAAGGATGAATATCGCATCCGCTCAGGTCAAAGCCGGCGATGTGATCACGCTTCAGGAACGGAGCCGGAAGAATCAACAGATACTGGATTCCATCGGGACGGTTGGCGGCAGGGGCGGAGTTCCGGCCTGGCTGGAACTGGATTCGGAAAGCCTGAAGGGCATTGTGACGTCTTTGCCCAAGCGTGAAGACATCCAGATGCCTATTGACGAGCAACTCATCGTGGAGCTCTATTCGAAGTAAGAGAGAGATGAGGCAAGGGGAAAATTATGACTAAAGCTTTTCAAAAGCCGAAAAGACTGATCTGCGATCTTGAGACCTTGAGTCCGACATACGGCCACTTCTTTGCTCAGCCCTTCGAGCGAGGTTTCGGCACAACCATCGGGAATGCGCTGCGCCGGGTCCTGTTGTCCTCGATCGAGGGGGCGGCCATCACTGCCGTGAAGATCGAAGGTGTTCTTCACGAGTTCACGCCTATCCCCAACGTGACGGAAGATGCGACCAATATCATCATGAACCTGAAGCAGGTTCCACTCAAACTTAACGTGGATCATGCGAAAACCATCTGCCTCGAGTCGGATCAGCCGGGAGAGGTGACATCCGGCAGCATTGCGCCCGACCCGGATGTCGAGATCCTCGACCCCAATATTCACATCGCGACCATTGGCGAAGGGGGCAAACTCAAGATCGAGATGCGCATCAAAAAAGGGCGCGGGTACATTCAGGCGGACGAAAACTTCGAGGAGGACCTGCCCATCGGATACATTCCGCTCGACAGCGTCCACTCGCCCATCAAGCGCGTGAATTATACCGTCGAAGCCGCGCGCCTGGGCCAGACCACGGACTACGACAAGCTCGTTCTCGACGTCTGGACCAACGGGTGTATTCCGCCCCAGGACGCCGTCGCTCAGGCTGCCAAGATCGTCAAGGACCACATGTTCATCTTCATTAACTTCGAAGAGGAGCCTGAGCCTGAGGAGGAAGAGGTCGATCGGGAATCGGAACGGATGTATGAGAACCTGAAACGCTCCGTGGAGGAACTGGAGCTTTCGGTGCGGTCCTATAACTGCCTCAAGAATGCCGATATCAAAAGCATCGGGGAGCTTGTACAGAAAACCGAGGCGGAAATGCTGAAGACCAAGAACTTCGGACGCAAATCCTTGAACGAAATCAAAGAAATTCTTTCCGAAATGGGATTGTCTTTCGGCATGAAGCTTGACCCGGAGGGCAGGCCTGTTCCTGCTCCCAAGGCGGAATAGTCGGAAGGACCGCTGAAGCAGATCGGAGACTTGTTTCATGAGACATCGAGTTGCTGGAAAAAAACTGGGGCGCAAAACAGCCCATCGCGTGATGATGTTTCGCAACATGGTCACGTCACTTTTCGACAAGGAACGTGTTCGGACAACGCTGGATCGCGCCAAAGCGGTCCGCCCCATCGCGGAACGCATGATAACGCTTGGTAAACGCGAAAGCCTTCACGCGCGGCGCCAGGCGCTGGCCTATGTCATGGATCCGGCCGTGGTCACCAAACTGTTCGAAACACTCGCTCCGCGCTTCGCCCAGAGGAATGGGGGCTACACCCGCATCGTCCGGCTCGGTTTCCGGGACGGCGACGGTGCGCAGATGGCGTACCTGGAACTGATCGGGAGCGAATTTAAACCCGCCAAGGCCGAAGAAGGCAAGAAGGGCAAAAAAGAAAAGAAAGCGAAGAAAGGCTCGGAAGAGGCTGCCGGGAGTGAGAAGAAGGAAAAGTGAGCAAAGCAACAAAAGGCCGATCGGCGCAGCCGAAAAATGCCGGTCCCTCGATGCGTTTTGACAAAGTTCCCTGCGCCAAGCTGCCCACCCGTTTGGGAGATTTCACCATTTACGGTTTTCGCGATATGGACTCCGGGGAGGAAGCTGTCGCCCTGGTGGCGGGGAACCCGCATCCCGGGACCATTGCGCTGGTCCGCATCCATTCCCAATGTTTGACGGGCGATGTTTTTTCCTCCAAGCGCTGCGATTGCGGAGATCAGCTTGAGGCCGCGATGGGCCTCATTGTCAAAGCAGGCAACGGCGTGCTGGTCTACCAGCAAAAGGAGGGGCGGGGGATCGGGCTGATCAACAAAATACACGCTTACGAGTTGCAGGACCGCGGGCTCGACACGGTTGCCGCCAATGAAAAGCTCGGATTTGAAGCGGACCTTCGGGACTACCGTATGCCCGCAGAGATTTTAAAATACCTCGGCGCCGTGCGCATCCACCTCCTATCCAATAATCCGGAAAAAGTGCAGGGACTGCAACAGGAGGGAATCGTTGTTGAAAAACGTGTGCCCCTGGAAATTCCTCCGAATACCCTCACACGCGGATACCTCAAGGTCAAGAAAGAAAAGCTCGGCCACATCCTCGACGGCGTCTAAATAAACTGATAATCCGGCTCTGCTGAAGGACTCATAAAGTTTGACAGTTCCAGGATTATGGAACGCCGACCTGCACTGACAAAACGCTGACCAACACGAACCCGTAAGTCAGCTTCTGCGGGGCGGAGCTCCAGACCCGCCCGATACCCGCAGGACGCGGCTTTATGGAGGAAAGGTGCGCCGGATATCGTCGGCCGTGCCATGCTCGCCGTCCGGGCCGGCCGACCATAATATTATGGAGCTGTTGCGGTGTTCGGCTGCCAGCGGTTGTCTCCATGCGTCCAGCCGGATCAGAGGCGTCAGGAACCCAGGAGAAAGCAGGTCCGATAAAGCCACATAGTCTTTGAATGCAGGCAAGCTGCCGTTGGCTTCACGGTATTTGCGGATTGCCTCAACGATGCGGTTCAGCATATCCCGGGTTTCTTCAATCCTGACTGCAGTCAGAGCCTGCCCGAGGTTGCTCACTTTCTCCCATTGGCCGTTTCCCACCCGGACATCGCGAATCACCCACTCATCCCCATCCTTCTCGAGACGGAATGCGGTCTTGAGGCGGGTTTCCAGGACGGCCTCCGATCCTCCTACCTGCCGGATGTTGACTATCTCCACGTCCTCCTTCTCGAGCGCTTCCTGCGGAAGGTGGATTACGAGGTCCCTGGCCTTATCGCCCGACAGCTTTCGCCCGCCGCAGGAAGCCAGGATGCAAAAAAAAATGAGACACAGATTACGGTTTCGCATTAGATCTTTTATAGCAGATGGCATGGTCATGTTCAAATTTGATTCATGAGCATATTGGCCGCTTTGCCTCCGGAGCAGATCCGGGATTCAACGCGGCCTTTTATCAATCTCGAATTTCGAATCTTCAATCTATAATGCAGACATGACACCAGCCGGAAACACAGGTCTCGATGCCCCGGTACAGTTTCTCAAAGGAATCGGTCCGCGTCGGTCGGCGATTCTGGCCGCGCACGGCATCTACAAAGCGGGGGATCTTCTTGACTATGTCCCATTCCGCTACGAGGACCGGACGCAATTCCGGCCTATCAATACGCTGAGGGAAGGCGAATGGGTGCTGATTCGGGGCGAGATCTGCAGCGTTGGAGGTTTTGATGCGCGCCGCCGCGGCTTCTCGATTTTTGAAATGCTGGTCCGGGACGGGAAGGGCAGCATCCGGGTCAAATTCTTCAACCAGTCCTATCTCCGGCGCATTTATCAGCCGGGAGTCCGCCTCGTCCTCTATGGCCAGGCCAAAACGGATCCCTATTCCCGGGATTCCCTGACCCTGATGAACCCGGAGTGTGAAATCCTCGAGAATGAAGGGGCGGGGCCGTCCCTGCATTCAGGCCGGGTGGTCCCGATCTACCGCAGGCTGGAGGACCTGCGTACCCGCACCCTGCGGCAGATTATGTATTCGGTAATCTCCGGGCTCCCGCCCTCTGTCCCGGACGCTCTGCCGGAATATCTCACCCGGCAGCTCCGGCTTCTTTCCAGGCCAAAGGCGATGCAACTGCTCCATTTCCCGGAGCTAAGGGGCCAATCTCCTCAGGAACGG
>Ga0208980_10000883_pt1 | contig 17765 bp, 15 predicted proteins | sample WetSurMetagenome_3_FD_187993 | JGI IMG/M metagenome (GOLD analysis project Ga0208980, IMG submission 187993) | Wetland microbial communities from Twitchell Island in the Sacramento Delta, sample from surface sediment Aug2011 Site A1 Bulk (version 2) | ecosystem: Environmental > Aquatic > Marine... | reverse complement strand
AGGACAAGATCGCCGGGGCTTGGATCGGGCAGATGATCGGCAACATTTACGGGCTTCCCCATGAAGGAAAGTATGTCAATGCCCCCGGTCCGGAGAACTGGCCCTATGGCTACACCAAGAACCTGGATAAGCTGAAGAAATATAACGGCGCCTTTTCCGACGATGATACGGATGTGGAATACATGTATTTGCTGCAGATGATGAAATTCGGGCCGGAGCCGTCGTACATGCAGCTGCGGGATGCCTGGAGGTACCACATCCGTGACCGGGTGTGGCTGGCCAACCGCGGTGCGCTCGGGCTGATGCATTTCGGCTACACACCCCCGTTCACCGGCAGCAAGGACCTCAACCCGCACTGGTTCCAGATCGATCCCCAGCTGATCAACGAGGTATGGGGATTTACTGCACCGGGCATGATCGGCTACGCCGCAGCCAAATCGGAATGGGCAGCGCGCATCACCAGTGACGACTGGGGCACCGAGCCAACGGTCTTTTACGGGGCCATGTATTCGGCTGCGTTTTTTGAAGATGATATTGATAAGCTGATAAAAATCGGCCTGGAGGCCCTTCCCGAAGGGGGGCGGTTCAAAGCCACCACACTGGAAATGATCTATTTACATGATAAATATCCTGACGACTGGAAAGCCGCCTGGAAGGAGATGGCCCAAAAATATTACATCGACGAGCCGAATATGACCAAAACCATCTGGAACGCCAACCTCAACGGGGCCTGTGCGGTCCTCGCCATGCTTTACGGCAAGGGCGATTTCCAGCGTACGCTGGATCTATGCTGTGCGATGGGCTTCGATGCCGACAACCAGGCTGCCACAGTGGCTGGATTAATGGGCGTGATTTATGGTTTCAAGGGCCTTCCCGCCAATCTCTACCTGCCGGTCGAAGGATGGGAAAAGCCGTTCAACGACAACTACGTCAACATCACCCGCTATGACCTTCCGGATGCAAGGATCACGGATATGATTGATAATACTGTGAAGGAGGCCATTGAGCTGGTAAAGTGGAAAGGTGGAAAGGTGGAAGGGGATGCCGGGAATGAAATGCTGACCATAAATCCTGATGCAGTGTTTAATCCCCCGCTGGAATTCTACATTGGCCCTTTGCCATATATGGAAACGGGCAAGCCAGTGGATTTTACTTTCTACACAAAAGGAAACCAGGCTTACAACTGGAAGTTGGTTTCCGGTTCCCTGCCGGAAGGGGTGGCATTTGATAAAGGAAGGATGACCGGCATCCCGCAAAAGGCGGGTGAATACCATGTCACGCTTCAGCTGGACAACGGAAAGGATAAGATCCTCAGGGAATTCAGCCTGCTTGTCAGAACGGAAAACATCGCACCAACTGCTGATACCATTTTTACCAATGTCCGCCAGGTCAATGAAGCTGTGCTCGATTCCTGCTGGTACACTTTCGGCAAATCTATGTATGCCAAAACGATCGATGTGATCAACGATGGGAAGGTCCGGGGCGAAGGTTCAGTGTTTTACAGCCTTGCCGCCAAAGCCAGCATCCCCAAGGTGGATTACTATGGATATGGCTGGAACGAACCGCAACAGGTCAGCATGATGGCATTTCATACCGGCGGCATGGAGGAATTCGGCGGCTGGTTTACCTCGTTGAATGTGCAATACCAGGACGAATCCGGCAAATGGGTGCCGGTCGAAAATATGACTATGACTCCGCCCTTGCCGGAATCGAATGTGGTGTTCTACCAGCCTCATTTTGTCGAATATGTGATCCGTTTCGATCCGGTGAAGACGAAAGGCATACGGATCATCGGCGACGCCATGGTGCAAGGTCACTGGAATAAATATACGAAGAACGTTTCTTCCTTTACTTCCATTACGGAGCTTTACGTTTATCATTAATATAATATTGATTATGAGGAAGATGAAAATACCGGCTGCCATTATCCTGCTAACAGGAATGATCCTGTCAGGCATATGGATTTCCTGTAACCGGGATAAAACGGTCAAGTCTTCCTCTATAAAAGAGAACATTCTAACCACCGAACAGCTCATTGATAAGATCAGGGGAGGTTGGGCCGGACAGACGATCGGGGTGGTTTACGGCGCCCCGGTGGAATTCAAGTACCAGGGCTCGATCATTCCTGATTACCAGAATATTCCATGGCGCGAAGGGTATGTCAGGTACTGGTGGGATAAAAAGCCGGGCCTGTTTGATGACATCTATACGGACCTGAATTTTGTGAATGTTTTCGAGAAATACGGCATGAATGTACCGATGGACACGATCGCGCAATACTGGGCCTCAACGGCCTATCACCTGGCCCATGCCAACCAGGCTTCGCGGTACAACATCCTGAACGGCATCATGCCCCCGGCGTCGGGATCCTGGAAGAACAACCCGCATGCCGACGACCTCGATTTCCAGATCGAAAGCGATTTTATCGGGCTGATGGCGCCGGGAATGGTCAATTCTGCCACCGAAATCGCAGACCGGGTGGGACATATCATGAACAGCGGCGATGGCTGGTACGGCGGCGTTTACGTTTCCGCCCTGTATTCATCGGCTTTTATCGAAAATGATGTGAATGTAATTGTAGAAAAGGCCCTTCAAACCATTCCCGGGGGTACCAAATTCCACGACTGCATTGCAGATGTCGTCGCGTGGCACAAGCAGAACCCGGACGACTGGAAGAGCACCTGGTTTGAACTGGAGAAAAAATGGAACCGGGATGTAGGCTGCCCGAAGGGCGCTTTCCTCTCCTTCAACATAGATGCCAAGATCAATTCGGCCTACGTGACCATTGGCCTGCTTTACGGCAAGGGCGATTTTACGAGGTCGGTGGACATAGCGGCCCGATGCGGGCAGGATGCCGATTGCAATCCCGCTACAGTCGGCGGTGTGCTTGGAGTGATGAAGGGGTATTCAAATATCCCCGCTTTTTGGCTAAAACCATTACAGGAGATTGAAAGCCTGAACTTCGAAAACACTTCCATGTCGCTTGAGAAAGCGTATGACATCAGCTACAGGCACGCCACCGAAATAATCCGTAAGGCCGGAGGTTCGGTAGAAGGAGGAAAAGTCGTAATCCCCTTTCAACAGCCTGTTCCGGTGAAATTCGAACAGAATTTCGAAAAGACTTATCCTGTCTTCCGTGACCGGTTCGATCAATCGTTTACCGATACGCTGACCTATGAATTTACAGGGAACGGATTTATTTTCTACGGTAACCTGGTCAAATGCGCTAAAATTGACAAGAATTACATCGACCGGGTCTCAAAAAGGGTCGGTTCAGAGGCTTTTGCCCTGGCAGAGCCGGATGATCCGTATGTCGCCGGGCTGGAGATGTACATAGACGGTAAACTTGATGAAGTGATAAAAATGCCGATGAAGAACACCTCGCGCCGCCTGGAGCCAGCATGGAAATACCAGCTCCCGGAAGGCAGGCATGTGGTCATTCTCAGGTGGGTCAACCCGGATCCGGCTTACGAGATCAGGATCAATGATATCATGGTTTATTCGGAGAATCTACCGGTCAGTAATTTACCAGAATGAAAGCAGTATGGAAAGAGCTAAGATCTTCGTCATAATATTTCCGGTCATGCTGCTGCTGGCATCTTGCGATGGCAATGAAAAACAGGCAGTTGTAAAGGCTGGCAGGTTTTCCATTTCCTTAGACGACCTCAAAGACAAGATCAAGGGAGGCTGGGCCGGCCAGACCATCGGCTGCACTTACGGCGGGCCGACCGAATTCAAGTTCAAAGGTACCATGATCCAGGATTACCAGCAAATGATCTGGTATGATGATTACATCGCTGAGACATTTAGGCAGGATCCCGGCCTGTACGATGATGTTTACCTCGACCTTACCTTCGTAGAAGTCATGGAACGGACCGGGATCCATGCACCGGCAGATTCTTTCGCCCTTGCATTTGCCAGGGAAGATTACCGGCTCTGGCATGCCAACCAGGCTGCCCGGTACAATATCCTTAACGGCATCATGCCACCTGAATCGGGACACTGGATGAACAATCCCCATGCCGATGACATCGATTTCCAGATTGAATCGGATTTTGCCGGGATGATGGCGCCAGGGATGATCAATACTGCCGCTGAGATCTGTGACCGGACCGGCCATATCATGAATTACGGCGACGGATTTTACGGCGGGGTATTTATGGCTGGCATGTATGCAACAGCATTCATTTCTGAAGATCTCAATTACATTATTGCACAGGGCCTGAAGCCTATTCCGGAGGAAAGTAGATTCTACAAGGCGGTCAGCGACGTCATCGAATGGCATAAGAAATACCCGAATGACTGGAAACAATGCTGGTTTGAATTCGAAAAGAAACACACATCTGAAAAAGGATGCCCGGAAGGTGTTTTCAACGCATTCAACATCGATGCAAGCGTTAATGCAGCCTATGTGGTGATCGGGCTGCTATACGGCGAAAAGGATTTCTTTAAGACGATGGATATCTCCACCCGGTGCGGACAGGATTCTGATTGCAACCCGGCCACGGCGGCAGGTATCCTCGGAGTAATCCTCGGTTATAAAAATATCCCGGCCTACTGGAAACCTGCCATCGAAAAAGTGCTGGACGTCAAATTCCCCTATTCACAATTGACCCTTGACAGGGTCATTGATCTGAGCTTTAAACATGCGTTGATGCTGATTAAAGAAAATGGCGGAGAGGTGGAAGGGCAGAACGTCCGGATTGCTGTCCAGGAGCCGAAAGTGCTGAAACTGGAGCAGTCGTTTGAGGGCATGTGTCCTGTAAAGGAATTGCTCGTCAGAAAAGATTATCTGGATGAAAGTATTAAAATCGATTTTAACGGCACCGGGATCGTAGTCCTTGGTAATGTTAAGAGCCAGTGCGGTGTGGCTGAGAGTGATTTTGTGACACTCCTGGATATTTACATCGATGGTGAAAAGATTGAGCAGGTTAAAATGCCGTATGATTTTACTACCAGGAAATACGACATCTATTATAATTACATGCTTCCGAAGGGAATTCACCGGCTTGAGATCAAATGGGTGAACCAGGATCCTGCATTCCGGATCTACTTCAGGTCATATGTGGTTTACAGCGATGAACCATTGAAAATATTTGTACCAGGGGAACAACAGGCTGTAAAATGAAGGTCATTATAAAGGAAATTACCAGGGCTTTGTTCTTCCTGTCCGCATCGATTTTCATGCTGGCAGGAATTTCCGCATGCAAGCAGGAAGAAAATCCACCTGAAGATATTCCCTTTGTCCGCCTGCTCGAAGAACAATCATATAAAAGCGAAATTCTCAACAGGTCCATGACTTACGCAGTATTGCTTCCGGCAGCATATGAAAACTCTGCCGATTCCTTTCCGGTGGTTTACCTGCTCCACGGTTTTGGCGATGATGAAACAGCATGGTACAAGGATGGTTATATTCAATACTATTCAGACCGGGACGAACAGGCAAACGGGCCGATGATCTTTGTGATGCCCCAGGCGTTCAACACCTATTATGTCAACAAATACAATGGGAATTATCCGATCATGGATGTGCTTATCAATGAGCTGGTTCCTTCGATAGACTCCTTGTTCCGGACGATCCCGGATGCGGATCACAGGGCCGTCATGGGGTATTCGATGGGCGGTTACGGTGCCATTATCCTTCCTGCAAAAAATCCCGCTGTTTTCAAGACCGGGGTCTCCATGAGCATGTCGTTCCGCACTGATTCGCAATATGTCGCTGAGCCGCAGAATGTCTTCGACATCCAGTGGGGTCCAGTCTTTGGCGGGATCGGGAAAGCTGGAAATGAAAGACTTACGGATTATTTTTTAGCAAACACCCCTTTTCATTTCTTCAGTGACCCGGCAAACCATTACCTGTGGGACCTGAATTTCTTTTTTACCTGCGGTGATGAAGAAGAAACGCTGGGCGTGACCAATGAAGAATTGCATAATATCCTGGTTGAACTGGATTTCCCCCATGTTTACAGGATGAATCATGGAGGGCATTCCTGGGATTACTGGCACCATGAGCTTCCCGAAGCCTTGAAATTTATCAGCTGCGCTTTTAACGGTATTCCTTACTCCGGAAGTGCTCTTAAAAATCCAGGCAGATGAGAAGAATCGTTTTGATTATATCATCAATCCTTCTGATGGCAGGCCAGTTCCTGGCCCAGGATAGTTTGCGCATAATGGAGGGCCTCGTTATGCCCAGCAAAATACTGGCACAGGAGGTGAAATTCTCGGTTTGCCTTCCGGAAGATTATTACCAGGGCAACAGATCATATCCCGTGGTTTACATGTTGCACGGCCTTGGGGACGATGAGGCAGCCTGGCTTGAATACGGACGTATCAGCCAGTATTCTGATGCTGAGGTTGAAAAGGGATCGGTCCAACCGATGATCTTTATCATGCCGCAGGGATTTCGAACATATTATGTGAATGATTATAATGGGACATTCCTGTACCAGGATATGTTTATAAAAGAGCTGGTGCCTTACATCGACAGCGTTTACAGGACCATTCCCGATGCGCGGCACAGGGGCCTGATCGGTTATTCCATGGGGGGGTTCGGCGCCCTGGTCCTGCACCTGCAGCACCCGGATATTTTTGGCTCGGCCGTTCCATTAAGCATCTCCATCAGGACGGATGAGCAGTATATCATAGAAGATGCTTCTGAGTGGGACGAACAATGGGGAAGGCTTTTCGGGGCTGTTGGGGTCGAAGGTCCGGAAAGGATCACCGATTATTACAGGCAGAACTGCCCTTTCCATATTATCCCGAAGATCCCCTCATCAGAATACAACAGATTCAGGATTTACATCGATAACGGCGATAAAGAGCAAACCCTTTGCAGGAGCAATGAAGAGCTTCACATCCTGATGCATAAGATTGGATTCCCTCATGAATTCAGGGTCCGGGAAGGAGGGCACAGCTTTGAGTATTGGTGCTCGGCACTTCCCAATGCGCTCCATTTCCTCAGCGATGCCTTTGAAGGCAGACCGTATCGTGGGGATGCCAAAGAGGAGAATAATGAAGTTGTCTCGGAAGACAATCTCATGCATCCCATTACAGCTGCTATAGGCGATGAGCTGGTGACTGCCTATGTTCCTGCTGAATTCAACCTGACAAACAGATTGTACCCTGCCATGTATGTCGCAGGTAGTTGCAATAACTTGGATAGCATCAGGATCATAACAGCCGTGAACGCAGCAGTAACTTCGAATGAAATTGCGCCGATGATCGTGGTATTCTTTCCGGATAAGCTCTTAAATCAGCTTACATCATTAATACCTCAGCTGGAAAAGGATTTCAGGATTCGTGAAGGTTATCGCTTCAGGTCTTTAATGGGTATTAAACGGAATGCTGAGCAAGTGTGCGCTATCGTCATGAACCAGTTGCAATTTAGTTCCTGCGTGCTGATCGATGCAGATCTTAATAAAGATAATGTTATAAAAATGATCAATGAGATGCCGGAAGATGCATTGAAAAAAACCCCTTTTTTCATGCTTGCCCCGGATAAAGGGGATTATTTTGAAGGGAACGGGAATATGCATATGATCTTCAGGGATAAAGAGATAAAGCACGAATACCGGGTAGTTGAAGGGATAGGAGGATTGGAGGATTGGATGATTGGGAGATGGGATGAAATAATAGTGTTTGTTGCAGAGAATTTTCACCGATAAAAATATTACAAACTAAAACCGGAAATTATGTTCATAGTAAGCAGCTACACACTGGCCGTCGTCCTCTGCCTCATCACGATGCTTTGCTGGGGATCCTGGGCCAATACGCAGAAAATTGCAGCCAAAAGCTGGCGATTCGAATTGTTCTACTGGGATTATGTGATCGGGATCCTGCTGTTCTCATTGCTCATCGGCTTTACCGCCGGAAGCAGCGGCGACAAGGGCATGGGATTCATGGCAAGCATTCGCCAGGCAGATGTATCGAGCATCATCAACCCCATCATCGGTGGGATTATTTTCAACCTTTCGAACATCCTTCTTGTAGCAGCCATCTCGATCGCCGGGCTGGCAATTGCTTTCCCTGTAGGGGTAGGGCTCTGCATGGTGCTGGGCGTGCTGATCAACTACATCGCCACGCCTAAAGGCGATCCGGTGCTGCTCTTCATCGGAGTGGCCATTGTGGTGGCAGCCATCGTCCTCGATGCGGTTGCCTACCGGAAACTCAAATCAGGGGATGCAAAGACCCCGATGAAGGGAATTGTTATCTCCATCCTGGCCGGTTTCCTGATGGCCTGGTTCTTCCGCTTCGTGGCCAAGGGAATCGCCAATGACCTCGCATTTCCGGAACCTGGAAAGCTGACCCCTTATGCCGCATTTTTCTTCTTTGTAATCGGGATCGTGATCAGTAACTTTGTATTCAACACATACCTGATGAAGAAGCCGATAGAAGGCACCCCTGTGAATTTCAAACAGTATTTCGAAGGAAATTTCAGAAGCCATCTGTCCGGGATCATCGGCGGTATGATATGGGCACTGGGAACCGCCTTCAGTCTCATCGCCGCGGGGAAAGCCGGCTACGCCATTTCCTTTGGCCTGGGCCAGGGCGCTACCATGGTCGGCGCCCTATGGGGTGTCTTTATCTGGAAGGAATTCAAGGGGGCAAGTAAAACGGTCAACCTCCTCCTGGCGCTGATGTTCGTCCTGTTCACCGCCGGCCTTGCCCTGATTATCGTAGCAGGGAATAGTTGAGCATAGGGCATAGAGTAATTAAACATTGAACATTGAACATTGAACATTGAACATTAATATTAATCACTAATTATCAACCTTTAACAATTAACGTATGAAAAAACAACTTTTTATCCTGACCGTGGCGGCATCGCTTGCCATGTTGTTGATCTACTCCTGCAAGGAAGACAAGAACAGTCCTTCCCTGACGACCAAGGCTGTCACCTCACTGACATCCACTTCTGCCACAACCGGTGGTGACATCACCGATGAAGGCACTTCTCCGGTGACTGCCCGCGGCGTTTGCTGGGGCACTGTCGCAAACCCGACCATTGCCGATTCCAAGACCTCCGATGGAACCGGGACCGGGTCATTCACCAGCGTCATTACCGGCCTGACACCCGGGACGCTTTACCATGTCCGTGCCTATGCAACCAGTGCTGACGGAACCGGCTATGGGTCTGATGTTACATTCACCACTTCTTCACTTATCAAATCCGTCTCTTTCTGGGCAGATTGGCAGGGTGGCACTGAAAAATGGGAATTTACCTATGATGATAACTCTAAGATCACGAAGTTTGATGACTACTGGGAAGGTGCGCTGGATAAAACCATCCTTTATGATTATTCAGTTTCGGGTAAATTAACGCTTATGAGGGATGGCTCTGCCTGGCATGAATATGATCTGAATTCCTCAGGGTATATTACCAAAGACGATGACGGGAACACATTTGAATATGATGCCAATGGTTTCCTGGTAAAATATTATGAATACTGGGACAATGCCGACCACCTGAAATATTTCATTGAAAATGAAAATGGCAATGTCATCAGAATTACGACCTATGATGATGATGGTGTCACAGCAAAAAAAGTCAAAGAATTCTTCTTTACGAGTGGCGATAATACTGACGGTATACAGCAAACGAATGCGATCGACAATGAATGGAAACAGATGGGTAATTTCTATGGCAAGCCCAGTGCATTAATAGTAGATTATTTTGAATACTGGGATCCCAGGGAAATTCCGATCACCAAGAGCAAATCGAGTTTTATCTATGAATTTGACGGTAGCGACAGGGTGACCAAAGCTACCAAAACCCTGACAGACGGTTCCACCGAAGTGTGGGAATACGGTTACTAGAAGCCTGATACTTTATTTTTTACCGCGGAGGCGCTATGACACAGAGGCTTCTTTGCGTCATAGTGCCCTTGCGGTTTATAATTTTTGAAAAGATCCAAATACATAGCCATCCTGGCCGGCATCCTCTTCCTGGTGCTGGCCCTGTTGCTGCCGGTCCCGAAGGGCATGGCCCCTGAAGCCTGGCATGCGGCAGCAGTGGTTATTTTGATGGCCATCTGGTGGATCACCGAGGCCATCCCCATCTATGCCACGGCTTTTCTGCCAATGGTACTTTTCCCGCTGTTAAAGATCCTTCCCGCCGGCCAGACCGCGGTTAACTATGGGCACGACCTGGTGTTGATGATGATCTCGGGATTTTTCATCGCCAAAGCCATTGAAGCCCAGGGTCTGCACAAACGCATCGCCCTGGTGCTGATCAAAGCACTGGGCACCAGCAGGCCCAGGATCCTGCTGAGCATTATGATCGCCACCGCCCTGCTGTCCATGTGGATCGCCAATGTGACTGCCGCCCTGATGATGCTGCCGATCGGGGTGGCCATCATTTTAAAAGAGGAATCGCTGGGCAGCACCAATCCGAAATTCGGGGCAGCCCTGATGCTCGGGATCGCCTATTCATCCAGCATCGGCGGGCTTGGCACCATCATCGGTTCGCCAACGAATCTCATCTTCAGCGGTATGATGGATAAAATATTTCCTGCCGCGCCGAAATTCGGATTTGTGTCCTGGCTGCAGGTCGGTATTCCCATTATGATCATTTTTCTTCCGTTGGTTTGGTATTATCTCGTAAAGTTCTTTAAGATCCAGGGAAGTATACCCGGGAACAGGGAATTGATAGAAAATGAGCTCAAAGCCCTCGGTAAAATGTCCGCTGGCGAGAAAAGGATCATGTATATTTTTATCCTAACGGTGATCGGCTGGGTATTCAGGGAAGGTTTCACATTCGATCGGTTCACCATTCCAGGCTGGAGCCAGTTATTTGGCCTCGGGGAATATGTCACTGACAGCACGGTGGGCATGTTTGCAGCCATGCTGCTGTTCATGTTCCCTGACGGCAAAGGGAAAAGGCTGCTCGACTGGAAGACGGCCGGCTCAATCCCCTGGGGAGTCGGCGTGATCGTAGGCGGTGGCTATGCCCTTGCAGCCAGCTTCAAAAGCACAGGCCTGGCCGACTGGCTGGGTTCCGAACTTGCATTTGTGAGCGGTTATCCTACGCTGATTGTGCTTTTCATTGTAGTTGGAGCAGTGTTGCTGTTCACTGAAATGAATTCCAACACGGCCACGGCCAATATTTTCCTTCCGGTGCTGGCCAGCATGGCAGTCGCCGGCAGCATCAATCCCATGCTGCTGATGTTACCAGCCACCTTTGCCAGCTCTATGGTATTCATCATGCCTGCAGGAACAGGACCGAACACCGTGATCTTTGGCAGCAATAAAGTGACGGTCCAGGATATGGCGCGGGCCGGCATCTGGCTGAAGCTGATCAGCATGATACTGCTTCCGCTGGTTCTCTACGTTTTAATAATATACGTCCTGGGAATAGATCTTTCCCTGCCGGCATGGGCAAAATAATCCTGCACTGAATTGGAGAATCCGCTCAAATTGACCACCCGATCAACTTTTTATATAATGGAGCGGATGAACGGAAGGAAATAACTCACTAACTTAGTGAAGTGAAAACACATAGTGAGGTTAATTAACCAAATTAAAGCTTAAGCCATGTTCTTAGAAAAATACAAAAACTTTCAGCGTTTTGTCCGCAGCCAGATTCCTGCTACCGGAAAGAAGCCAGTCAGTGAAGAAGCTTTCGATAAGTTTATCGCTACCATCCTGGCAAACGATTCCCTGGATATACCGGGAAAGATCTATTGCCGCGACGGTTTTGCTTTTGTGAAAGAACTCGACCGGCACACCTACCAGATCCTGGCATTCCAGATCAACACTTTCGGGGCTGGAGCCTTCGGGGATCAAATCAAGAAATTGTGCACGCCATTGATGATCACCATTAAAACGCACAGCACGCATTTTTATTCCGGGCATACGTTAAAGGATACAAACATCACGTTTGAAGATTTTTACCTGGGCCGGCAATACTCCGGAAGCAAGGGTCCTTTGTGCGACCGCGATCTGATCTTAAACTATTGCAGGGAACTCTTCGTGAAACACCAGGTGCATACCAGCTACCGCCATGGGATCATCTATAAGCTGATCTCCGCTAATTTTATCTGTCATCATGTGGCTGAAACACTAAGCTATGCCCTGGGCGCACTGGACTTATTCTGGTATACACGGAAAAGCAATGTATACCTGGTTTCCGGGTCATATTACATCGAAAACCGGCGCAAATTAAAGATAGAGATCTTCGATAATTTCTCCTATGAACGGATGAGATGCTATTTCGAAGTCCCCAGCTACGCAAAGATCGAAAACAACAATATCAGGCAATTCAGTGAGGAATACAACCTGATGCACTGGGAGGTCAACTACAAACGGGAGATCGAGAACTTTTACCTGCCGGCCGGATTCCAGAAAGTCGACAAAAAGAAATTCAATAAGGCAGCCAATGTGATCACCACGCAGCACATCGTGGAGTACATCCTGAAAACCTATTACAACAGGATGAACACACATATGGTCACCAATACTTTTCAGACGCTGGAGTATCTCTCGCGTGCCATCCTTGCCAAGATAGAAGGCCGGAGCGAAGAAGGGACCGACTTCCTGAAAATGGCATCCTCCTGCATCGGACATTACCCGGATCGCGATATGAAAAAAATCTGGGACAAGCAGGTTGAAAAATTCCCCCTGTTCACCAGCGATTACGTGCATTCGATGTTTTTCAGGCCACCGGTAATCTAATTTATCGCTCAATCGCCATATCGCCAAATCAAGAAAGCCCCGGCTTCAACCGTGGGCTTTTTTGCTGCTCCCCGAACTTCCCTATAATCTATATTTTCGTTCCCCTCCCAACCTCCCCCATCCGGGGGAGGAGAAAGGCTATGCAAATTTTCTGAAGTGTTGATTCAATTGTGATTTATCCGGCAGATGCAGCTTTGTTTAAAATGGCGTTCAAATTGCTATTAACTGTAGGTTATCTTTATGATTTCAAAGACATGGTCTCCTTTGGGACGTTTCAATAAGACTTTGTCACCAACTTTTTTATTAGTCAGCACTCTGGCCAGGGGTGATAAGAAAGAGATCTTTCCCCTGGAAATGTCAGTCTCGTCTACACCCACTATCTGAAAAGTCTGAATGTCAATGGTCCCCTCTGTTTTAAGGGTTACCGTGGCACCAAACCTTATTTCATCCCGGGGCTGCTCTTTAAGGTCTATGATCCTGGCTTCGGCGATCCGGTTGTTCAGCAGCTGCAGTTTTGCTGTGATATGGTTCACTGCAATCCGCCGTTCATTTTCACCGGAGATGTCCAGGTTTTCTTTTTCATTCATCAGTGCCTGTTGCTCGGCCAGCAGTTCATCCATACCTGCCTGGGTGACATAGTTGGGGACCCCCTCCGGTAAATGGGCCCTGGGTGGCACCATTGGAACCTCTTCCTGGTCGTCTTCTTTGACAAATCCTCTGCTCATAGCTCATTATTACAATCCATAAAGGTATGAAAATGCCCTGTCATAATAGATCAGCCGATATCCCGGACGGACCATCTTTTGGAACAGGTAATAATTTCTAATCTTCCTTCCGGAAACCGATCTTTTTCCGGTAAGCCTGGTCTTCCTGCTGTCGCCTGGATTGTTCAAGCTGGCGGAGGTATTCAAAGAAGAGTATGATTTGCTCATCCTGTTCATTTTCATGTTTCTCGAACCAATCCAATTTGCGTAAGATTTCCGAATGGGATTCAAGTATATAGCGGATTCGGGTGAAAATCCTGATGATTTGAATATTGACCATAATTGCCCTATCACTGCGTAAGACACTTGAAAGCATGGCTACACCTTGCTCGGTGAAGGCATAAGGCAACTTTCATGTTCCGCCCCAACTTGACGTTCCAATCTGGAACATCAAGTTATCAAATTCTTCTTTTGTAAGTCTCACCATAAAATCATCAGGGAAGCGCTTGATGTTTCTATTAACTGCTTTATTCAAATTCCGTGTACTAACACCATATAATTCTGCAAGGTCTTTGTCAAGCATTACTTTCATGCCCCGGATCAAGCAGATCTTTCTCATGATGATTTCATCAGGTATGATCATTTCATCCATAAAGTAGATTTTTATCTGTTAATCCGGTTTTCACCACGGGCTTTGTTGCTGCTCCCCGAACTTCGCTATTATCTAAATTTAATTGGATTGAACAATAATCTATGATCGGGCAAAAGTTATCAAAGGGAGGATAATTCCCTGATCGGCAGCGTGGATGGCTTCTATATATTGCTTTCTTGCATCCCCCTGCCTCACCAGGTTTGAACTTCCCCATGAAAATACGGGTAAATTGAAGATATGGCTGATAATGACATCAGCCAGTAGCCTTGAATGTCTGCCATTCCCATTGGGGAAACAATGGATACTGACAATTCTATGACTGAACCTGACAGCAATTTCATCTTCGGGATAAGTATTATTTTCAATCCAGAATTTACTATCATCTAATAATTGCTTCAAAGAAACAGAGATCAATTGCCAGTCAACCCCAATGTTTTTATTAGTTATCCTGAATTTTCCTGCCCATTTCCAAACATCATCATACATTCTCAGGTGCAATTCTTTGACAAATTGTTCTGAAAGGATTATCTCCTGATTGAATTTTCTTTTTATGGTCCATTCAACAGCTTTTTCAATATTCAACTGCTCAAATTCATCGAGTTCTTCCCGGGTGGTGATAGAAGGGATCCGGAGACCATGCTTTTCATTCTCATCAATCGGAGTTTGGCCTACGATGTAATTCAGTTCTAATCCCATAAATATTTTGGCATTTTATCAATTATTTCACTTGTTTTGATTTCCATCGCTTTTTTCAGTCTTTCCTCCCTGTTTTCCTGGTTTTCAAGTTTCATTGATTGCGAAGTTCTTGAAATGATTTCCAGTGCTAATTCCCGGGCTCTTTTTTCAATCATTTTCTGAATACTTCCATCCATTGGGACAAAACCATATACAAGTTTCAAGTTTAATGCCAGTCCGGCTTCTCTCAACGATTTGATGGTCAATGATCCATTAGCCTCCCGCTCCTCGATCTCTTTTACACTCTGAGGAGAAATTTTTAGCCGGTTCCCAAGTTGCCGCAACGACATTTTCAACGCTGTCCTGACTGTGTTTATCCATCCTTTCGGAGGAATGACAATAGGTTCCAGGCCCTTGAACGGCTGAAGTTTCCTATCGGCCTGTTCCATTAATAATTTTTGATTTGAATTTTCCATAAGGATATAGCCTTAAATATAGGACACAAATATAAGGATATAACCTGATATGACAAAATTAATTATAAGGTTATATACTGAAAATATTTAAATGATTAATGCACAGGCCGATAGCTTTAACTGTATACGCCGGACAAACTGACCAGCCTGGGCCGATTCTAAATGACCATCTCAAATGCACGTCTATTAAAGGATCCTGATGGTCAGTTACCACCGGCGTGGATTGGTATAATCATCAGCTCTGTCCAACTTGGGCTCAACTTACTGCTCAAAGTTGCAACTTGTCAATTTCCCCGTATGTGTATTTATCCGGATAATTACTGGTATTTAATAAACTTTCTCCATCGTGTCACAGGATAACCCATCCGATCAGTACTTTGATCTGTTTGACATTGCACTATATTTGCTATTCAAGGCTAACAAAGCAATCATGAAATAGTCATGTTTAGAATATATCACCAACTTATGATGATATTAGATTGAATCTGCAGTATTCCACTTGACTCATTAAAACAAATAATAACAGATGAACATTTCAAAAATTAAAAAAAGGTGGGGCCTCATTTTGTTATTGCTTGCTGTCATTGCCATACTGGCTTTTTATCCGTTGCCGCCACATGCTCCCATCCAATATTACGACAGGCAAAGTGGCTTGTTAAAAACGGAAAAAGTCGCTGGCGAAAAGTGGTTGTTGTGGCTTTATAATAATCCGGTTGGCGAAGCAACATTATGGGCACTGGCCAAAAGAAAGATGGTTTCGACTGTTTATGGCAATAGAATGGATCATCGTTCATCAACCAAAAAAATACAACCCTTTGTTGAAGAATTTGATATCGACATGAGTACCGCCCAAAAACAGGAGTTCAACTCTTTCAACGATTTCTTCACCCGAAAACTAAAAAATAATGCCAGACCGGTGGATACCTGCTCAACCGTTATAGTGTCGCCTGCCGATGGAAAAATACTGGCTTATGCCAATATGAGCAACAGCGATTTTATCATCAAAGGATACCGATTCGATATATTTTCGTTTTTGAATAATTCACCCCTTGCTCAAGATTACCTTGATGGCACCCTGGTGATCATCCGGCTTGCCCCTTTCGATTACCATCGCTTCCATTTTCCAATTAGCGGAAGTGTTTCACCCATCACCCGGATTGACGGTGATTATTATTCAGTTAACCCCCTTGCTTTACGCAAAATGACAGAAATATTCTGCCTGAACAAAAGGGAATTTACCATCATTTCAAACCCCTTGTTTGGAGATGTTGTAATGACTGAAGTAGGTGCAACCATGGTAGGAAGTATCGTACAGACTTATACAGGGAATTTTGTAAAAAAAGGGGAAGAGAAAGGGTATTTCAAATTTGGGGGTTCCACAGTAGTGCTGCTGTTTGAAAAAAACAAAATTCGCATCGATGAAGATTTACTGATCAATACTTTAAAGGGTTATGAAACTGTTATCAAAGAAGGAGAAAGAATTGGTGTATCGATGATTGATCCAACAGTTTCGAGGCAGGGACTAATGGGTTGGTTCGGGACTGCAAAAACCAATTCGATTGACTATCCCTAGGCCGGCAAAGATAAAGGAGACATTTTTGTCTCCCAGTCGACTTCGGCTCCCCTAAGTTGTCAAAGTTGCATCCAGACAGCTTTTGCTCTTCAGATATAAAGTGTTCATTATATTATCCTTCTGCTTAAAAATGCTATAGTTTTTAAGTAATTATTGATGTTTTTTCTTTAAAACCACACATTAAGATCATGACTTTACTGGAAAACTTTTTGCTAACAATTTACAGGTATTCAATTTTCAGGAGTGCGAAGGTTAATTATTGGAAGATCAATTATTTGCTGAAAAAGGAGAAGGCTTTATAGAATTTATTGATATTTTCATAGATGGATTGAATATTAATTCACACTTTGAAACGCTATATTGAAAATAAATGCAATGCATTTAGCAAGATGTTATGGGCAAGCTTAAGGATGCAACATGTTTTCATAAGAATTACAACCCTTGAAAAAAAATATTGTCTGTATAAGCGGCATGAAATCAAAAATAAATTAAAACAATTATAATATAAATATGAAAAAACTTTTACCATTATTATTTTTAATAAGTTTTAAGGCATTTAGTCAGCAGTCAGAAACCACAGATAGTGCTTTAATGAAACTGCCTATTATTGTTTCGGCAAACTTCCAAACTATTGCTACACCATTTCATAATTTAAAAAATAATTTCCGGAACCTCGGAATTAAAATCGGGACTGAAATATCGTATAATAAGAAAAGAAATATCCTACAATCTTTCAACATTGGATATTATAGAAATCGTTTGAACGGAGATGGACTCTATATAAATAGCGAATTTATATACAGACCTAAAATATATAAACCCATTCGCATGGAAATCAAATTAGGTCCCGGATTAGCAGATGTTTTTCTTCCCACACAACCTTACGAACCAGATGGAAATGGAAATTGGCGCAAAGCCACCAATTATGGGAAATTAGCATTGCAAGTTCATGGAAGCATAGGGATATGGTATCAGTCTATTGCTATTAATAAAATAAGAATTTCCCCTTTATT
>Ga0208980_10000882_pt1 | contig 17765 bp, 17 predicted proteins | sample WetSurMetagenome_3_FD_187993 | JGI IMG/M metagenome (GOLD analysis project Ga0208980, IMG submission 187993) | Wetland microbial communities from Twitchell Island in the Sacramento Delta, sample from surface sediment Aug2011 Site A1 Bulk (version 2) | ecosystem: Environmental > Aquatic > Marine... | reverse complement strand
CAATCAAAGGAGGTGAATGCTATATAGTTGACTACTAATGTTGCGTTAGGGTAAAGAATAAATGTTGAATATTAACGAAAGAAATAACCAATAAAAAAGGCAGAGCCATTGCTGACTCTGCCTTTGCAAACAATCTTCTCTATACTATTCTGGGAGTAATTACGGCGCTTTGTCTACAAGGTATCCACTAAAACTAAAAACTATAGATTCATCGGGATAATCTGCAGCGCTCATTATTGCCTGATTTTGTCTATATGCCTTTGCAAATACTTTAGCCCCCGGCTCCGCATAAAGTTGCACTCTTTGACCAGCTGTCATATATGCCCAGGGGTTCTTTGTTTGCTGGACATCGCCCTCGATGGCTATCTGGTAATGACCATAGGGAGTTGAGGGCAACCAGTGTGTCACATCATTGGGATAATCCCCGATATTGGTACTAATACCACATGAATATGAGGTGCTATATGTACCCATATTTTGACATGAAAAATACTCGATTATAAGGAGTTTATCAGCTGGGACCACATATATCTCTTTGTTTACATACGGCCAAAACGAAACAAATTGACCAACAGCCTTTCCTTGAACTGGATATTTTCTTACTTCTGTAACAGGAATCGGCTTTGAGGTAGGATTGACAACAGTAACAGGGGCAGAGACGCGGGGTAGTTCCAACGATGCTGCGTACACTGCTGATACAAAAAATACTACGAGGCACACTGTGAGGCACACTACCAGGTCTTTCTTTGCTTTCATATTTCCCTCCTTGTTCGAAAGTTGGCTACTTGCCGCATTTTTACTCTGACCAAACAATTACGCCAAACATACAAAAACCTTATCTTTCGGCAGTTCGGCCATCTACCTTCATAAAACCCAATACTTCCTATCCCCTTCACACGGAAAGGTTAGCTTTGTCAGGATTCCCCCTATCCTTGATCTACTTATATCAAAAAATATTCATAGAGTCAAATTGTTGTATCTTTAGATTATCTGCAGATTTACGATTAAAGTCATCACATCTGCAAAATACATATAGAGGCAATGTTTCAGGAAGGATTATTTGCTATTTTTTTTGATCTTGTGTTGACAGGACTTACATAGGAACAGAATATGTCCAGCACTGGTTTTATACAGGTGTCGTATACAAAAGAATTTCCTGCATTTCTGACATTTGTCTCCTTCATTGTACTTGAAACTGGTGCCACATTCAGTACATATGAAGGATTCCTTTTTCATTAATAGTTATTTAAATTGGAGCCCTACTATATAGTTGTTGTCATCTGTTTTTTCAATCCAGACTACAACACCTGTTTGGTGATCATTGGGAAGAATATCCTTGAATATTATTTCCTGTCCATCTCTTAACTCAGTAGCTGTATAAAGGCAAAGACCAAATGCGCTGACATTGACAATATCCCCCTCAAGGAATACCTCATCGGTATGATTCAAAACATATTCGATCTTACTCTCAAAATCAACACGTCCATATTGTCTACGTTCAAATGATGTCATGCGTTGACTTTATCAACTCTAATAAATAATATCTTTTCGTTGGTACCAACCAGCAAGTCTTTCTTAAAATTCATCGGTGTCAGTTCTTTTACTATTACCTATAATTATTTTGAGATTTTTAATTTCGATAATCAATCCTACCTGGGTAGGTATAACGTTCTTTCTGATTTCCATATGTACTGTTGCTGCTTGTGAATAATTCAGGGGGTGCGGCCTTCAGGAAGGAGTCATCTTAAAGCCAAAAATGAAGTAGGTGCCTAAATATGGGAAGGACTTACCAGGGAACGAACAAGGTCAAATCTATTCTCAACCCCTATTTTCCCATAAATGTTACTGAGATGATCTTTTACTGTCTGTTCCACTATCTCAAGATCTTTTGATATTTCAATGTTTTTAAATCCGTCCAGCGTTCTCCTGAGGACATCTGCTTCTCGTCTCGTGAGTTTATATTGCTGCCTGATTTCATTCACGTTTAACTTATTAGAAATTTTGTCTTCAATGATGAATATAACGATAACAGGTTGAGAATTTACAGGTATAGCAAATCTAAAAAACCAGTTGCTCGGTGAACCTTCAAACTTCTTTGTTATTATGATCTCTCCCGGGAATAACTCCTGAAACTTTTCCCTATCAAGAGCATCGAAGATTCTTCTACCTACTGATGGTATTTCCTCGGGGATCTCAAAACGACTCAGAAAAAGAGAGGCTTGTTTATTACTGTAAACTATGTCTATTTTTCGATTGAGAATAATAACCCCGACTGGAAGCGTATCGAAGATAAAGTTGACTATTTCATTATTATCCCCTGAATGATATTGTGATAAAGTGATATCTTGGATTTTATCGCTCTTTTGACTCCTATGGGTGTTACTGTCTTTCATGCTTGTTGTAATTATAGCAAAGAATGTCTTGAAAGCAATCGAGTAAGTTTTCACCGACGATTTCTCAAAGAAATATTGAGTGTCAATCCAACGGTTGATCGTGTGTATATCAGGAAGGAGTTTTGCAGACATAAGCTATTGAGAATCTGTAGATTATTCTCAGCGGGGTGAAATGTTAATGTTCAAAGTTTTAGAATAGTATATGAAGCACGAGGAAAGTTTTCACATAGAGGAACAGGTATTAGCAACAGATTGTGTACATCTTAAACAAAAAATAATCAAGAGAATAAGCAGGGGCATTCCTTTTGATAAAAGACAAGATCTTATTCTTTGGGTATGTTATTCCCCTCTGCCGTGCATTTCTTTAGTTCAATGTCCTGTAATTGTGAAAGGCACTCCATGCCCACATGAAGGACCATATAGCTGTAACTAACTGAGTCATTGAACATTTTAGTGCACCAGTTCTAACTTTCAAGGAACATTCAATGTTTCGCACCGGAAGCAACATGTCCTTTCTCTCAGAGGCACCTCCTATAACTGTTGACTTTTGGGTTGATAAGAAAATCATTGATTTACAGCAAAAACAAAAAGAAGAAGCAGGATCCTCGCAGACTGACAGCCATCACAACTGCCTGATTCACTCATTCCGGGGCAGGAACAACACAGAATACCTTGTCATCACCGTCGCATGGACAGAATCCCGTTTTATCATTGTCGCACGACAGATAATAAACGCCGCTGTCATCTACGTAGTAAGTTCGATTATTTAAAATGCGAGCTTTCGCGGAAGCAGGCAAAACAGTGTATCGCGTGCCCACAGCAACATTGCCTCGGGGCCCCTCCACCGCCACGTTTCCTCTCGGACCTTCAACGGCTCCGCCACCAAGCGGGCCCTGAACTGCTCTACCCCCTCGTGGTCCAGCTTCCGCATTTCTCAAAAAACAGAAAAATACCATGACTGCCGCCATTAAAAAAATCACGATCACGAAAAAACCCCTTCCTGATTTCATAAGCACCCTCTTTTTAAGGAAATTTCCACTATAATTTTTTCTACCGGCCTTGAGCGATTGCCAAGTAATTACCAATTGTACTCTGCACAATTATATCATGCTCCTAAGGTGTTTGTAATAAGAAGAAGATAAGAGATAAAATTTGATTAAAGCCAAGTTATATATTGTGACGCTGATAGATTTCGAGTCTGATGGGGCAATTGCAATAATATGGACTGGCATAAGAAAAGAAGTAAGGGCAAGAGTTATTGTTCTTCTTGGTTTTTATAACAAGAAATGTCTCAGGGAGATGTCTTTCAATGGAACAGGTATCCCATTGGTGATTAGTCATACATTCGAAATTAGAAGGGCATTTTTTCGTTAGTTTCTTCGTCCCCTCACTGATTTGAAATGATCCGTTATTTCCTTCCATGTTCTGAATTATTGCTCCTTTAATTTTGCCATGTCAAAGAGGTTATATCTTTCAACAAACATTATGCTATTGATTTCCTATATATTGCTCATAGGAATCGTTTTCAGTTGTACTGCGCATAATTATATCAGGTTTAAATGTTGTGAACTACAGGAGGTAGGGTTACTTCTCAGAATTCGCAGAAATGTTGCGTGACATTCAGCATGTAAGACGCATACCGTTTTTATCAGTGGTACATACAAGCAATTGCTACGATTTTTTTATTTCGGGATGCAAGTGCAATCACCTGCGTTAGATGATCAAAGAAAACATCTTTGTTTGGTAACCCTGTTAAGGCATCGTGGAGAACATTTTTAGTCTTTTCCCGTTGATTTCTCAATTTAACTTAACGTTTAAAAAATATAGTATAACTGCTTATGAGAACTTGAATATATCGACATTTTACTATTATATCTTGTACCATCAGTAGATTTCACGTCTTGCAGGATAAGCGCTTTTATTACTTTTAGGGTAAGGACAGGAAATGCTTCTTGCAGATCTCTTTCGATAGAATCCGCTTTTATTTGGTCATTATCTTTCACTTCAACAGCAGTATCATATATTATTCCGCAGGTTTCCGGGATGAACTTTGTGCCAAACAGAATATTTTTGTGGTATTATTGTAACTGTACAATATGAGACTGATAATCATTGGTGGCGGCATATCCGGTCTTTCCCTGGCTTATTTCTTACTTGAACAAGATCCTTCATTAGACATCTCTGTCCTTGAGTCTGAAAAAAAAGCAGGCGGCAAGATCTGGACTGACCGGGTAGACGGGTTTCTCTGTGAAGGAGGAGTGAACGGCTTCCTTGACAATAGACCCCGAACTCTTGAACTTTCTGAAAAACTTTCGCTCAGCCCCTTAAGAAGCAGTGATAACGCCAGGAAAAGATTCATTTTTTCGGATAGGACCCTCCACCGGTTGCCTGAATCCCCTTTTTCTTTCTTCACTTCCAATCTCCTGAGCCTGTCCGGCCGTCTGAGGATTATCGGAGAGATGTTTGTCGCAAAAGGCACGGCTGAAGAAGAGACGCTTGCTGAATTTGCAAAGCGGAGACTCGGCCGGGAGGCTTACGAAAAGCTCATCGATCCTATGGCATCAGGCATTTATGCCGGTGATCCCAATGCCATGAGTCTCAAGAGCTGCTTCCGGAAGGTCTATGACCTCGAACAGAACTACGGAAGTTTAATAAAGGGGATGATGCAATTGCAGAAAAAGGCAAAAAAAACCGGCAAAAAAGTAGGCGCAGGGCCCGGCGGAATTCTTACCTCGTTTTATAACGGAATGGAGACGATAATACAGGCGCTTTCTGCTTTTCTTGGCGACAGGCTCAAGACCGGCGAAAAGGTGATCTCGGTTGATCAATCACAGAACAGGTTTACTGTATCCTGTGCCGGCGGCAAAACTTTCGATGCTGATGCTGTTGTCATTGCTTCTCCTGCACATGAAGCAAAGGAAATAGTCAGGTCGTTGGATAAACCCCTGTCTTCAGTGCTCGGCGAAATATATTACCCTGCTGTTTCAGTTGTTTGTCTTGGCTATAAACGCACCAGGATAAAGCATCCCCTCGACGGGTTCGGGTTTCTTATTCCGAACCGTGAAGGAAGGAAGATACTCGGGACACTCTGGGATTCGAGTATCTTCCCCAACAGGGCTCCGGAGGGGTTTGTACTGCTCAGAAGCATGCTTGGAGGGGCCAGAATGTCCGACCTCGCATTAATGGACAGGGACAAGCTGGTCAACCTTGTTATGGGCGAACTGAAAGATATAATGGGAATAGATGTCCAGCCTGACTTTGGACAGGTGTATACCCATGAAAAAGGCATCCCCCAGTATTCCCCCGGACACGAAAAAAGACTTGAAAGAATTGGTGAAATTGTGAAAAGATTTAAGGGGATGTATATTACCGGGAATGCCTATCATGGTATTGGGGTAAATGACTGTATTGAGCATTCCTATGCACTCGCATTGAGGATCAGGGAAGAAAACCGTTAACAGATATACAGATCAGGTTCTGTTTTTTGATTTAGGTAAAAAATCTTCATAAAACAGGAGGGAAACTTGAAGGAAACCGAGATCGTCGAAGTCTTAAAAAAGGAAAATGAAGAATTCAAAAAGCTGAGCGAAGAGCACAGAACCCTTGACACACAACTTGCAGAAATGGATACAAAACGCTATCTCACTCCTGAAGAAGAAGTGGAAAGAAAGAGGATACAGAAACTGAAGCTCCTCAGAAAAGACCGGATGGCAGAACTCGTAAGAGAATATAAAAAGATCATGTAACTAATTGAGAACAAAAACCGGGGGAGTATGAGCTGACAGACGGAGCTTTGCCTGTCAGAGCTCCTCTCGAAGCAATTCCCCTTGCATGGTATATCCCCCGGGTTTTCTCGAATCAGCAGCCTTTTCCTATCACCACTATCAGGGAGGAATATAATATATGAGAAGCAGTATTATCAAAGAAGGTCTTGAGCGTGTTCCCCACAGGGCACTTCTCTATGCCACCGGTATCTGTAAAAGCGAAATGAAGAAACCTTTTATCGGCGTTGCAACCAGCTTCACCGATATTATTCCGGGACATACAGGCATGCGGGACCTTGAACGGTTTATCGAAAAAGGCGTCCATACCGCCGGTGGGTACCCCTTCTTTTTCGGAATCCCCGGCATATGCGATGGTATAGCGATGGGACATACGGGTATGCATTATTCCCTCCCGTCCCGCGAATTAATTGCCGACATGGTAGAATCCATCACGCAGGCGCACCAATTCGATGGGCTTGTACTGTTAACCAACTGCGACAAGATTACACCGGGCATGCTCATGGCAGCTGCCAGGCTTGATATCCCGTCAATTGTCGTCACCGCAGGCCCCATGTTGTCCGGCCGTTTGAAAGGAAGACGGCTGTCTCTCGTCAACGATACGTTCGAAGCCGTCGGGAAATATAAAAAAGGACTGATTAAGGATGATGAACTGGAATCACTTGAAATGTGCGCCTGTCCTGGATCAGGTTCCTGTCAGGGGATGTATACGGCAAATACCATGGCCTGCGTTACCGAAGCGCTCGGCATGAGTCTCCCGCGTTGCGCAACGGCGCTTGCCATTTCTGCCGACAAGCGGAGGATCGCCTTCGAAAGCGGCCGTCGTATTGTCGAATTGATACAACAGGCCGTTACCTCACGGATGATTATGACGAGGAAGGCATTTGAAAATGCGATCATGGTCGATCTTGCCCTCGGTGGATCAACCAATACAGTCCTTCATATCCCTGCAATCGCTCATGATGCAGACATTGACCTCCCTCTCGAAGCCTTTGATCTGCTTAGCAAAAAAACACCTCATTTAGCAAACATGCTGCCCGGAGGGGAACACTACCTGGAAGATCTTGAATGGGCCGGCGGCATCCCTGCAGTAATGAAGAGGCTGAAGAAGAACCTGCATAACACTATGACCGTCAGCGGGAAAAAGGTCTATGAGATCGTTGACGCCTCCGAGGTGGTTGATGAAAACGTTATACGGCCATTGAATAAGCCTCATCACAAAGAAGGAGGCATTGCCATACTGCGCGGCAATCTTGCTCCGGATGGCGCTGTGGTAAAACAGTCCGCAGTAACCGGCGCCATGATGCAGTTTGAAGGCAGGGCAAAGGTTTTCAATTCCGAAGAAGAGGGGATGAAAGCAATCCTGAACGGTAAAATCAAGTCGGGAGATGTGATTGTTATCAGGTATGAAGGACCAAAGGGCGGTCCCGGAATGCGGGAGATGCTCTCTCCTACAGCAGCTATCGCCGGCATGGGACTGAGCGAATCGGTTGCACTGATCACAGACGGCAGATTTTCCGGCGGCACCCGGGGTCCGTGCATCGGCCATATTTCCCCTGAGGCGATGGAAGGGGGCACCATCGCCGTCATCAGGAATGGCGACAGGATACGGATAGACATACCGGGAAGAAAGATTGAGTTGCTCGTATCCTCCGGCGAAATCAAGGCACGTTTCAGGACCTGGAAGCCGATGAGACCGAAAATAACAAAAGGCTATCTGTCAAGGTATGCGCGCATGGTCAGTTCGGCAGGAACCGGCGCTATAATGAAATAGACCGACTGTCTTTCGCCAGAAATACCTTGACCGGCAACGGCATGGAAAGAAGTTCTCATGGAAAATAGAGAAAATATCAAACTCGATTTATTAAGAAACACGGACCTTTTTTCCTCGCTGAGCGACGAAGAACTCAACCTGATATGCGGTGATATCGTTGTCGAAGAATTTAGAAAAAACGACATCATACTCCGTGAGGAAGATACCAGTGAATTCATGTACATCATTCTTTTCGGCAAGGTGAAAGTCTACAAAACAACCGAGGAAGGGAAAGAGATAATCCTGGCGCTCCACCAGACGAATGATTTTTTTGGAGAGTTATCCCTGATTGATGGGAAGACAACCCCTGCAACCGTGTCAGCAATTGAAGACTCTGTCATTTCAATCATTTCAAGAAAAGCTTTTTATTCCATGCTCTCGCAAAGAGTGAAAGTGCTCGAAAAGATATTGCATATCTTGTGCGCGCGCCTCCGTGAATCCTGGGAAAAAATATGCATCCTGAATTCCAGGCATGCTTCACAAAAAATAACCTTGCTCCTTCTCATGCTTTCTCATGAGTACGGCCAGAAGACTGCCGACGGTATCCTTATGAACGTTAAACTGACACATCAGGATATTGCTGACATGACTGGATTAACCCGTGAATCAGTAACCCGCACGATGGATAAATTGCAAAAAGAGGATGAGGTTACGATTCTCGACAATAAGCTGATCCGCTTAAATGCAGGATTTCTCCGGCAATATTCTCCCCAGTAAAGAATAGAGGTTCCAGCGGAAGCAAATTCAAATTGTTAACAATGATAGCAAGAGAAACCCTGAGCAGACAACGGCAAAGATGAAGGAACATCAGTTTACCCCTCACTATCTTCAGCTCACGCCCGGCACATTTTCTGATCGGGTTCTTGAGGCTGAAGAAATTCTGAAAGAATGCACCTTATGCCCCAGGCAGTGCAAAGTGGACAGGACTGCCGGGCAGACCGGGTTTTGTAAAACCGGGGATAAACCGTTTCTCTCCAGTTATGGTCCTCACTTTGGGGAAGAGAAACCTCTTGTCGGAAGATTTGGATCAGGCACTGTTTTTCTGGGAAACTGCAACCTCGGATGCATTTTTTGCCAGAACTACTCAATCAGCCATATCGGGGAAGGTACGGAAATCTCGTTCAGAAAGCTTGCCGATATCATGCTGTCACTCCAGGCAGAGGGCTGTCATAACATCAATTTTGTGACCCCAACCCATCAGATGCCGATGATCCTGAAATCGCTTCATATAGCTGCAGAAAAAGGCTTGCGTCTCCCCGTAGTGTACAACTGCGGGGGATATGAATCGCTCCATGCAATCGAACTCCTCGATGGAATTGTCGACATCTATATGCCTGATATGAAATACTCTGACCCCGGGATGGCGAAGCGCTATTCGCAGGCAGAGGATTATCCACAGGCTGCTATGGCTGCGATCAGGGAGATGCACCGCCAGGTCGGCGATCTTGTTTTTGATAGCAGAGGTATTGCATTACGCGGCTTGCTTGTCCGGCATCTCGTCCTGCCGGGGGGAATCGCGGGCACCGATGGTGTTGTCCGGTTCATCGCAAATGAAATTTCAAAAAATACGTATATAAATATCATGGACCAATACCATCCCTGTTTCCGGGCATCTGATCACCCTCCATTAGACAGAAGAATTACTATGCAGGAATACAGTGATGCAGTCCAGATGGCTACCGATGCCGGACTGAAAAGGATTGATGGAATAACAGTTTAGCCCGGATAATTTATAAACGGTGTGTATCATGGAAGGACACCAGTGACCATACTTACTGCACTGCTTTAATTGAGCTTGACAATCTCGCCTTCCATTCTCTGCAAATCAACTAACACAACAGTCGAGTTCCCATAAAGCCAGCTCCCCACTTCTCCAGGATTCACCACAAGGGTTTTACTGATTTTTCTTACATCTGCCATATGAGTATGCCCATACACAACCAGATCAAAATGTCCGCTGTCGGCAAGCGCATCGACAACATGATGTTCATGCATGACAACGATCTTCCTGTTACTGAGTGTAAAGATGTATGGCTGATTATGGAGATTCCCTCCTGCCCGTTCCTGGAGCAGGAGTTTGTCACCGTCATTATTGCCGAAAATTCCTGTGAAGGGGCAGTTGAGTTCCCCGAATAATTTCAAGGTAAAAGGCGATGTGTAATCCCCTGCATGAATCATATATGCAACTTTCCTGCTGTTGAAAAGTTCAATCGCCTTGCGCGTGGATACTAAATTGTCATGGGTATCAGACATTACTCCGATAAGCACTCTATCTCCTTTACATTCTTATATTTTGCCGGACGACGTTCTCGATGCCGATTCGGATCATCATTACTGCGATTGAGGCCAGAAGCAGGGCCATGACTTTAGAGATTCCGATGATACCGCCTTTGCCGAAAACTTTAATTATTCTCTCAGCGTTTATAAGAGAAATCCAGACGATCAGAAGATTGAGGATGAGGGAAAGAACAGCCGGGATGACACCGTAATGCTCCACAAGCACCAGAATAGTCGTAAGAACGGCCGGTCCCACAATCAGGGGAACACCGATAGGAACAACACCCATTTTCGTATCCTGTGCCCTCCTTGTCTCCTGCCTCTTTGTAAGGTCAAGAATTGCAAATACAAGGAGTACCAGCCCTCCTCCGATTTTGAAGTCGTCTCCGGTGATGCCCAGTATCCGGAAAATTGCCTCTCCGAGTGCAATAAACAGGAGGCTGACGATTACGGCAGTGAGAATGGAATCCCTCACCACAACCCGTCTTTTGGTTTTCGACATGTCTTCTGTCATTCCTATAAAGATCGGGATCAGCATAAAGATATTAATTGCCACAAAAATGGGGATAAAGGTATTGGGCAGTATTTTGATGATGTCAGTCATTGCTTTAATTATAATACTCAAAAGAGGTTTTTAGGAATTCATTTACCATAAGGATAGCTATTTTAGGACGGAGGTCGCATCCCATGCTTACTTTTGCAGTGAGCGAAGAAAAAAACAGGTGGCTCAGGGAAAGGATGGAAACACTCAATATACAGGAGAAGGACATCGAGGAGAAGTTTGTTCGTTCATCCGGGCATGGAGGCCAGAATGTAAATAAAACCTCAACCTGTGTGTATCTGAAACATATACCGACCGGCATTGAAGTGAAATGTATGAAGGATAGAAGCCAGTCGATCAACCGGTTTTTCGCACGCCGCGAGTTAGTGAAGCGTTTTGAGAAATTGACCGGGAAGGGAACAAATGTTGACGCCAAGCTTGAGAAGGTCCGGAAACAAAAAGCGAAAACAAGGAAAAGAACACAATTAAAATATGGCCTGAAATGATTAGTATGTCGCCCGATATGCAGGCGCCGCGTTATATCTTCACTGTCACCTCAGCGCTATACGTGTAGGTACCATCATTGTTCATTTGCTTCAGCCTGTAACCGTAGGTATTTCCTTTTATAATTTTCCTGTCAGTAAAACTATAGGTTTTAACGATCGAAGAAGTTCCGGTTCCTGCAACAAATCCGATTTTTGTCCAGTTGTTCGTGGTTATGTTCCGTCGTTCGATTTCAAATCCCCTATTGTTATATTCAGAGGTCGTCTGCCACGTCAAGAGAATGCTTCTTTTCTGAGGCGTAGCGGTAAAAGAACTGATGACTGTTGCAGATACCGGGAGTGTTGTAAAAGCCCGTATTTCAGACCATTCACTGCTCCCCGCTGTATTCGTAGCTTTGACATGCCAGTAATATGTTGTTGAAGACGAGAGGCCGCTCACAGCCAGGGAAGCGGTTGTAATCCCTGTCTGGTTGACAAGAAGAACAGAAAATGAAGGGGTGGCTGAAACCTGAACAACATACGAATCTGCTCCCGCTGAAGGGTTCCATGTCAGTACCGGACTCACTGAAACGTTCACCGAATTGTTGAGCGGCTGGAACAAACCCGGGGCATCGGGGATGGTAATGGCGCTTCCCCATGCAGCTTGTTTGACCGTCTGCAGTAAAAGGTCCGGCACAGATGCAGAAGGTCTCCACCCACCTCCCAGTTCAAATAGTATCATTCCGCCGATTCCCTTTGTTCTTACATAAGCAACTTTTTCATAACATGTTGTTTCATCATCGTATGAGATGAACATATCATTCGATGAACCTGCATTATCGAAGCTTAAATACGCTGCTTGCGCTGCGAGGTCCCATCGATAGTTTTGTGGATTATAGAACTGATCCATAATCTGATGATAACAGAGAACATCTATGGAAGGTTCTTGTGTATAGATTTGGCCAGGTTCCGTGACTCCACCACTTGGAGTGCCGTACCCTCCTTTCCATGCATAACCGAAAAAGGCTATACCGATACCGATTTTCTGAGCCTCCACTCCATTCGCTATGAAATCATCTACCTCACCATTCACAGACGGAGCGGGCCATCCTGTTTCCGGCAGAAAAACACTCCCTTCATATATCGAAGAATTATGCCATGTTATTGGCCCCATCCAAAGTCCTGAGAGGTCATATGTCATGATATTGATCTGATCAAAGTAGTGCTGTGTTTCAGCAAAAAGCTCGGGATACCAACCGGCAGCTCCTATGAGAAGAGGTCGCGGAGATAACGCATCCAGTGCACTCCGCAACTCAGAGACAAAGAGCTTGAACCGGGGATATGAAGATGAAGAAATAGGTTCCCAGTCGACATCGATGCCGTCATATCCGCGAGAAGTTATGAAATCAAGAAGATTCTGTATAAACCGTGCTCTATTGGCTGAACTGGTTGCGCCTAAAAACTCTGCCTCTGTCTGCCATCCACCTATTGAAATTAATACCTTTTTCCCAGCAGCATGTGCCGCCTGAATGAGATCTGCAGAGTTTTCAGGAGAAATACAAAGAGACGAATAGTCAAGTGAGCCGTCAGTATTGGGAATCAGGGCAAAATGGATGACATGAGTTACTGCACTGTAGTCTATCTGGTCCGGCTGTAAATGACCTTCATACCCACAACCCTGCGACCAACCGGCATAGTAGGCACTCACCCATATATCTGATTGAGCAATTGCTTGATGATATCCCGTGATTTGAAAAATCGCTAACAATACAAAAAGAAAAAGACGATAATTGAATCTTATCCCTTTGCCGGCACCTTTGTTCATAATCTATCCTCGCAGTCTTAACCGGTTACTGTATTAGTTATTTCTAGTTAAGGATAATACAGAGAAAAGGTATTTAGATGTGATATGAATCACAAAAGGAATTTTTATTTACGGTTGTATGTAAAATGTGGGAAAACACTAAACCTAAAAGTGGCATAGTTTTCGGGGGGCACTCAGTGGGGTCGAATGGTAAAATTATGGATTACACAACAATTGGGGGCAGGTCAAGGCCCTTTGGTTTATATCGATTTGTTATCGGGAATACAAGGAATAAGCAAAGAGGGATAATCAACAATCATCCTTTCAGTGCATTGAAGGAATTTTCAGCATTAAGATTAGAGCAAAACAATTGCCCTTAAACCAAACTGGTAATAGTTCCATCCTGCAGCGGTTCCAGCATAATTGCCCCCCTCTCCATTTATTTCAAGAGCAAACCTTTTTGTCAGACGAAATCCGATATGTCCGTAACCTCCTCCGACAATATCATCTGTTTGGTCTTCATCTCTCCTGTATGATTCATACCCGATAAATGGTTCAAGGTAACCGTAGAATCTCCCCTTTGTAAAAGATATTGTGCCATATATCTGATGTGACATGAAATCGTCAGGGTCAAAATATCCTCCGCTGCTTTGACGATTAAAATCCATGTACCTGAACCGGTACCCCATATGTATACGGGGATTCATTCGATATAAGAGATAGTTCGTAGATATAAAGAAATCGTTTGCATTGTTATCATCGGAGTAATCTCGATATGTATAGCTACCGTATGCAGAAAATCTGTCAGTAAACCTCTGCTGTATATAAATAAGGGTACTCGTTACACAAATTCCGTTTTCAATAAGTTCTGCAGTCACGGGGAGACCATCCCTCGATATCCTGACGCCTATATTTCCGTTTAGGATGTCCGCTTCGCTTTTTACTTGCCAGGTAATATACTGACTGTTGTCGTTAGTGCCTGTAAGATAAAGGCCGATTCTGCCCCCTATGCTGAATATATCTGAAATTCTGGAATTTGTGTTGAATGAGATATCATGAGCGTAGGTAGCCCGCCCATGATCATCTTTTGCATCAATATATGCATAGTGCATTCCATTTCTCCAGTTGGCTAACCAGAAGTTGACTCCACTTGTATAGCGGTTCACTTCATTATCATCTGTATCTTTATAAAAACTGTATCCGGCCTCGATATTCGGCCTGGACATTCTGAAAAACTCTTCATTGAATGTATCCATCTCGCCCTGCTGGTATTGATGTACTGGTTTCAAATATTCCTTATGATACTCCGTATTTGTTAAATGGCCCATGAGAAGATATGAATATGCAAGACCAAGCCTGGAGTCAAAATCCTCGCCTTTATTCAGCACATTCTTGTAAATCGGTATGGCTCTTCTTGTATCACCCCACCATCGGAGAGCATTCGCTTTAATGACGAGCGCCTCTTCATTGCCAGGAGATTCCTTGAGAACGCTATCTGTCTCCCTCATTGCTTCAGAGAATTTTCCATCCCATGACAAAATCCTTGCAAGCTGTAATCTTGCTTTCTGATTCGCTGAATCTTCTTGAAGGATTACCCTTAATTCATTTGTTGCTTCCCGGGGGTTCCCCCCCCATGAGAGATATTTTGCTATTTGTATTCTCTCCTCTGTTGACAATTGCTTTCTCCCCATCTGCAAGGCAGGAATATAGTAATGAACAGCTGATTTGTAATCCCCCTGAGAGACAAAATAGTCACCTATTTCTTTATAGAGAGAAGCTTGTTCTTCGGGACGTTGCGATATTTTTTTAATTTCCTCGATTCCTTGTGTTCCTTTGAAACTCAGTATTTCTTTTACAAGCAAGGTGCGTGCTTTTTTATTCCCGGGATCGCTCCCGAGAATTTTATTCAGCACCTGAATGGCTGTTTCCTTATCGCCCCCATCAGAGATGTATTGAGCCATCTTGAGCCTATCCTCCACCGGGAATATTTCCGGGGTAGATAATGCTTGTGAGAATGTTTTTACAGCGTTCTTTATATCATTTCTTGAAATGTAGAGCTCTCCGATCTCCTTATATATTTCGGCTCTTTTGTCCAAATTGCCACAAACTCTTAGTGCATGATCATATGAAGCGATTGCCTGGTCGGTTTGCTGTGTCCATGACAAAACCCGTGAGAGGTGCAACGGTGCTTCACAGTTTGAGGGGTCTGTTTGAACAATGCTATTCAGTTCAAATATGGCCTCATTATATTTTTTGCCCCAGGACAGGTACTTTGCTATTTGAAGGTGTTCGTTTACTGTCAGTCCGTTTCTTATGAACGGAAGAGCCTTGAGGTACGCATCTGACGCTTGTGAATAATTATCCAATGAAGCATGATAGTCTCCTATTTCTTTATAGAGAGAAGCGCGTTCCGTTTCTTCTGCCGTGTTTTGCAATTTATCATTTAACGTCTGAATATCATCAAGAGCAAAAGCATTTACGGTGGAGAATAACAAAAAGAATATACATAAAAATGCAGCCATATTTCCTCCTAATTCTTTAAATTCATTTTTCAAAAGAGACATGTATATCACCAAAAGATGTTTGATCGGGAAATTCAAAAAATAACCTGTACCCTTCCGGATAGACCGCGGAATGGAAGAGTACGGCCCTATTATTTTTATTCTCACGAAGCCAGGCTGATACCGCATCATGTTCTGCTTTTCCCCAGACTCGGATTCCTATTAGTCTGGAACCAAGTTGCCGAGCCTTGTCAATAACATTCCATGCTTTTCCATACTCAGTTATTTCAACCGGCACAAGATTCAATTGCTTACCGACATAGGTTCCGAGAGCCTGGAAGTATCGATACGGTGTATCATAATATTGAAGTGGATATCCTCCTTGAGAGTTTGAGACAATAATAGGCTCTCTGATATCAATCACTATAGGTTGCCCTCCGATTACAGCACCTTTTGGGGTTTTTTTAATCGGGGCTGAGCCAATGATAGTCCCTTTTGTCTCAGCTCCAATAAGCTGGTAAACAAACCGGTCGGTGGGCATATAGACATTAACGCCGTTATCAGCGAGGTAATACGCTGCTTCAATTTTACCCGGATAGTCTCCGCATCCAACCGCCAAATCAGCTTCAAAAGCGGTGGGGTTCCCTGCAAGGACACTGATGCCGTGGGTATCATTAATGAATACTGTCGTCGGGTCGACAATGAAATTTGTAGGGTAATTCAGCACCTTATCTTCGCTGATCACAAATCTGAAGACACCGTCTTTATCAGGAGCATACCAATTCTTTCCAAGTTTCTTGGCTTTCACCCCCCATATCGGGACGATTTCAGCCTCTGTATAATCAACTATTTCCTTAATCTTTTCCCCTTCATGCCAGGGAACTATGTGCTCTGTGCTGACCGTCCATGGCGAGGCGGTGATGTTATAAGCCATCATCCAATCTCTCGTGACCCTGTCCGTCTGACTCAGAATTTTAGAATCTTTGGAAAGATGAATAGCAGATTTCCCGATAACGAGTTTTGTGAAATCACCGGAAGGTGCCGGTGTTTTCCTTATTGAAACGCTTTCAGGTGTGTCCTCAGGAGAGTTTGCCGCATTCCCAATATAGCCATGCAACATTGAATCAATATATAAAATCCCCTGGAGTGCCATATTCTTAATCGCTGGGTCTAACTCTGTTTCGTGGACGACTTGTAAGAGGGAAAGTGCATACGCGATATGAAAAGGATCATCAGTGACAAGGCCAAGTGTTAAATGAGCAAGTGCACGGCCGTAGAAATCAGAATTTTTTACATTGTTCAGGCTTTTCCTATAAAGCGTCTCAAATTCTTTCAGGGAACCGTAATGTGTTTTGACGACAGATGAGAAATTATATTCCCCCGGAATGCTGAGTCTGAATTCAGGATTTTCCATATTCTGAAAAGTTTCCTGCATGACAAAATAAGCTCTTTTTTTGTATGAGGTATACGCAGGGCTGTCCCAACCTGGCCAGGCATAGTATGTCATATGCGAAAAACCAGAGGGGATCATATCAGTAATGGTCGTATCGCTTTCGGAAGATACGGTATTGATATTGCCCTTAGCCAAAGGCTTATAAGAGAACGCCATCATTCTGATACCTCTGGTTATTTTTCTTTCCGATTGCGAATAAAGGACCTCTGAACGAGAGGGATCTGAAAAATACAAGAGCGACCAAGGGATTCTGATCTCAATAAAATTACCCTCTTTGCTGTAATAAAAATCACTGCCAGTATCGTCTGAAAGGTTACCCTGAATGAAGGTGCTTGCATTATATACCTTTTCTGGGAAAATTTTCCCCTCTCTCGAAAAACGTTTTGGATGTATTGTCAATAGTTCAGTAAACAAACCGTTCTTATTATCGGTCATCTTGAAACTTTCATTGTCTTTATAGCCGCTAAGACCCGGGAATCTGAGAAGGCTTGTATCGAAGACAGTTCTGTTATAAAGGTCATCAATAAGCAACCTGCTCTGTTTGCCATGTAAGATAAGAATGAATTCAAAGCCAATTGGACTGATGAGATTTGCATTCAACGGGATGGAGTGATCTCCCTCCTTATCGCCGAATGTATCCAGTGCAATGAGGTATGCAACGTTGTCCCAGTCTATAGCACCTCCGATATCCAGTTTCAAGTAGAGATATCCGGCATCAC
>Ga0208980_10000881_pt1 | contig 17767 bp, 13 predicted proteins | sample WetSurMetagenome_3_FD_187993 | JGI IMG/M metagenome (GOLD analysis project Ga0208980, IMG submission 187993) | Wetland microbial communities from Twitchell Island in the Sacramento Delta, sample from surface sediment Aug2011 Site A1 Bulk (version 2) | ecosystem: Environmental > Aquatic > Marine... | reverse complement strand
ATGATGGATTTTCCAGTCCCATCATGCTTAAAACTGAATAATCGATCCGGTAAATTCCATCTTCGGTGACCGCTATCCTGAACCATTTTCCCTTTGAGAGCACAGAGCTTTCTGAAGGCAGCTGACCGGACAGATTAATTCTCATCACCAACAGAAAAAATGTCAGTATATTTAAAAATCTTATCATTAATATTGACAAAGATAGAAATGTGCTTTTTGTTTGCTAACTAATTTTGTTTTTTTGTATGCTTCCCGGGTCTATAATAATAACGTCACCGAAACGTTGATATTTCAGTATTTGTAACATGCTTAAAAGAGTCTGGCTTTTCCTTCTGACAATCATTGCCACAGCATCATATGTCTCCGGTCAGGGCATTTCTGCAGGTCCGGCATATCAGTCTGTTCTGATGAACAATCCAGCCCTTTCAGGCAGTGAAGGCACAGGTGTATTAAGGCTTGCCTATATTAACTATTACCCGGGAAACAGCTATAATCTCAATTCGGTCTATCTCTCTTATGATTCATATATCCCTGCACTCCACGGAGGTGCCGGCTTTTATCTTTCGGAGGATTACATGGGAGGAATTATAAATGATCTGCGGGGCGGATTATCGTATTCATATTTTTTGCAGGCAGGGAAAAGACTTTTTATTAATGCCGGACTTACGGCATCAGTATTCCACAGGGGCTATAATTTCGCGAATGCTGTATTGCCTGACCAGATAGATCCCCTTGGAGGAGCGACTCTGCCGTCATCAGAAGTTTTAGATGCGGCCGGCAAAACTGTTCTTGATGTCGGGGCAGGATTCCTTTTTATTTCAGGAAAGTTTTCCGGAGGCATCGCGGTAAATCATCTGGCTGAGCCGGAGCTTTCAGCTTCAGCCGTATCTGTGGAAAAGATCAGGAGAAGATACTCGCTTCATGTCTCATCAGACCTGAATCTGACAGGCAGCGGAAAACTGAAAATTGAGCCTCTGGCAATTGTCGTGCAGCAGGGAAATTATTTTTCAGCAGGGGCCGGCACTGCACTGGAAAGTTCTCATCTGGCAGTAAATACAGTACTTATAGGAGACAATGGAGGCAATATTAACTGCCAGGCCGGTTTTGCTGTAAACTTCAGTATTGTGAGCGTTTATTATAACTACCTTTTCAACCTGAAATCAGGAAACAGCCTTCTTCCATTATCGCTTCTCCATCAGGTGGGACTGGCTTTCAGTTTGAATAATGTTGAAAAAAGAAATACAATCAAAACAATAAATTTTCCTAAATTGTAGTTATATTTGATATTTGTAAAATTGGAATAGTATATTTTTATTATATTTGGATGTTCTAAAAAGCTGTAAAACTAAGGAGTTATGTATAAATTGAGAGCCTTACCGATTATTTTAGTTGCTTTACTGTTTCTAATATCCTGCTCCAAGAAGAAGAGTGAATCAAATGTATCTTCTTCTACAGGCTGGAAGTATAACGATCCTGATAATGGCGGATTTGAAGTAGCTCTCGGAGCAGAACAGAAAACTGGTCCCGGGCTTGTGCTCATTGAGGGCGGCCGCTTTACCATGGGTCAGGTACAGCAGGATGTTATGTACGACTGGAATAACAAGCCTAGAACAGTCACAGTTTCATCATTCTATATGGATGAAACGGAAGTGAAAAATATAGACTACCGCGAATACCTTTTCTGGCTGAGGAGAGTATACAAGGATTATCCCGAGGTTTTCAGACGGGCACTCCCCGATACCCTGGTTTGGAGAAGCCCTATGGGATTCAATGATCCTTATGTTCAGTATTATTTCAGACATCCTTCCTATAACAACTACCCGGTGGTAGGAGTAAGCTGGGTTAAAGCAAACGATTACTGCCTCTGGAGGACCGACAGGGTTAATGAGCAGATTCTTATTGATGAAGGTGAACTTAATCCTGATCCTAATCAGCTGAATGAGAAGAATTTCAATACTGAGGCATACCTTGCCGGACAGTATGAAGGAGTGGTAAACCAGCTTCGCCAGAGCCTCAATCCCAATCAGACAGAAAGAAGGACAACCTTTGAAGACGGTGTACTTCTTCCTAACTACAGGCTGCCAACTGAAGCAGAATGGGAATTTGCCGCCTATGCACTAAGGGGAAACACATATGAGGAGCGAATATATGAACGAAGAATATTCCCGTGGGATGGCCACAACGTGAGAAATGCATCCTCAAAAAACCGTGGTGAGATGATGGCTAACTTTGTACGAGGAAGGGGAGATATGATGGGCGTTGCAGGAAGTCTGAACGATAATGGAAGTATTACTGTCGACGTAAAATCATACTGGCCGAATGACTATGGGTTGTATTGCATGGCTGGCAACGTAAATGAATGGGTTCAGGATGTTTACAGACCCCTTACTTCCGATGATGTTGACGGGTTTAATCCCTTCAGGGGCAACGTCTATACCGATCTCAGGAGAGATCCCAATGGTGTTGTGGTTCAGAAAGACAAACTTGGAAGGCTTATACTCGATACGGTAAAGGATATTGATGTGGCCAACAGGTATAATTATCAGAAAGGCGATTACAGGAACTACAGGGATGGCGACCTTCAGTCAGCCATAGCCGACGGTGCTGACTGGAATATTGAAGATGGTAAAAAAGGATCACTGAGAATGTATGCCCAGGACGATTCAAAACCAAACAGTACTGATTTCGTTACCCTTATCAATGATAATGCCCGCGTTTACAAGGGCGGATCATGGAGAGACAGGGCTTACTGGCTGAACCCTTCGACAAGGAGATTTCTTGACCAGGAGAGCTCACGCGACGATATAGGATTCAGATGCGCTATGATTCGCGTGGGGAGTCCGGCAGGTTTATAACAGATTATTCACCAGGAATATAAGCCTCATTATGTCCTCATAATGAGGCATTTTTTTGAAAAATGAAAACAGAACTGCTATACGGGCTTTTTAAGGAATCAAAAGGTGTTGCAACCGATTCCAGGACAGTAAGGAAAGGAGAGCTATTCTTCGCCCTGTGGGGAGAAAACTATAACGGGAATAAATTTGCTGCCGAAGCACTCGAAAAAGGTGCATCATATGCAGTTATTGATGATCCTCTATGCGAAACGGATAAGACCATACTTGTTGAAGACTGCCTTTTCGAGCTGCAAGCCCTGGCTTCCCACTACAGGAGAGATCTGAAAGTACCAGTACTCGCAATTACAGGTACAAACGGTAAAACTACCACAAAGGAGCTTCTCGCAGCCATCATGACAAAAAAGCTGAAGGTGCATTATACGCAAGGGAACCTAAATAATCATATTGGTGTGCCTCTCACAATTCTTTCTGCACCCGAAGATACAGAGATGATGATAATTGAGATGGGCGCCAACCATATAGGGGAGATCCGGACTCTCTGCCTTGTAGCAAAGCCTGATTACGGGATCATTACAAATATCGGCACAGCACATATCGAGGGTTTTGGCTCTTTTGAAGGAGTCGTTAAGGCTAAGACGGAGTTGTACGAATACCTTCGGAAGGTGAATGGCATTGCAATTTACAATGATAAAAATACCTTGCTTGCTGAAAAAATATTCAGAATATTAAACAGGGCAGTTCCCTACTCAGATCCTACAGGTATTGATCTTATTGTAAAAAAGTTACCATCAGATCTCTACCTTCGGCTGACCGTGACATATCACCGCCAGACACATACCATCAATACCAATCTCTTCGGTGATCATAACCTGGAGAATGCCAGGGCTGCAATAGCCGCAGGATTGTTTTTCGGTGTGGAAATGCACGATATAGCTGAGGCAATTGAAGCCTACCAGCCGGCAAACAACAGATCACAGGTTAAAATATCCGGCACAAACACTCTGATCTGCGATTCATATAATGCAAACCCTGTAAGCATGTCTTATGCCCTGGAATCTTTTGCGGCGATCAGAGCTGAAAGTAAAATGGCAATACTGGGTGATATGCTGGAACTTGGAGAGAAGACAGAAGATGAACATTCAAAGGTTTTACAACTACTATTGTCATCCGGTATCGAAAACGCTATTCTTGTAGGTCCTGTCTTTTCAAAGATCGCAAAAACATCGGGTTTCCTTGTATTCCCTGATGTCTATAAATTGACAGATCATCTCAAATCAGAACCGGTAAAGGGAAAGACTATACTCGTAAAAGGATCACATGGGACAGGACTTGAAAAGATCTATGATCTGCTTTGAAGGGTCAATGAGGTCTGTCTGAACCTGTAAAAGTGACGTTTATGAGAAGTACTTCCGATCTGCTGCCCAGTCTTACCCTCGGCCCCCACAAGCCATATCCTGAAGAGACAATGAAGTGGGTATTTCCCTTCTTCATATATCCGTAGCTAAGCTCATATATTTTTTCCGTGAGGTAGTTAAGAGGCCATATCTGCCCGTTGTGGGTATGTCCGGATAACTCCAGATCAACACCTTTACTGGCAGTCTCCCCAAGGTGAAAGGGCTGGTGATCGAGCAGTATTACAGGCTTTGCCGTATCAACCCTTGCAATAAGGGAATCAAGTGGCAGCCTCTCCTTCCTGTAAAATCTCCTGGAATCCCTGTCGATCCTTCCTATCAGCTGAATGCCACCCTTCAGAGTCACAACCTCATCCTTGAGGAGCCGGATCCCTTTGCTCTCTATGTAGGGAATAGTCCTGTCGCCTCCTCCTATAAACTCATGGTTTCCGGTAATTGCATACATGCCGTCAGTACATTGCGGACATGTGAAGTACTGCAGGAGATCACCACGAAGCACAGGGCCCAGCTCTCCATCAACTATATCACCCAGGAGCAGGACAAGATCCGGCTTTAACTCATTTAACATGCCGGAAAGCTTTATTATGCTCCTTTTCCTGATTATACTTCCGAGATGAATATCTGAGACCGCTGCTATGCGAAGATTGTTAATCTCCCCGGCCGATTTGTTTATACTGATATCATACCTGGTTACAACCGGAATAACTGCATTAATAAACCCGGCTGTTATCAGGAGCACTGACACAGAAACAGTGAATATAAATGACCACCTGCGGAAGAGAAGGATATGTTCACCTCCGATGGCTCCGGTGATCTTTAAGCCAGCAATGACAATGTCTGAAATAAGAAAGAACAGGAATCCGTAAAGCATAAATGCAAGCCAAAAGCCGCCTATAATATTGAGAATGTCAGTAATTACAGATGAATGCCTTGACTCAAGAAATTTTGCCGCTATAAATACCGCTGAAAGGATAAAGAAGATAAGCGAATAGAGCATCCTGTGATCCTGCAGAACAGGAAGCGACCTGTATCCCTTGTAATAGATGTAAATATTTACAAGGGAGTATATCGTAAGAACTATGCTGAAAAATACAATCATTTGGAACCTTTTCATTTTGGTTTAATTATCTCTCTTAAGACGTTTATAAGTTTTATTTCCTTTGATATAAAACTGAAGAACCACACTCTTGTTCAAAATTAACCCTTCGCTGCCGTAATTTCCGAGCTCTTTTACCATCTTCCTTTTCAGCTTAAGATCGCCTTTGGACTTGTAATATTGGATATGAGCCCTTAGGACCGAATTAAAATAGCTAAACCTGCCTGACAGCAGGAACATCAGGGCAGCCATTCCATCGAGTATCCTCCTCATTAACAGAATATAAAACAGTTTATCGTCCTCCAGGTTCTTGTAAAGCATGAAGAGGCTGTTCCTGAAATTCAGATAGATTTTGAAAGGCGAATTATAATCAAGAGATCCTCCGCCGATATGATATACCTTTGACTCGGGAGTGAAGCCTATACGGTACCCTGCCCTATGCAGCCTCCAGCACAGATCTATCTTCTCCATATGCGCAAAAAATGCCGCATCAAATCCGCCGCATTTTTTCCATGCTTCCGACCGGATAATCATGCACGCCCCGCTGCTCCAGAATATATCGGTCTGATTGTCGTACTGCCCCTCATCTTTTTCAGCAACATTCAGGATGCGCCCGCGGCAGAAAGGATAGCCATATTTGTCAATAAACCCTCCCGCAGCACCGGCGTGTTCGAAATAATCTCTGCACTCGAGGGAAAGTATTTTAGGCTGACACGATGCAGCACCGGAATTTTCATCCATATACCTTACCAAAGGCTGAAGCCAGCCTTCTGTAACCTCTATATCAGAATTTATAAGGACGAAATATTCAGCTTCCAGCTTCTCAATTGCAAGATTGTATCCCTCAGCAAAGCCCCAGTTTGTGTCAAAGCGTATCACCCTTACATCACTGAAGTTCTCCTCTACCCAGTCTGCCGAACCATCAGTCGAACCATTGTCAGCAACACATATCTCCGTTCTGGCATCTGCTGAATATTCAACCACCTTGCCCAGAAACTTCTTCAGGTATGCAATTCCGTTCCAGTTCAATATGACAATGAAAGTCTTCTTCATTGTGCAGCCGGTCTTTTATGCTTCCATCTTTTATGACTCCAGATCCAGTATTCAGGCCGGGCTCTTATTAATTCCTCCAGTCTTCTGACATGAGCCTCGGTTATGGTATTTTCAGGCAAGTCTGCAGAATGTTCGAAGAGAATTTCAGCGGTATAGCTATAGTGTCCTCTTTTTATCTTCTGTACATTGAAGAATACCACTGCCATATCATATTTAATGGCGACTTTCTCCACTCCGGTATAAACGGGTGTATCCTGGTTCATAAAGGTTGTCCAGTACTTGAGTTCGCTGATTGGAGGTGTCTGGTCGGTAATAAATGAATAGATGCCGCGTGTGTTGTTTCTTCTTAGCCCAAGGATAGTTCTTATAATATTCGACATCGGAGTAAGTATCATGCCTCTCTTTTCCCTGAGCTGGAGCATAAACCTGTCAAACTGTTTATTGCGCAGAGGTTTGTATATTGAAACAGTTTGGTAGTCGGTGTAATATATTATACTCTGCAGCCACTCCCAGTTATTGTAGTGAGCCATAACTGCCGCAATATCCCGACCCTCGCTGAAAAGGCGGTGCAGAAGTTCAGGATTGGTCATTGTTGCCCTTTTTACTGCCTGCTTCCTGCTCATATGGGCCAGCTTTGGAATCTCCACAAAGAGATCTGCAAGATGATGATAGAATTTTTTTTCAATGGACCTAATCTCTTCATCGCTCTTTTCAGGAAATGAATTGCGGAGGTTCGTAAAGACGACCTCCCTGCGGTAGGAAGGGAAATAATAGAGTATAATGAATAAAAAATCGGAGAATATATACAGAACCGGAAGCGGAAGAAGCATGAATACCCAGTTGAATATGTAATATATATAGAATCCGGCAGGACCCATCAGGTTCAGGGGAATTATTAGTGTATAAATTTACTTACATTTTCAAGAAATTCTTTATAAATCCTGACTGATGATGCCAGAATTTCATCGCCATTCAGATTATTTTCATTTCCGGAAAAATCGCTTACTCTTCCTCCTGCTTCCCTGACAAGGATGATCCCTGCTGCTATATCCCATGGATGCAGGCCATATTCGTAAAAACCCTCGAATCTACCGCAGGCAACATATGCAAGATCAGTAGCTGCTGATCCCAGCCGCCTGATTCCCTGGGAGTGGAGGCAAAGATGAGTAAGGCTTTCCATATAGGGACCGAGCCGCTGAAAATCACTGTAAGGCAATCCGGTGGCAATAAGACTTTCGGCCAGCTTTGATGCATCCGAGACATTGACTGGCTTGCCGTTCATCCATGTACCGCCACCTTTCCAGGCAGTGAACGTCTCATCTTTACCAACTTCATGTACAACTCCGGCAATAACATCATCATAATCCATTAACCCGATGCTTACAGCATACGGATAGAATCCGTGAAGAAAGTTTGTGGTTCCGTCGAGGGGATCTATTACCCAGCAATATCTGACTCCCACCTTTGTTGACGTCCCCTCTTCCGTTATGAAGCCTGCTTCCGGAAGAATTGCAGTGAGCTTTTCCACAAGCAACCTTTCTGCTCCCTTGTCAACGTAGCTCACGAAGTCATTCAATCCCTTGCTTTCCCTTTGACTTATATCAAATACTTCAGCTTCCTTCCTTATAAAAGAGCCAGCTTCAATGGCAGCCTTTTCGATCTCCCTGCAAATAAGTTTAAGATCCATAATCTATTCAATAATTTCAACTGTCATCCGACCGGATGAAGATACGCTGTTTAATTTTACTTTTTTTACCTGCCCTGCCAGTTTGACATTCCACGGGTGTTCAACCCTGATATAATTTGAAGAGAAACCGGTTATCATTCCTTCAGATCGTGATTTTTCAAACAATACCATGCTAATCTGCCCCCTGTTCAGATAATTGAAATGGGCAGCCTTGCTTTCGGAAAGCTCAATCAGTTTCCTGCTTCTCTCTGCTTTTTCAGCGGGAGAGACCTTCCCCGGAAGGTTTTCGGCAACGGTATCAGGCCTTTCTGAAAAGCTGAATACATGAAGATATGACAGAGGCAATCCTTCAATAAAAGAGAAGGTATCCTCATAATCGGCATGAGACTCGCCAGGAAAGCCGACAATAACATCAGCGCCTATGCCTGCATATGGCATGAGCTTCCGTATCATGCTGACCCGCTCGCGGAAAAGCTCCCTGGTATACCTTCTTCTCATGAGCCCCAGTATTTTATTGCATCCGCTCTGAAGTGGCATATGGAAATGAGGAAGGATCTTTTCGTTCCCTGCTGCCATTTCGATTATTTCATCTGTGAGCAGGTTGGGCTCGATGGAGGACATCCGGTATCTTTCGATGCCGTTAACGCTGATAAGCCCGGCAAGAAGGGCTCTGAATGATTCTCCCGTCGATCTTCCGAAGTCGCCGATATTAACTCCCGTAAGGACAATTTCCTTTATTCCCCTCTCAGCTATTTTTTCGGCTTCCCTTATCACCTCTTCAATTTCGGGATTCCTGCTCTTGCCCCTGGCCATAGGGATCGTACAGTATGAGCAGCCGTAATCACAGCCATCCTGAACCTTCAGGAACGAACGGGTTCTGTCTCCCAGGGAATAAGAGGTGTTAAAGGTGTCTGATGAGCTGAGTCCAAAAGAGTGAATTTCGGTTTCCGATCTCTTTCCGTTGTCACCCAGATAAGCTGCAATATCAAATTTCTCATTTGTCCCGAGGACAAGATCTACGCCAGGTATTGAGGATATCTCCTGTGGCTTTAGCTGGGCATAGCAGCCCACTACTGCAATAAATGCCCCGGGCGACATCGAGACGAATTTCTTTATTGCCTGCCTGCATTTCCTGTCTGCAGCATCAGTTACAGAGCATGTGTTTATAACATAGATATCTGCTTTTGAAGCAGGAGAGACCCTTTCGTACTTATCCTCCGGGAACGATCGTGAAATGGTGGATGTTTCTGCAAAATTCAGCTTGCATCCAAGAGTATGAAAAGCTACCTTTTTCTTTGTTGCATTCATTTTTCAGAACCACAGAGGCTTCAGGCACAAGGTGGCATGTGATTATATCAGGGCGTTGTCCTTAAACTTTCATTTATTAAGGCCACTAAGATAAACATTTCTGAATTCGATATCCTTGCCTTCGCTCTGGAGTGAGATGCTACCACTGCTTACCGACGTATTTGTTCCCTTATTTAACAGGATGCCATTCACATAAACCTCAATTGTATTTCGTGAGCATACGACCTCCATAGTGTTCCATTGCCCGGCCGGCAGCTCGGATGATGGCCCTTTTTTCCTGACTACCGCATTTGACTTATCTGTCCGTTCATCCATGTCGGCACCGCTCATGCAGACGAAATCTCCGGCATTGCCTGCCTGCAGCTGGCATTCTATGCATTTCAGCCAGATAGCATCGGGAGTCTGACAGTGAACAAATACCCCTGAATTTGTGGCTTCCGTTGGCCAGCGCCACTCGACATGAAGCCGGTAATTCGAATATGTGCCTTTGGTGCGCATATATCCGAATGGATTTCCTGTTATATGGATTATCCCATCCCTTGCCGTGAAAACTGTGGCCGGATCAACGGTATTATCCTTCAGGAAGAAGACCCAGTTGGAGAGGTCTTTGCCATTAAACAGCCTGACTGCTTCCTGTTTATTCAGGCTACTGTTCTCCGGTTTCTTCTCATTTGTCTGGGCATTGATCAAAAGAGATGTCGCAAGCAGTGCAGCAATTAATATTGCGTGGAACTGCCTTCTTGTGGATTTAATCATATCGTGATTTTCTATAATAATTTACTGGCCAGTTCCGCAAGGAAGCTTCTTTCGCCTTTTACAAGGTTCACGTGTGCAAAAATATCCTGGTCTTTCATTTTGTCCGACAGATAGCTGAGCCCGTTCGATGCAGTATCGAGGTAGGGTGAATCAATCTGCTCAATATCGCCCGTAAAGACCATTTTGGTCCCTTCCCCTGCCCTTGTGATAATAGTTTTTATCTCGTGGGGGGTAAGATTCTGTGCCTCATCAACTATGAAGAATATGCTTGAAAGACTCCGGCCCCTTATATATGCAAGGGGGGTAATTACAAGTTTCTCCTCTTTCATCATATCATTGATCCTGAGGAACTCAGGGCTCTGGTGACTGAATTTATGCTTTATTACTGTCAGGTTATCATATAAAGGCTGCATGTAAGGATCCATCTTTTCCTTCACATCACCCGGAAGAAATCCCAGGTCCCTGTTTGCCAGCGGTACTATCGGCCGGGCAAGGAATATCTGCTTGTACCTCTTATGCTGTGCCAGTGCGGCGGCAAGCGCGAGAAGCGTTTTTCCGGTCCCTGCCTTCCCTGTGAGTGAAACCAGCTGGATATCGGGATTCGAAAGTGCTTCTATTGCAAATGTCTGCTCAGCATTACGCGGATCAATTCCGTAAGTTGTCTGCTTGATAACCCTGGTGAGCACTTTATTGACCGGATTAAAATGTGCCAGGGCGCTTGAACCATTATTTTTCATTATGAAAAACTGATGCCCCGACAGATTTCCGTCCATATTGAATTCTGTAACGCTCACACCATCGGGCACCTCATAAAGCTTGCTGATCGCCTCCTGGTTCACACCCTCGAGTACCCTTATCCCCTTATAAAGATCATCAATGTTGGCAACTTTGTCATTCTCGTAATCCTGTGCCATTATACCAAGCGACTTAGCCTTCATCCTGAGATTGATATCCTTGGTAATCAGCACAACGGTTTTATCCTTGTTTGTACTGCATACCCACTCCGCTATTGCAAGAATCCTGTGATCAGCGTTTCTTTCAGGAAATGACTGGCTTACCTTCTCCGAAAAGTCCTTTCCCGTTTCAATATGCATATTGCCGAGGTTTTCTCCCAGGGGTATATTGGCAGTGAGCAGCATATCGCCGGAGAGCTTGTCAAGCTCCCGTGTAAACTCGCGGGCATGAAAGTTGATAAGGTCATTGCCTCTTTTAAATTTGTCGAGTTCCTCAAGTACAACAATAGGTATTATTATATCATTCTCTTCAAAATTGTATATGCATTTATAATCATGGAGCAGAACATTAGTATCAATTATAAAAAGTTTCTTGTGGTGCTTTTTTCTCATCTCAATAAATTAATTATCAACACTATATGCTTAAGAAGCAACGGCTGTCACGAATTGCAAAAGTAACTAAATTAAGCTAAATAACGTCAACTGACTGCTAAGTTTGTTAATATTGTGAAGGGAAACAGAAAATCAATGTTTCGCCGAAGAGTATGACATACAAAGAAACTCTCGAATTCCTTTTCAGCCAGCTGCCTGCCTATCACAGGATTGGCAAGGCAGCCTATAAAGGCAATCTGGATATAACAGTCGCTCTTGATAATTATTTCGGGCATCCCCACAGGAACTATAGGTCAATTCATATTGCCGGGACCAATGGCAAGGGGTCTGTCTCTCATCTCATGGCTTCTGTACTTCAGGAGGCCGGTTTTAAAACCGGATTGTACACTTCACCCCATCTCAGGGATTTCAGGGAGAGGATAAGGGTGAACGGCCAGATGATACCGGAGAGCTCAGTAATTGATTTTACTCAAAATCACAGGTCTGTTTTTGAAAAACTCAAACCCTCTTTTTTTGAGATGACAGTTGCCATGGCGCTTGACTATTTTGCCATGCAGTCTGTAGATGTTGCAGTAATTGAGGTCGGTCTTGGAGGCAGGCTAGATTCAACAAATATTATCACCCCCGTCTTGTCTTTAATTACGAATATCGGGCACGATCACATGGATCTGCTGGGCGACACACCTGAGAAGATTGCATATGAAAAGGCTGGCATAATAAAAAGAAATGTTCCTGTAATAATTAGCGAGACCCAGCCCGAAGTAAAGAATGTTTTTTTGACCAGGGCAGCCGAAGCAGGATCGGCTATCTCATTCGCTGATACACTATTTTCATGCATTTTCGATGAATATCAGTCATTGAACGGCTCAAGAAAGTACTGGATGAGAGACTTGGTAAATCACAGCGAATCTGAAGGACTTTCGGTTCTCTGCGGTGACTATCAGTCCCGTAACCTGCAGGCTGTGTTCAGTGCATTCAGCAATCTTCAGTCTCTATTTCCGGTTTCCTCCAGGCATCTCACCGACGGCATCAGGAATGTCATACAGAATACAGGATTTGCCGGCAGGTGGCACATTCTGAATCATCAGCCTCTTATAATTTGTGATACCGGCCATAACATGGAGGGACTGGAACTGGTCACTGGTCAGATACGAAAGATCCCCAAGTCCTCCCTGCACATGATTCTGGGTTTTGTAAATGATAAGGATCTAGGCTCTGTAATGCCACTTTTTCCACTCGATGCAACATATTATTTTACTAAAGCTTCTGTACCGCGAGCAATGGACGAGAAGATACTTCTTGCAAGGGCAGAGGCTTACGGGCTTAAAGGTGCCGCTTATCCGGATGTTAAATCAGCATTGTTAAAAGCTCTTGAAAGTGCGGAAAAAAATGATGTTATATTCGTGGGAGGAAGTACATTTATTGTAGCAGAAGTGGTTTAACAATGAGCAAGTGAAAATATCAAGTCCTGAACAAATTATAAACTGTTTTGTCAGTTTAACGGAATTATGGATTAAACAAAATAGAAAATGAAAAAAGTCCCGTCTCTGATACTGTTTCTGATTCTGGCAATAAATCTCCACAGTCAGCCGGATGGGAAACTGGTCATTCTACATACCAACGATCTCCATTCGAGGCTCACTGGCTATGCTCCTGAATCGGCTTATACACCTCTTTCACAGGGCGATGACAGTACAACAGGAGGTTTCGCCAGGATAGCCGGAATTATTAAGACAGAAAAGAAAAAGAATAAAGGGGCAATGCTTGTTCTGGATGCCGGTGATTTTTTCATGGGGACTCTTTTTCCAGGGCTGGAGGCAGAAACCGGATTTCAGCTCAGGCTGATGAAAAAGATGGGTTACGATGCCGTTGCTCTTGGAAATCATGAGTTTGATTTTGGCCCGGCCTGGCTCGCAGGAGTGATCAGCAGCTCTGCATCCAGAGGAGAGATCCCGTCGATATTATCGAGCAACCTCATATTCGATGAAAAAGATGGCCGCGACGATTCTCTTGAAAAGCTCTGCAGCAGTAGCCTGATAGCACGTAAACTGCTTATTGAACGCGGGGGGCTGAAGATAGGCATCTTCTCTGTCCTGGGAAAGGAAGCTGCAGGTTTTGCGCCTAAGGCAGCTCCTGTAACTTTTAAAAGCAGGATTTCCGTTGCAAAGGAGATGGTAAAGGAGCTTTCAGCTGAAAAATGTGATATAATCATCTGTCTTTCGCACTCCGGAATTGTCAGGGATAAAAATGGCGAGTGGACTGGAGAGGATTTTGAGCTGGCAAAGAAGGTTAAGGGAATAAGCCTCATAATAGGAGGCCATTCCCATAGCAGTCTCGATAAAGCTATTGTTGTTAACGGAATTCCTATAGTTCAGACAGGGGAATTCGGAAAATTTGTCGGCAGCCTGTCGCTCTCTTTTGCCGGCGGGAAGATGAGTGTCGATGATTGCAGGCTCATCCATGTTAATGACATTGTTGAGGCAGACAAGGATATCTATGATATGATAGAAGAACAGAAGCAAAAGATATCTGTTAATGTGCTAAACCAACTCGGACTTGCGTACGAAAAGCCTGTAGCCAGGGCATCCTTTGTTGTTTCGGGGAATGATACCGGCAATAATTTTACTGAGAGCAACCTGGGCCCGATGGTGGCCGATGCCATCCATTCATATGTAAATAGCCTCAACAGCAAGGGCACTGATGTAAGCATAATAGCTGCCGGAATGCTCTTTGACAGAATTCTGCCCGGCATGCAGACAGCGCCGGATATTTTCAGGATTGTTCCCCTGGGATCGGGCAGTGATAATGTCCCGGGCTATCCCCTTGCGAGGCTATATATTACAGGCCGTGAGCTGAAAAACGTACTTGAGGTTCTCCAGGTGGCCTACAAATCAAGCGCTGATAACTATTGCTATTATGCTGGCATCAGGGTGGAATACAATCCCGACAAAGGCTTTCTCCGGAAGATTAAAAAAGTTGAACTGGTACGTCCTGCCGGAATATTGATCAATGTGGATTTTGAAAAAAGAAATAAAACGCTTTATTCAATAACCGCAGATTCGTATATGCTTGAGTTTATTGGCATAATAAAGAAAAAAAGCTTCGGAATAGTCAATGTGGTACCAAAAGACGGAAATGGAATGAAAATAACGGATATGAAGAGTACTGTCATAGATATGGATGAATCCAGAGATGGGATACAGGAGGGCAAGGAGTGGCTGGCGCTGATAAACTATCTTAGCCTGATGAAAGATACTGACGGAGACGGCATTCCAGATATTGATACAAGGTATTCTGAACCGGTAAAGTGCTTTTTCACTGTGAAAGGTAAATAGAAGTGTTCGTGTCAGCATGTCCGATCGCCGGGGATCCGGCCTTCATTATGTAGAATTTTTGTAAGTTTGTAGACTGAAATTAAGACAATGGGAATAAGTATTTTCTTCTGGATAGGCTTCCATATTTTCATTTTCATCATGCTGGCCCTTGATCTGGGGGTCTTCCATAAAAAAGTTCACAAGGTTCCTTTAAAGGAGGCGATTGTATGGAGTATTGTCTGGATCTCACTGGCTTTGATTTTCAGCATCTTAATTCCTCTTGTCATATACCCGGAGCCTGGTCTGGGAAAGGTTAAAGCTCTTGAATTCCTTACCGGTTATGTGATAGAATATTCTCTGAGCGTGGACAATATTTTTGTATTTATCCTGATCTTTTCCTATTTCAAGGTCGACGACAGGTATCAGCACAAGGTATTGTTCTGGGGTATCCTGGGAGCACTTATAATGAGGGCAATATTCATCTTCGCAGGTGTAGCTCTCATCAACAGGTTCCACTGGATTGTGATCATCTTCGGAGGATTCCTTGTTTTTACAGGTGTGAGGATGCTTTTCCAGAGAGATGCGCCATCTGATCCTGAAAACAATCCTGTCGTCAGATTCTTCCGAAAATTTCTGCCCGTTACAACTACAATGCACGGAGACCGTTTATTCATAAGGCAGAACCAGATGCTGCATGCCACTCCTTTGTTCCTGGTGCTGGTTGTTATTGAAACTTCTGACCTGATATTCGCTGTTGACAGCATCCCGGCTATCCTGGCGATAAGCAAGGATACCTTTATAGTATATACATCTAATATTTTTGCAATCCTCGGACTGAGGTCGCTTTACTTTGCCATTGCAGGTATTATGGGTTATTTCCGTTACCTTAAGACGGGTCTGGCATTTGTGCTGACCTTTGTAGGACTGAAAATGCTGCTGGCATTCTTCAACTTCGAAATTCATATTGTATTGTCGCTGGTAATAATAGTATCAATCCTTCTTCTTTCAGTTTTAGCTTCTGTTATTATCAGGCAAAAGGAAAAGGAATGAAGCCCCAGATTCAAAAACCACCAACATCATGGCCTCTGATTATCCTTTTTCTAATAATCATTATCAGCGTTGCAATTGCCGGCATTACTTACTATAACTATCAGAAAGATAATCTTCTGACTGAGAAGCTGCAGGAGCTGTCAGCTATTTCGGACCTTAAGATCAGGCAGATTACGCAATGGCGATTTGAGAGGCTTGCTGACGGGCGGTTTCTTGGCGACGACATAATGCTACAGCAGAAGATATCTACTTTCCTGAAACATCCAAAAAGCAAATGGGCTTTTAAAACGACCCAACGAACGCTGAAATCGCTCACTGAGAATTTCGACTACAGAAATGCAGTTCTTCTTGACCTGGAAGGCAGATCCCGACTCGCTTTCCCGGACGGAGACACTGCAACAGAGGATAATCTGCACCAGCTTCTGCCTGATATCAGGCGCGACAGGAAAGTCTATATGACCGATCTTTACCTGAACAGTTCCTCATCCAATGTCAATATTGATCTTATTATACCTCTGCTTGGTTCGGGCGCAAATGATACGCTGGTAACAGGCTTTCTCCTTCTCAGAATTGATCCGGAGAAGGTTCTCTACCCTCTTCTGAAGTCTTGGCCGGTCCCAAGCAAAACTGCTGAATCGTTGCTTGTAAGAAAAGAGGGTGATGAAATTTTATATCTGAATGAGCTGAGACACGTTAAGAATACTGTCCTTATGCTCAGGAAACCTGCTTCGGATGAGAAGCTCCCGGCCGCAATGGCTGTTAAGGGAGTTAAAGGAACAATAGATGGAGTCGACTACAGGAATGTGCATGTTGTTGCTTCAATGAAGAAAATTCCGGGTACACCCTGGTACATGGTGGCAAAAATGGACCGGGATGAAGTTTTCTCGGTTCTGAACAGCCAGATGCGACTACTAATTACCGTCCTTGTCCTCTTCATTACCGCTATCGGGTTGTTCCTGGGATTTCTTCTCTGGAACCAGAGAGTCCTCTTTTATCGCGAAAAGTACGAGTCTGAGCTGAACAGGCTTGCCCTGTTCAAGCACTTTGACTATATACTGAAATTTGCCAACGATATTATTTTCCTGCTCGATAAGGATCTTAAAATAGTTGAAGCCAACGATCGCGCTTTGGAGGTTTATATGTTCAGCAGGAATGAGCTTATAGGAATGAATCTCAGAAGGATTCAGGCAGATGAGACCCTCTCCTCTATTTCAGATCAGATAAGCGCAGTTAATGAGGATGGCTCGGCAACCTTTGAAACAGTTCATAAAAGGAGAGATGAGACGCTATTCCCAGTGGAGATAAGCTCACGGGTCGTGGATATTGAAGGCACTCAGTATTATCAGACAATAGGAAGAGATATAACTGAGAGGAAATCTGCAGAAGAGACTCTTCGCGACAGTGAGCTCAGATTCCGGAAAATATTTGAGGAGAGCCCTTTCCCTATGGTAATTACCGGGAAGGATTTTGGAATAATAAGAGCTAACGATTCGTTTTGTAAAATGACCGGATACGGGGAAGAAGAGCTTAAGCTGCTTACTTTAAGTAATCTGATCCATCCTGATGATAAGGCAGAAGACCCTGTCAATCTTATGCGCCTTATCGCTGAAGATATTCCCGTATATCATAATGAAAAGAGGTACCTCCGCAAAAACGGTTCCAGCATTATCGGGTCTTCGACCACAAGCATAATAAGGAATAAACAGGATGAGGTACAATTCTTTATATGGATGGTTGAAGACATTACCCAGAGGAAAAAGGCTGAAAATGAGCTGATAGCTGCCAAGCAGAGAGCTGAGGAAAGTGACCGGCTGAAGACTGCATTCCTTCATAATGTATCTCATGAAATAAGGACTCCGATGAATGCCATAATCGGATTCTCATCCCTGC
>Ga0208980_10000880_pt1 | contig 17772 bp, 15 predicted proteins | sample WetSurMetagenome_3_FD_187993 | JGI IMG/M metagenome (GOLD analysis project Ga0208980, IMG submission 187993) | Wetland microbial communities from Twitchell Island in the Sacramento Delta, sample from surface sediment Aug2011 Site A1 Bulk (version 2) | ecosystem: Environmental > Aquatic > Marine... | reverse complement strand
CCAATAACGGCGCATTGGGGCGGGCAAGGTTGTGATTATGCGGAGAATTGCTCCGGCAAATAAGCGCCAGCCAAATTTGTAATTAAAATTATGTTAGCCTTCTCATCATTCCGGGATCCGGGCGGTTTTTGTTTCCCGTGGAACGGAAAATTTCTTCGCGCAGTCAGTTCTGAGGCACTTGCAGAAATCCAACAGTTCTTGAATTCTGCCAAATGCGGAGAATTGAGTGCACATGGCATGATTGTCCCCATCCGGCGATTAAGTGAGGCCGAACAGAATACACTGGCTACAAGCAAGGATTTTCAGCAAATTGCATGTGCGCGTTCGGTGGGAGCGGTCTTCGAACACGAGAAGATCGAATTTGCCAGCTATCCGTATGAATGGGTTCCTGACATGTTATACGCGGCTGGGCAACTCACCCTCGACTTAGCCCAATCCTGCCTGGACGAAGGTTATAGTTTAAAGGACGCAACCCCATACAATATTCTCTTCAAAGGAAACGCTCCCGTTTTCGTGGACCTGCTTTCGTTCGAGCGCCGCGACCCAAGCGATCCGATGTGGAAACCTCATGCGCAGTTTTGCCGCACCTTTGTATTGCCCCTTCTGGCTCACAAATTCTGGGGGGTTCGCCCCGCTGACATTTTCTGCAGCAGGCGTGACGGATTCGAACCCGCGGAGGTTTATCAATTCTGCAGTTTCTTCCGCAAGCTCCTCCCCCCCCTGCTGACACAAGTCTCGATCCCCACCTGGTTGTCACACAAAGCTGCTACAAAGTCCATTTACCGCGATCGGCTCCTCTCAAGCCCGGAGAAGGCTCGTTTCATTCTCAAATCGCAGTTCAATCGGCTGCATCGCGCCTTAAAGGCGGCTAAACCCAACCGGACCAGGAAGACCGTATGGTCCGACTACATGGAATCTCACAGCTATCCGGAGGTCGTCTTCAAGGCAAAGGAGGATTTTGTAGAGAGCTTCCTCAAAGAAAACAAGCCCGGACGCCTTTTGGACATAGGCTCGAATGTGGGGCATTTCAGTGCATTGGCTGCAAGGAGCGGCGCCAGAGTGGTATCGATTGACTCGGACCTTGGCTGCATCAGTGAGCTCTGGAAACGAGCACACTCAGAAGAACTGGACATCCTTCCACTGGTCATCAACTTCTCTCGTCCAAGCGCTGCAATGGGGTGGAGAAACCGCGAATGCGCCAGTTTTATTGAAAGGGCCGCACTTGCGTTCGATGCGGTGCTAATGCTGGCGGTTTTGCACCATCTCCTGATCACCGAACGTGTCCCTTTGGATGAAATTGTCGACCTTGCAGCAGAATTGACAACCCGCTGGCTTGTAATTGAATTCGTTTCCCCTGAAGATGAAATGTCGAAAGTGTTGACGCGCGGCCGCGACGACCTATATTCAGACATTACGCAGGCGGTTTTTGAAACCTCCTGTCGCCGTCGCTTCCGGATAGTGCGAACCCTGGAACTGGCGAACAAATGCCGATCTCTGTACCTTCTGGAAAAAATTTCCTGACATCATAAACCAACGACAAGATGTCGCTCGAAGGCTCTGACATTTGCACCCTTCCCTTTCGGAGGGAATCTGTGATTCAATTAACAGTTCCGATTATGATATTGCAGCAAGTCATTGCCGGACTGGATAGCGCCGAGGCACGTTCCCATCGCCGTTGCTTTAAAGCATTCTTCAACTGTTTCTTACTGCATAATTGGAGATTGAGTGGACGCATGAAAATCACCCGCTTATATTGGATGCTCCTGGCCCTGGTCCTGGTTTTTCTCTGTCTTGCGCCATTCCGCATGGTTTATGCTTATGTCGACCCCGGAACGGGAAGCTATGTTCTACAACTCCTTCTCGCAGCGTTTTTTGGCCTTCTTTTCACCGTTAAGATCTTCTGGGCTAAGATAAAGGGGGCATTCAAAGGGATTCAAGAGTCATTAAAAAAACGCCGCGAAAATTAGAGCTGAGAATGAATTCCTCAACCGACTCTGTGAAAGCATCGTCCAGTTATGTCGACCTTTCACCGCTGAAGGTCTTTATCCTCAATTTCCTCGATCTCCTCGTACTTTGTTGCCTGTCAATTGCTCAACCCATATTCGATATTTCGGGCAAAAACTCGGGGATTTTTACTGCCAGGGATTCGGACGCCAAGGAAATTATCATATTGGCTGTTGTCGTCACTTTTCTGGCGCCAGTGCTTCTAGGATTGCTGGAATTCATCGCTTCCCTGATTGGAGCGAGATATCGCGACTACACACATCGGGTTTTGGTCTGGCTCCTGATTGCGTTGCTTCTTTTGTCGCCCTTGAAATCACTCTTCCATATTGTTGGGCGTCGCTGGATCCTGATTACTCTGAGTTTTGCCGGGATTCTCTCCGAAAGCTACCTGCGATTTCGCCCCAAGGGATTGGCTTTGGCTTATCTCTCACCTGTGGCACTGATTCTTCCCGCGCTCTTCATGTTGCACACTCCCGTCAGCAAGATCGTAAAGCCCGTTCCCCGTACCAAGATCGAGTATCCGCAAGTCAAGGCCACAGCTCCTGTTGTCATGGTGGTATTTGACGAGTTGTCGTTGACATCCCTAATGGACGATAGCGGCCAAATAAACTCCCGCCTTTATCCTAACTTTGCCGAACTCGCTCGAAGTTCCACATGGTATCGCAACGCTTCATCCATCAGTGAGCTTACCCTGCATTCGATTCCCTCAATCCTGGATGGGCTGATCACGGATCCAAGTGAACAGCTATTGCCCAATGCCAAGGACCATCCGCATTCTCTCATCACACTCCTGGGCGGGAGTTATCGACTGCACGTAGTGGAAAATAATACTCACCTCTGCCCGGAAGATCTCCCCAACACTGCAGCTGAGTCATCTTCCAGATATCAACGCCTCCGCTCGCTCATTTCGGACATGGGCGTTTTGTATCTCTACATTCTATTGCCATCGGACCTGACTCATTCCCTGCCCAATATCACGCTATCGTGGAAGGAATTTGCAGCCGAGTCATCCGCAACCGATACGCGAGAGGAAACTGTTCAGGCCTATAACGACATGACCAGCTTCAGGGACCGCTCCCAGGTTTTCGCCAGATTTGTTGAAGCTATTCGTCCGGATCCCAAACCTGCGTTCTATTTCTTGCACAGTTCGCTCCCTCATGCTCCCTGGGAATATCTGCCTTCCGGGAAAAAATACACGTTCTTAGAAAAACAGATTCGAGGTCTGGTGGGAGTCAATGATCGCGGCCTCGATCCTCAGCTGTGGACAAGCGATGTCTATGCCGTCCAGGAAGCCTGGAAAAGACATCTTCTCCAGGTTGGCTTTGTAGACCGACTGGTAGGAGACCTGGTTGGTCATCTGAAGGAAACAGGCCTCTTTGAACCATGTCTGCTGGTAATAACGGCGGACCACGGACTCAGCTTCCGTGCAAACACATCCCGAAGAGAGGCCTCGCTATCGAATTATGCCGATATTATGGCCATTCCTCTTTTCATCAAGGCGCCCTATCAGAAGGAAGAGGGCATCAATGATTCCAATGTCGAGAGTATCGACATCCTCCCGACTATGGCGGACATCCTGAGAACCCAGCTCCCTTGGCCAACGGACGGGCGATCTGCATTGAGTTCAGCCATTCCGGAAAGAAGTAAAAAAATCACAATTCTCGAGAACGGGCAGCGGCTCGAATTTGATCCACAGCTGGCGGGCAAATTTGACACCATAAAAGAAAAAGTTGCCCTTTTTGGGCATGACCTTGAGGACCTCTTCCGCGCAGGCTCTTACCCGGAACTCATCGGCCAGATTCCGGACAGGGCGCAAGTTGGCAAGTCATCCGTGAGATGCAATTTGGACGGGAGGACCTATCTCGAGAATGTGGACCCGGAGGCCGGCTTTGTGCTGACCAACATCTGCGGCCGCCTGATTAGGGATACGGGGCCAGTCTTCACTCCCCTGGACCTTGCGGTGGCTATTAATGGCCCAATCCGGGGCACTACCCAATCATTCCTGGATGCTAACGGCGCAGAGCGATTTTCAACAGTGCTTTCCGATGCCCATTTCCGGCAGGGATATAACCAGGCAATAGTCTATGCGGTTTCAAAATCCGGAGGCCGGCTTGAATTGGCTGAGATCGAGAGCTCGGAAATTCCCCGATATCAATGGGGCGAGGTTCTCAGATTTGGATCGAAAGGAAATGCGCAATCCAACCAAGCGGAAGGATGGAGCACACCGGAGGAGGGTTTTGCCTGGACTGACGGCAGCCGAACTACGGTGGTTTTGTCTGTTTCACCTCCCCAAAAAGCGATCCGTCTTAAAATGCTTGTAAGTGCTTATGTGAAACCCGACCTATTGAAGAAACAAAGAGTAAGAGTTCTGGTCAACCGGCAGCCAGCAGCGGACTGGGTTTTTGAAAACCGAGATTTTGGGGTTTGGGAAGCTACGGTCCCTCAAAACTTCTTCAACGATCAGAAAAGAACTGTTATTACTTTTGAACTGCCTGATTCGATTGCCCCAAGTACTATAGGCGATGGGGAAGATCGCAGACAACTTGGCCTCGCCGTTGTTTGGCTTCAGCTCAGCGAGGAATAGGGCTAGGCGCTGATTTCAGCGCAGAATTGAATCCTCGACCCATTTATATGCGGATTATGCTTCCGCCTTTGCCGGCATAAATATTCCGATGACGCCGCGAATGCCGACACTCATTACTATGTTGACAAAAAAGGCGAGAAACGCAGCCAACAACAGGCAGCCTGACAATCCCGCCAGTATCATGTAGACGCTGAATTCTCCGTTGAGGTAGATCGATCGGCGAAGCATTCCATTCAACCCCGCCATGCCCATGAATGCCCCCATGCCGATCCCTCCCGCAAGGTGCGCCCAGAAATGAAATATTGCCAGCTTCTGGGAATAGATCTTTGCGCCATTTGTCAGGATGGGAAACAATACATAGAATGCCGAGTACAGAGTCATTGTCAGTCCAACCAGCACCGCAACATGAACGTGCGGCCCGACGATCCATTGGGTGTTATGCAGGATGCGGTTTAATCCCACGTCCGCCTGCATTATGCCTGCCGGAACGGCCAGGGAGAATCCAAGCAGACCCCCGAGCAGAAAACGCAGTTCATTGGTCATCTTTAAGGGGCGGGCGCTCCAGAGGGTTGCGAGAGTTATGAAGAAAGCCAAGCCCTGTGTTATCAATTCGAATGCTGTGACCATTTCGCCCGAAACCACCTTGAGGATTGAGGGTTGAGCTTGATCCGAAAGCAGGTGGTGCGACCAGACAGTCCACGATACGACCAATTCGACAAAGAGGGCCGCACGCGCAATATTCTGCATAAAGAGATTTTTGCCCGTGATCAACGTCGCCAGCAGATACCATGTTCCTGCGACAAAGATGAGCACCAGGCCGTCGGCAATTAGGTCCAGCCCCCACCAGAACCAGTTCTTATAAAGAAGTGCGTCTATTGCAGTCCGGCGCAGATCATAGCCGAGCAGCGAGCCTACCATGTAGACGAGAATCAAAACGCCGGTAAACAGGATAACGCCCGAGTTGAGCGCCATGTCGACAGTGCCCCGAGCAATGGCGGCCACCGGAAGGGAAACCAGGTGTTCCTTTTTCCTGCGTGTGAAAAGATTTCTCAACCCGGTTAATCCTAACGCTGAACCAAGCATTGCGCCGGATGGCTGCCTTTCAAAGCCCTCGGGCGTATAAATTATGGTCGCGAATATGTTGATGATGAATAAAAACGTCGCAACCATTACAAGGGCAATGCCGAGAATAAACACCGTTCCTCCGAGCGGATTGAATTGGCTGAAATCCGCAGGGAGCGGCCAGTAAAGGGTGTAAAGCGGGGCATAATGCGAGACAAAACCGGCGCCCCAAAAGACAAACGTTCCTATCCCGGTGAGAGCCATTGTCCACACCGCAAGCTTATGGCTCCAGAGCGGTCGCTTCATGAGAAATGGCACCAGAAATAAAAAAGCGCCGAACACGATCGAATATGTCGACCCGAAAATTCCGACGAGAGGGTGCGCTGTCAAAATCGCAAAAAACTGGCTCTGGGTGACCATTGGGAACGGCTTAATCTCATAAACCCTCATGATCATCCCTTCGATAATCGCAAAACCGTAGTAGATCAATCCGATGACTACGAATCGCAGAGTGTTCTTTTGCATCGGCGTCAGTTTTTCCGGTTTAAACAGGGCTTGCTCTCCGGCAAGCAGTGTATCGATGAATGTCATATCTTTACCTCGGCTTTGAAACTGAGTTGACTATTCAGGCTTGTCGCCTTCAACCACCTCGAGCGCATTCTCGACGATCATGTCCGCACCCTTCGGCCCGGAATATTCAGTCGAGCGAATGGTATACACTCCCGGCCGGTCGAACTTCCACAGCACATCGTTCCGATGCCCCGGCACAACCTGCATCTGGAACAACATCGAGTTGTCCTTGCGAAAAAGCCCGAAACCATAAGTCAGATCATTGGATTTCACATCGAACAGAACCAGATCGCCCGTCGCAACCACCATTCGCTCGGATGGAAGCCGAAATTGATGATTCTCGACCGTGATGTCAAACGCCTTGTCAGGCTTATAGTCACTCCGGTTCAGATCCACTTTCGCCCATGGAATAGTGTTGTAGGTAATTATGTGCAGTGAAACCCCGAGTATGGCGAGAAAGAGCACAAAAGCGTAGAAAACTCCTGTTTTGACAGGGCTTCCTTTTCCAGCTCGCGTAATCTTGTATGCAAACCAGGCCATTACCGAGATGATTGCCAGGCAGTAAAACGTATAGGCAATCGTTTGCCCGTATAAAACGACGTTTGAGTCAACCATTTGCGCCCCCCACCGTTCTGAGGAAGAAAATCAGAAAATATGGAAACAGCCGCCTTATTTTCGTGATGAGACATTTTACCGCTTTTTTAATGTGGCCGTTGCAAAAAGCGGCGAGGGATGCGAGTATTTTCCGCTTACAGTTTAATTTCTCTGAGCTCCCATAAGGGAGAGGGCCCGGAGAAAATTATCCAAGCCGATGTTGGGCGAGAATTGAAAAGGACTGCAAAATGAATTCCGGCAAGAAAATGACCATTCTTTCGGGCATCCAACCCTCAGGAAATCTGCATTTGGGAAACTATTTTGGCGCAGTACAGCAGTTTCTTGAATTCATCGAGGGAGGGCACCAATGCTTCTACTTTCTGGCAAATTATCATGCACTGACGTCACTGCGTGATCCCACGCGGCTGCTTGAGCTGACGCGCAGCACCGCTGCCGACTATCTGGCATTGGGGCTGGATCCCGAGCGATGTGCAGTCTACCTGCAGAGCGATCTGCCGGAGGTCTGCGAACTCCAGTGGATCCTAACCACAGTTACACCTATGGGACTGCTTGAACGTTGCCATGCCTATAAAGATAAGGTGCAGCAAGGACTGACGGCAGACCACGGATTATTTGCCTACCCGGTACTGCAGGCCGCGGATATTCTGATTGTGCGGGCCGACAGGGTGCCGGTCGGGCAGGATCAAAAACAGCATATCGAAGTTACCAGGGATATAGCGCAATATTTTAATACCGCATATGGTGAAGTGTTCAAGCTTCCGGACGCATTCATCCCTGAGCATGTCGCGGTTGTTCCCGGGCGGGATGGCCGTAAGATGTCGAAGTCGTATGGCAATACGATCGAATTGTTCGCGCCGGAAGAAGAGGTCCGCCGGCAGATTTATTCAATTGCAACAGATTCAGCGACCGTGGCTGAACCCAAAGATCCCGACAAGAGCAATCTTTATGCGGTTCTGAAGCTGTTTTGCACTCCGGAGAAGGCCGAGGATTGGGCGGATCGGTTTCGCAGCGGGGGCCTGAGTTATCGCGAAGTAAAGCAAGCCGTTTTCGAGCTTTTTATGGAAAGATTCGAACCTGCCCGCACCAGACGCAAACAGCTCGACAAAGAGCCGGAATATGTCGAACAGGTTTTAAAGCGCGGGGTGGCACAGGCTCGAGCAATCGCGCAGCCGCTGGTGCGCCATGTCCGGGCAACCATCGGGATCCCGTAAATTTTTTTAGCGGTTTCCCATAGCCTCTTCCACTTCGGGAATGGTCTTGGGGATTCCGGGACCAAGCACGCGGGCTCCCTGAGAGGTCACAAGCACGTTATCTTCGATCCGAATGCCGCCGAACCCGCGGAACTCATCCATTTTATTATAGTTTATAAAATCCCTGTGGAGTCGTTCCTGCTTCCAACGGTCGATGAGTGCGGGGATAAAGTAAATGCCCGGTTCGATTGTGATGACGAAGCCGATTTCCAAAGGCCGTGTGAACCTCAAGAACTTCATGCCGAACTGCGCGCTTCTTTTTTCTCCCTTGGCATATCCCACTATTTCTTCTCCAAGGTCCTCCATGTCATGAGCATCCAGTCCCATGCAGTGACCCAGCCCATGAGGCAGAAAGAGCGCATGGGCGCCCTCGGCCACGGCATCGGCTGGATTGCCTTTCATTAAGCCGATGTCCCGCAAGCCTTCCGCCAATACCTTGCAGGCTTCAATGTGCAAATCCCGGAAGGGAATGCCGGGCTTAACCATGCCGATTGCCGCCAGCTGAGTTCTGAGAACAATCTGATAGATCTCAGCCTGAAGCGAACTGAATCTTCCCGAAATGGGAAACGTGCGGGTTATATCCGAAGCATAATATCTGGGAGACTCTACCCCGGAATCGTTTAACAGCAACTGTCCCTCCGCGAGGACACCGTCATAGGAATGGTTGTGCAGGATTTCTCCATGAATCGTGACAATAGGAGGGAACGACTGACTGCGGTTGTGGGCAACTGCGATTGCTTCAATAACACTGAGAATTTCAAATTCGCGCATGCCCGGACGGGTGGCGGCCATCGCTGCGCGATGCATCTTGTCGGTTATGCAGAGCGCATCCTCTATTTCGAAGACCTCCGCCTCCGACTTGATCAATCGTTGCTTTGCCACCTCCGCAATCAGCCTCTGAGATGCATTTTTGACCACATCTCCGAGTGCGATTGCCAGAAACTCGGCGATTCTCAGCATCGTGGGTGCCTGGTAAGGAGGCAGATAGTGGATGGGCAGGCTCTGGGCTTTTGCTTTTTGGATGTAAGTGCCGAGCCGAGCCATATCTTCGATGGTGTCTATTCCTGCTTTACGCGCCATGTCCACATGGGTTTGGCCACTTCCGGCCCAGACGATGTCATCCATGGTTATTGGATTGCAGAACAAAACATCATAATCGGATTCGGGAAACGAAAGGAGGCCGAGGTCCTGCTCTGCGAGTCCCGTGTAATAGAGGAAATGCGAATTTTGCCTGAAGGGATAGTACGGATTATCGGCGTAGTTGCGCGGCTGCATGCTCTGACCCAACCATAGGGTCACACAGTTTCCCAGGGCTTCGCGCAGCTTGTTCCGCCTTTCCCGATAGATCTGCGACCAATCCAGATTAGATTTCTGTTCGTGCATCGGACCCTGCTTTCTTCACAGTTTATGGTTTTTGGATTCGAGCATCTTTTTAAGGCGCTCAACCTCGCTCCTGAGTTTTTTTTCTCGCGAGTGAATGGAAAACAGATAAATTGCGAGAATAACCCAGATTGCGGAGTATGCCGAGAAAAGAAAACCCATGGAGTTCATCGTCAGGCTCCTACTTTACGTTCCAACAACTCGACCTCATAACGTGTCGATTCAAGAAAATATCGGCGGCGGATTACATACAGAAACAGGACAAGGAATGCCGCCACACAGGCATAAAATGCCGGCCGCATGGCAGAGGACAATCCTCCAGTTTCCAACATCGGCGACGGATGAATATCGCGCCACCACCGGATTGAAAACCAGACTATCGGCGCATCCACGAATGCAACAATTCCAAAGACGGCTGAAACCATGGCACGTCGATCCGGATCCGGCACATAAGCCCGGATCAAGAGATAAGCGACGTAAAGCATCCAGAGAATCAGGGAAGAGGTCAGGCGCGGTGACCAGGTCCACCAGACAAACCACACCGGTTTAGCCCAGATAGGCCCCGTAATAAGCACCATGCTTATGAACATGACGCCAATTTCGCCGGCAGAAAGGGCCAGGTTGTCCCATCGCCGATCCTTCTTGATCACAAACATCAGGGATGCGGCAAAATTGACGGAAAAGGCGAGTATGCCCATCATCGCTGATGGAACGTGAAAGTAGAAGATTCGCTGCAGGTCTCCCATGGTCTTTTCTTGTGGTGCTTGCAGAAACGCCATATAAAGCGCAGCAATCATTCCCACCAGAACAAGCACACCCAGGATGGCATCAAAGGTGGACTGCCTTTTTTGATCCATCGTTCAGTCCTCCAGCACATACTCAAACAGCAGATACGATATTGTGGCAAAAATTATCGTGAAAACCGACAGAATGGTGAGGGGAAGTTTCAGCCCTCCTTCGCTGACGCCGTTGAGCACCATGTTAGTCGCCTCAACGGCATTTACCAGCACCGGCAAAACAACGGGAAACAAAATCAGAGGAAGGAGCGTCTCACGCATTCTTGTATTTATCGAGATTGCGGAAAGCAAAGTCCCGGCTGCCGCAAAACCAAGTGTCCCCAAGAAAAAGATCAGCGCCAGGCAAGGAATCTCCTTCCAGACCGTAAGGTTGAAAAAAACCAGGCAGAAAACAAAAATGATCAATTCGGCAACCAGCATGAACACAGTAACAGCAAGCATTTTTCCGACGTAGATCACGCCTCGGTCTAGGGGGACCATAAGGAGTCCTTCCAGGCAGTTGTTTTCCTTTTCCACCGCAAAAATGCGATTGAGCCCCAATGTTCCCGAGAAAGCGAAAGCCGCCCACAAAACTCCCGGCACCATCGACCGGATGGAATCGTCCGCGCCTGCAAGCGCAAAATGAAAAACGACCAGAACGACGATGCCAAAGAACAGCATGGCATTGAGCGAATCCTTGGTTCTCAGCTCGATCAACAGATCTTTGCGAAAGACTGCCCAGATCTTAGACAACACGCCCGCCCGCATTGTTCACCACTCCCCCATCAGCATTGGACACTCCCAAGCGTTTGAATAAGTGCCCTATGATAAGAAGAATCAGCCTCTTATGTTTCTCCCCATCAGTTCTCCTTCACCAAGGCATTATAGCTTTCTTGAAATTGGCTCAGACTCATGGATGTTTTGGCAAAATCTCGCGCAATAATTCCCCTTTCGATGACCACCAGGCGATCCGCAAGCATGTAACCCAATTGCGCGTCATGAATGGCCATAAGGCACGTTTTGCCGCGGTTACGGTCTTCCGACAGACGGTTAATCATGAACTCCGTTCCTGGCTGATCCAGTCCTGTGAATGGCTCATCAAGGAGCAGGATGGAGGGGTCGCTAAGAAACACCCGGGCTATCGCAAGTCGTTGCTGCATGCCGCGGGAGTAGTTGCGCACCGGTTCTCGCCCGCGCCCAGCCAATCCTACCCATGCAATGCACTCCTGCAAATGCTCGTCCGTTGAGGGCAGGCCCTGCAGTTGCGAATAGAAGCGAAGGTTTTCCAGGGCTGTCAGGTCTCCATAAAGCGAGGTGCTGTGCGAGAGGTAGCCAATCATCGCTCGCCCGTCACAGGACATCGGCAGCGCTATTCCGCCAATCTTGACGCTGCCGGATGATGGACGGGAAAGACCGGCGAGAATGCGCAGGAAGGTGGTCTTGCCTGCTCCGTTGCGGCCGAAGATGGCGACAAAATCGCCCTTGGCGACGTCGAGGTTGAGACCTCGAAGCGCAGAAAACCTTCCGAAATATTTTGCCAGTCCCCGGACTTCAATCATTTTGATATGCTGCCCTGCATTGGCAGCCGGAAAACCTCAAAGAACCACAAATAAACATGAAAACCGGACTCTGTGAGCAGGAATCTATTTATTCAGAAGCTCCGAAATTCTGCGCAGAAGTCGCTTCCCCTGCTCGTTTTGGCGGATGTATTCGCTCCGGTCAAGGGATTGAGTTTCGTACTGATGCTCCAGGACTGCAAGGAAATTGAGCACACGTTCATATTGTTCCTTCAGTCCTCTGGCGTCGGATTTACGATTCCCTTTTGCATGGGGTCGCGAATAATTGAAGGCGTACCACAGGATCAAGACAAATCCCATGAGCAGCAGGCTCACTATGGTCGCAGCATTTAGCCCAACAGCATTTGGAAAAGAGCGCACAGTGGTTTGATTTGAATCAGGCGTCTCGCCGGATGATTGCGCACCTGGAGTCGTTGTCCCGCCGGAAAGCGCAAAGATCACCTCTGTGCCTGCCTTAATCGCCCCCCCCCTGTATATCGAAAAATTTTTTTGAGTGTCAGTCTGGATTTTGGTCAATCCCTCACCGGATAAATCCAGATCTGATGGAATAACCCCGATATCAAAGGATTCGACATCGTAAAAAAACTTCTTCCGATAGGTGTAGCTCTTGTTCTCATACGGAAGGATTTGCAGAACTTCAAAAGTCGTGACCCCCGGACGCAGGGGATAGATGCTGTAATAGCTCTGCCCGTCTGGGCTCTCCAATGGCGTCTGCGCCAGGGGCATCGATGATCCTGGAGCTGTAACCTCCATATCAGGCACTTCCAGGATGTCGGAAGGCTTCGAAAACCGATAGTTGCCCTCCTCGTTCATAAAGGTCTGCGGTGGTTTTGTCTGATTGTTAAAGGAGATTGTTTCAGTCGCATGCAGCCGGTCCCCGGTTGACTGAAAGGCAATCCGAACGGCTTGTGCCTGGATATTGTTCATTGACTTCGTTGTCTCATAAACCTGTATTTCAACCGAGGCTTTTCCCATATTGTCGAATGTCGCCCGGGCAAGATAGCTAGCCGACTCATAGCCAGCCCGTATCATAATCTCCGCATCAGTTGGAAGGCCGTCAAAACGGAATTTGCCTTCGCGGCCGGTCTTGCCTGACTTGATGATGCTCATACCGTTGCTGAGGGAAATGACATCCAGATCTACATCTGCCGGCACGAGCGATGGATCTGTGCCGTTTGTCAGCCTGCCTTCTACGATGCCCTGCGATTGCGCAGCGGCAATAGCGTATGCTGACGCAAATAGAAAACAGACAGCAAATAGAAGAAAATAAAAAGGATTTTCGAATACGCGCTTGGTTCTCATTGTGAGACAGTATCGCTGATTGGCTCGCCGCAATCCGCGCAAAATTTCTTTCCTGGAATTAACATGGCGCCGCACGTCCGGCAGCGGGCGGTATTACTCTTGAGGGAACTGCCGCGTGAAAACAGTTCTGCTTTTCGCGCTGCGATATCACGTTCGATGGCCTCGTCTATGTCCGCTCCGGCGCCCAACAGATCGAGCTTTTGCAGAATCATCGCCGCTTCGGCCTTATAGCCCGATTCCAATTGATGGAAATCCTCATGGACAAGCCTGCCCACTTTATATTCGAATTCAAGATCTTTCAGGTTGTTGTAGATAATGATCTTTTGATGCAGAAGCCGGTCCAAATCGGTTTCAGCCAGCAATTCCTCTTCAAATTTTCCCCCAGAATCCCTAAACAAGGGCAGAAGCGTATAAAAACCGGCCACCAGAGCCATAATCGCGCATGCAAATATAAGCATCAGATCTCTTCTCCGAACTCTCCGTTCCCTCTCCTGATATCACATGGATGAAAATTTCATTTGGATTTCACGATTGCCTCCAGCGCCGCAGATTTTGAGAAATAAGCTTGCGAAGCAGCAATCGCTCCTCTGTGATCGGGCAAAAGCGTCACAATTGTTCCCAACACTAAAATAACGGTACCCATCCATACCCAGAAAACCAGCGGATTTACATGCGCCATAATCTCGAATTTGGTGCCATCGTTAGAGGCTCCCGTGAAAATTACATAAAGATCCTCTTTGGGAGTGCTGTGGAGAGCGACCGTTGTAGTAGTCTGCTGATTCCCGACCTTGAACTCGCGCCTTTCCGGAGTCAGCGTCGCGATGAATTTGCCGTTCTTATAGGCCTGCAAAATGACCTTGCCATAAGTGTAATTCCCTTCATTCCCTTCTCTGTAATCTGTCATCTTGAGAATGTAAGAACCTATCGGCATTTCCTGGCCGGGGACGAGCTGCCGGCTTTCCTGCTTGTTAAAAGCATTGCCGGCGATACCGATGAAGATCAGTACGACTCCAAAATGGACGATGTGTCCCCCATAGCGCCGTTTGTTCTTCAAGACAAGATTGGCAAGCGACAGCAGAAAATTTTCACCGGTATTTTTGCCCCTAACACTGGCACCTTTTAAAAACTCCCGAATTATGGTCGCAAAAACGAATGCACCCAACGACAGGGCCATGATCGAATAGAGATTGCGCATGCCGCTGATAAGCAATCCTGAGCAAGCCGCCAGTCCAAGAATCGACGGCCAGAAAAACGCCCGGCGCAGACTCGTCAGCGAGGTTTTGCGCCAGGCGAAAAACGGCCCCACTCCCGTAAGAAACAGCAACATGAGGCCGATCGGAACGTTGATGCTGTTGAAGAATGGTGAACCGACCGTGATTTTGTTTCCCCGGATCCACTCCGAAAAAACGGGGAACATTGTTCCCCAAAGAGTCGCAAAACAAGCCACAACCAGGACCAGGTTGTTAAAAAGGAAGGCGCTTTCGCGGGAAAGGATCGAATCCAGCGCGTGTTCGCTTTTCAGCAACGGGAGCCGATGGATGATCAGAAACAGGCTTGCGAACAAAACAAATAACATGTAACCAGCAAAGAATTTGCCCAAATTGGAATCGGCAAAAGCATGAACAGAACTCACAATGCCGCTACGCGTAATGAAGGTTCCAAAAATGCCCAGCAAAAAGGTGACGATGACCAGGAGAATGTTCCAGACTTTCAACATTCCCCGCCGCTCCTGGATGACAGCCGAATGCAAAAACGCGGTTCCCGTCAGCCAGGGCATCAGCGCGGTATTTTCCACCGGATCCCAGCCCCAGTATCCTCCCCATCCGAGAACAACGTAAGCCCATTTGGCGCCAAGCATCAACCCTGCTCCCAGAAGAAGCCAGGTCCAAAGCGTCCAGCGGCGTGTGGTTCGGATCCATGCATCGCCAGGTTGCCCGCTGATGAGCGATGCGATAGCGAAGGCGAACGGAACCACGAAGCCGATGAACCCGAAGTACAAAATTGGAGGGTGAATGACCATTGCCCAGTACTGCAAGAGCGGATTCAGCCCTTGGCCGTCCCGTGGAATGTATTTCTGCATTGAGCCATCGGCATAAACACTGACAAGCTGGCTGAACGGATTCGAGATGAAGATATTGAGCAGGAGAAAAAAAACCAGATTGAACATCAGGACCGCTGTTACATAAGGCATCATGTCCCGATGGCGGAATCGATTCTGGCGTATTACGATGCCGGATATAAGGGCGGTAATAAAAACCCAGAGCAGCATAGAGCCATCGTGGGCGCCCCAAATCGCTGCGATCTTATAAAGAAGGGGAAGGTCGCGACTGGACGCGTTGGCAACGTGGGATACGGAGAAATCATCTCTGAGAAGAAGACACAGCAGGCTGCCGATAGCCATGGCGATGCTGGCGCATGAGGCTATGGCCGCCCGCGCCGCGCTGTGCACAAAGCGCGGTTGCTTTTGCACAGCGCCCAATATTGCGGCCAGCATGGCATACACAGCCAGGCAAAAAGCCAGCAGCAGACAGAAATTCCCAAAATCACTCATGGAATCCCTCTTTGTCGCCAACTCTAAGATTTATACTGATTTTGGGCACGCTCGATATTAGGAAACCTGGGCCGGAAATTTCGAAATGCGCAATTTGCGCCGGGAGGCCCGACCAATGCCTTGGGAACCCATTGACTGTGACACTGCAGATGCCCATCTGGGAAATGCTGCCAGAAAATACTGAATGATCAACGCCTAGGCCGTTAGGAGGATCTCTTCTCGTATTCGGCCTCGTATTTTGAAGCGCACTTCGCTTCAATGCGGTGCGCCTGAAAAATCCCGTCCGGCGAAGCCTTCCCTTCAACTACTGCTTTGGACCCGTCTTTAAATGTGTCGGGGATTATGTCTTTGCCGACATAGCGCACTCGCAAGGACTTTCCCTGACTTTCCAGAACAAATTCCATTTGAGGTTTTGTGCGATCTACGGAACCGGCCGCCACGTCGCCTGCGATTTTAAGCGTTTTCTCCTTGAGGCTGCCTTCCGCCGCGATGTATTCCTGGACAGTAATATAATAAGCTTTGCTTTCTTCAAAGCCTACGAAACCCAACCAGGCCAAAGCGGCCACGATGATTACGCCACCAAGCACAAATTTTACCTTGGTGCTTTTCACCTCTTAGCCTCCTGCGATGCATGCGCCCAAAAAAGGGCCAGGGTGCTGAGCCATAAACTGTCCATTGCGATCAGACTCACAATCGCTTGTATTTTCATATTCTTGCTCCGCTATTTCCGCGAATCAATTGATGAATCAGCACACTAGCCCGCTTTCCTCGCTAAATGGATAGCATTTCTGGCTTTTAATTTCAACGTTGCTGCGGGTACCCTTAACGTCGTTTGAGCTCACCTTTTAGGGCTTAACTTCGTGATCGAAATTTAAAAAATCATTGGATTGCCCCAATGTTTCGATGACATTCGCCCTTTTCCGGTGTAAAATTTTTGAGCATTTCTCTCATTTAAGATAATGGAAAACATGATGGAGACACAGCGGAAGCCTAATAACCGGCTCGCGGATGAGCTTGAGTATATCCGGCTGCAAATTGCCGAGATTCAGTCGATGGTATTCAGAAACAATACCTCTCCAGCAGTTGCGCCGGACAAGACTTTGGCCGGCGCTATCGTTTCGCCGAGGCAGAATCGAGAGCTGGGGAGACTGTTGCCTCCCCTCCCGGAGAACGCTCCATTCGGCATGGCTCTGATCGATTCGGATCGCAGATTTGTCCGGGTTAACAGGGTTGTCTGCCGGATGCTCGGATATCTGGATCAGGAGCTTTTGGGATTGACGCTTGGAGAAATTACTCTGGAAGAGGATGCAGCAGATTGCCTCCATCTCTTTGATCAGGTTTGGAGCGGCAAGCTGCCATACGGCCGCATGGAAAATCGGTTTTACACAAAGAGCCGGGAAATCGTCCGGATCCAGCTCACAGTTTGTCCTCTATATGAAGATTCAGAGAAGCAGTCTCTTGCCCTGGCATTTCTCGAAAATCCTGCCGAGCGCAGGCAGGCTGGAGAAGACCTTAAGACTGGCATTGAAGTGCATAGGGAGATTTTCGAAAACGCCCGGGATATTGTCTTTGCGCACGACTTGGCTGGAAACATTACGTCTCTCAACAAATCAGCCGAGAAGATCATCGGTTGTTCAAGAGATCAAATGATCGGCTCGAATTATTTCGAGTGGGTTGCGCCGGAAATGCGCGATCTGGCCCGAAAGATCATCGAAGACCAGATCGCAGGGAAAGGCGATTCAGTTTTTCAATTGGATGTAATTGCCAAGGACGGGCGACGGGTTTTCTTGGAAATAAGCTCGCACCCGGTATTCCGGGAAGGAAAGCCTGTAGCTATTCAGGGAATTGCGCGGGACATCACAAGCCGAAAAAAAACTGAAGAGGAGTTAAGCCTAAAGAACCAGAAGCTGCAGGAATGGGTGGGCGAGTTAGAAAAGCGTGCTCGTGAAATGACCCTGCTGAGCGATATGGGCGATATGTTGCGCGCATGCTTGACTACAAGCGAGGCCTACAGTGTTATCGTGAGCGTGGCTCAGCAGATTTTCCCGGTTCAGATAGGAGCACTCTACATCATTGACAAGCCCCGCAATGTTCTGGAAGC
>Ga0208980_10000878_pt1 | contig 17812 bp, 17 predicted proteins | sample WetSurMetagenome_3_FD_187993 | JGI IMG/M metagenome (GOLD analysis project Ga0208980, IMG submission 187993) | Wetland microbial communities from Twitchell Island in the Sacramento Delta, sample from surface sediment Aug2011 Site A1 Bulk (version 2) | ecosystem: Environmental > Aquatic > Marine... | reverse complement strand
TCCCTTGGTGCCCATCATATGGCTCGAAGCGCTCTTTGGGATAGTTGGAGGTCACCACACCCTTCTTCAGCACCCCTCTCTCGATCGGTCTCAGCATCCAGTGTCACCTCAAAGGTCGCTCCCAGAATAGGAAAGATTGAATGATTTGTTAATCAAGGGGAAGTCTGGCACTATGTTCCCCAGAACGGCCGTTTCCATAGCCCTCCAGTTATGGAAAGAGGCGTCCCGGACCTTGTGCCTGAAGGGCTTGCTTCCTTCCCCAGATATCGTCCAGTGCACCAATTCCCCCCGCGGAGACTCGACCAGGCTCATCGAGGTTTCGCCTTCCTCCACCTCTTTAATGCTGGTGCATATCGCACCAGAGGGCAGGCCACCTAATGCTTGTTCGACGATGCTGATGGACTCGCCGATTTCATCCAGTTTGATCAATAGACGTGCATGAACGTCACCCTCGTATTTGATCGGGACGCGGAAGCTCATTTGCCGATAGGCCGCGTAAGGGTGGTCGCGACGGACGTCCCGGTCTAATCCCGAGGCGCGCGCCACTGGACCGACCAGGTTAAGGTCCTTGGCGGCGACCAAGGAGACCACGCCCGTCGTCTCAGTCCTTTCCAGCACGGACTGGGTGCTAAGGACCAATGAGGAGAATTCCTTAAGGTCCAACTTCAGTCGGATGAGCTCATTGAGGGCCCTCGGCAACTTCTCGGGTGAGATGTCCCTCCTCACCCCTCCAAGGCAATTCAAACCCCTCAACAGTCTGCTCCCGACCAGGTAGTCGTTGAGGTCTAGCGCTTTTTCCCTCATGATGAAGGCGTGCTGAGCGGCCACATTGAAGGCCACATCCAAGGCAATCCCCCCAACGTCCCCCAATAGGCAATACACGCGCTCTAGCTCGGCGTAAATCGTGCGCAGATACTCCGCCCTCTCGGGAGGAGCCAAGGTAATTCCTTCCACCGCCTGGCAGAAGGCCAGGGAATGGGAGAAGGAGTTGTCGCCCGATATCCTCTCCGCCAAGAATACTCCCCTGGCGTAGCTCGAGCGCTCGAAGAGCTTTTCCACTCCTTTGTGCACATAGCCCAGGCGAATCTCCAGGTTGAGTATGGGCTCGCCGGCCACGCTGAAGCGGAAATGCCCGGGTTCGATCACACCAGCATGTACCGGCCCGACTGGTATCTCGAACACCCCCTCGCCCTCGACACGACGATACTGATATTCGCAAGGCCTCCTCGGGACCTTTTTATCGATGGGAAATTCCTTTCGGAGGGGATGCTCCCCTACTGGCCAATCGTCATAAAGAACGAGAGGTTTGGGTTCTGGATGCCCGACCGGAATCAGCCCCAGAAGGTCCTGCATCTCCCTCTCGTACCAATCGGAGCAAGGGACCTCGGGGGTCAGGGAAGGGAATCTAGGATCATCTGGATCCAAGCTTGCAAGGAGAACGAGGAAGTCGTCCTCTCCCTTGAGCGCGAGTACCAGAACGATCTTGAAGTCCTTGGTCATCGGCCGGTTGTCGACGCCATGATAGGTCACGATGCTCGCGCCCCAAAGATTGTGGATGTAGGCCGCGACCTGAGCGAAATAAGGTGATTCCACCTCGAGCCAGATCTCGTTACCTTTGACTTTCTTCGATAGCACCCTGCTTGAGAGCTCCGCGGGCATGGAGCTCAGGATGTCCTGCATCCGGTTCTCGGTCATGCCCCGCCTCCTGGGAAGAGATGCGCGATGCCCTCGAGCATGTCGTTCAACCCCTGCGGGAGATACAATCCAAGGATCAATACGCCAGCCAGTAGGACCACGAGCATCATCACCACTGCAATGTCGCCTTCGCGCTTCTCAACGACCTTGGTCGGTTCACCGAATATCATCCTGGAAGCGTGGAGGAGCATGGCGGCAAAAATTATGGCAAGGAGGATCAAGTAAATCGAAACCGCAAGTAATTCACCGGCCTGAAGCCCGGCCATCAGGATGACCAGCTCGCTGACGAAGATGCCGAAGGGCGGGCAGCCAACGATCGCGAGGAAGGCCGCGAACCATAAGGCAGAGGTGATGGGCATGGTCTTAGAGAGGCCTTTGATCTCCTCCATGGTCCTGGTCTTCACTCTAGCGTACACCTGGCCTGCCCCAAAGAAGAGCGCGCTCTTGGTCAAGGCGTGGTTGATCATCTGAAGCAGGCTTCCGATGATGCCGAGCGACCCTCCGATGCCGAATCCCAGGGCAATCACCCCCATGTGCTCGATCGAGCTGTAAGCCAGGAGGCGCTTGAAATCGCGTGATAAGATGATGAAGGCGGCTGCGATGGCCATGGAGAAGATGCCGAATAGCACCAGCAACCCGCCCGAGAAACCCGGGCCGAGCGCGGCGGAGGATATCATGTGATAGCGCAGGATGGCGTACATGGCGCAGTTGAGCAGGACGCCAGAGAGCAATGCGGATATTGGGGTTGGGGCTTGCGAATGTGCGTCAGGAAGCCAGGTGTGCATGGGCGCCAGACCAACCTTGGTGCCGTAGCCGACCAAGACGAGGATAAAGGAGATGCGCAATAGGGTCGGGTCCAGCTGGTCCGCCATGCCCAGGAGCGATGACCATTCCAATGATCCTCCGGCCTCGCCCACCTGCTGGATGGAGGAAGCATAAAGCAGGATTGTCCCTAAGAGGGCAAGCGTGATGCCCACCGAGCAGATTATGACGTACTTCCAGGCCGCCTCCAACGAGTTCTCGTTGTTGTAGAAGCTGACCAGGAAAGCCGAGGCCAATGTGGTGGCCTCGATGGCGATCCACATGATTCCGAGGTTATCGGAGAGGCACACCAGCACCATGGTCATTATGAAGCCATGCAGGAGCGCGTAGTAATAGCGGAATCTGCTGGCCTCGAACCTGCCTTCATCCAACTCCCTACCCATGTAACCTATGGAGTACAATGAGGTAGCCAAGGACACGATGGCCACCAGCATCAGCATGAAGGCGCTCAGCCCATCCATGTACAGCATCCCCTCGTCCTTGGCGCCGCTTGTGACTACTTCGTAGGACGTGTAGGTGGAGAGGGCCAGAAGGGCTAGAGAGCCGATGCTGCTCGCCCATTCCACCTGCCTCCTGTCCTTGAGGAGAAGGCAGATGAGCGCGGTAACGGCAGGAATGATGAGCAGTAACTCTAACATCTAATCTTTCAGCCTCCTGAGGAACGAGGTGTCAAGGGTTTCGAAGGTGCGGTTTATGCGGAAGACGAAGACCCCCATGATCAACACCGCAACCATGATGTCGAAGAAAACGCCCAGCTCGACGATCAGGGGCATGCCATAGCTCAAGGAAAGTGCTGCCATGAACAGCCCGTTCTCCATCACCAGCAGGCCGATGACCTGGGTGATGGCTTTCTTTCGGCTTATCATGATGAACAAGCCTATGAGCACCACCGCCAAGGATAGCGCCAATGCCCCGGCTGTGATGGTTTCTCCGCTCTGGATCAAGGGCTCGGCCACGTAGTACGCAAGGATGGCCATGCCTCCAGCGATGAGCAGCGAAGAGGGCGTGCGCACCGAGGGTTCGACGTCATTGGCGACCTGGATGCGGTCCATGATCTGGTCTATGATGCGCGGTATGATGAGCGCCTTGAGCACGATGGTCAACGCAGCGACCACATAGATGTGCCAGTATCCGGTGCTATAGGCGACGGCCGCCGCCAGCAGCCCCAAGGCTAGGGACTGCCAAGCGAAGACCCGAACCATAGTGCGCAGCCTTCCAGTGGCAACGAGGATGAAGGCCGCGAGCAGGACCATCGCCGCCAGGCCATTTATCAAGTTCAGGTTGATTTCCGCCATGTTTATCCCTCACAGCACGAAGTACGACATTACCGCCAGGAAGGCGAGGATGAACGCCCCCGTTAGCAGGTTGGGCAGTCGGAAGAGCCTGAGCTTGGCCATCGATGACTCGATGATGGCGATTACCAGCGCCAATGCCAGCAGCTTGACCAGGAATATGATTACACCTAAAGCTAGATCCGGAGCAGTCACCTGGGTCGCCACTCCCCAGGGTAGGAAGGCGCTCCAGGCTATGGTGATGAATAATGTGAGCTTGACCATGCTGGAATACTCCATGAGCGCCAGGTCCTTGCCTGAATACTCGAGGAGCATGGCCTCGTGGATCATGGTCAGCTCAAGATGGGTGGAGGGATTATCGATTGGTATACGAGCGTTCTCGGCCAAAATGGCTATGAAGAATGCGGCGAAGGCCAAAAGCAAGGCCGGTCCAATTAGGCTCGCTCCCGAGGTGGCGAGAAGGCTCGTGACCGATACCAATGAGGTGGTGCCGGTCAGCAATGCCACGGTGAAGAATGAAAGGAGAATCGCGGGCTCTATCAGTGATGATACTAGCATCTCCCGGCTAGAGCCCATGCCACCGAAGGTGGAGCCGGCATCCAATGCGGCTAAGGCCATGAAGAACCTGGCCATGGCGAAAAGGTATACGAGCACGATCAGGTCGCCCAGGAAGCCGAAGCTCTCGGTGACGAAGGCGGGCACGAGCAGGGCCGCCACCACCATGGAGGCCAGGCATACGTATGGAGTGAGGCTTGTCAGCCAAGAGGCGTCCTGTGAGACCACCGAGCCTTTGCGCATCAGCTTGGCCAGGTCCAGATAGGGTTGGAATATTGGAGGGCCACGCCGGCTCTGCATCCATGCTTTGAGCTTTCGGATTATTCCTGTGAGGAGGGGAGCGAGGGCCAGGAGCACAGCCGTTTGGACCAGGGCAAGAAGGTAGTCGGCCATTTGCTCACCTGAAGACCAATAATAGGATGACGAGGGCGGCGAAGATGTAAGCCAAGTACCTCTGGACGCTCCCCGCTTGGATCACGCTCGCTCGCTTTGCCACTCCAAGGATGGCGCGGGCTACAGGCTCGTAAAGATATGCCTCGAAGAGTTTAGGGATGCTTGAGGAATAGCCCATTTTTTGCTTGGAATATGGAGACGAGCTGGGATCGAAGGTGAAGCTGCTCTTGCTTCGATAGAGGGGATTGAAGATGCGGAGTATGGGCTGGGAGTGGCCGGTCGGCGTGTATTCGTTCCTTGGACTTAGGGGCGTGCCACAATCCCAGGTGTCGCCTTTGGCTCTCGTGGTCCTGCCCCCAAGGGACCTGACTAAAAGGAAAGCGAAGGGGATCATCAGGCCCAAGAGAGCTGCCAGGAGGATGGGAGATACGCTGGAGACCTCGCCACCGTTCACCTCAAGCACCCATCCATCAGTGATCTGGCTTCCGATTGAGACCCCGACTATGTCAGCGCTTGCTTGATCTACGAAGGGAATGATTTGCGCCGAGAGGACGCCGGTGAGCAAGCACAGCACAGCCAGGATGGACATGGCGAGGAGCATCCCTCGATTCGCCTCCTTGGCCTGCTTGGCCACCTCGCTTCTCGGCCGAGCCAAGAACACGGATCCGAAGATGCGCACGAAGCAGGCGGCCGCCAAGGCGCCGGTCAGAGCAAGCATCCCCAAGGCGATGGCCATTAGCAGGTTCACTGTCACGTCCTGAATGGTGTAGGAGAGCAGCAAGGACTGGAAGATCAGCCATTCGCTCACGAAACCATTGAATGGAGGAATAGCAGAGATGGATAGTGCTCCAACGAAGAACAGCAGACTCGTGTATCGCATCCTCTTCGCCAAGCCTCCCATCCTTTCCATGTCCTTGGTTCCCGTCGCATGGACCACGGAACCAGCTGCCAGGAATAGGAGGGACTTGAACAGAGAATGGAAAAGGACGTGAAGTAAGCAGGCCACAAGTGCTAAGGCGGCCAATTGCAGCATGTCCTGGGCGTAGAAGACCATGGCCGCTCCCAAGGCGATCAGGATTACCCCCACGTTCTCGACCGTGGAGAAAGCCAGGGCGCGCTTGACGTCCTTCTCGGCTATCGCATAGAGGACTCCTATCAACGCGGTCAATGAGCCTATGAAAAGCGTCAACAGACCCCACCATAGAATATCAACATGAAGGAACTGGAAGGCGGTGCGGATTAGCATGTACACCGCCAGCTTGACCATTACTCCCGACATCAACGCAGAAACGTTGCTAGGGGCGGTCGGATGAGCTTGTGGCAGCCACACATGCAGGGGGACTATTCCGGCCTTCGCTCCGAAGCCCACCAATGCTAGGAGGAAGGCGCTGCTTCGTGCCAATTCGGTCATTCCTTGACCTGCGTAAAGGGCGATTTGATGGAAATCCAGGGAGCCCGAAGCATAGGACAGATATAGCAGGCAGGCGGCGATACATGCAGTGCCCAAGTGGGCCATGACGAAATACAGCCATGCAGCGGACGCAGCTCCCTCCTCCTTATGCTCATATGCTACCAGCAAATACGAGGAGAGCGACATGAGCTCCCAGAAGATCAGGAATAGCAACACATTGCTAGAGGCGACCACCATTGCCATGGAAATCAGGAAGATCGGAAAGAGAGCGCAGAACTTGACGATGCTATACTTGCCAATGAACTGCGGAACATAACCTAAAGAATAGATGGCAGCCGCTAAGCCAACAATGGAGATGGAAGCGAGGAAAAGGGCGGCCAGGGGGTCGATTGCGATGACGAAGGGGCCAAGGAAAGGGAAGGCAATGAACTCGAAGGTCAGATCGCCTTCAAGGAAGACGCTGATGGAGGTGAGCAGCCCCATGATCGCAGCGACGGCGGAGATTCCGAACGACAGTTGGATGCAGAGCCGTTCCTTCCTGGCTGTGACCAATGCGGCTGTGGTCGCAATCGCGCCCAGAGCTATCATCGCAGCAAACGAGTACGTCCCTAGCGTTTCGAGCCACCTCTTCGGGCCCTCTTTACCTGCGCATGTCAAGCGCCTTTAGGAAAGAACGACCCTGGTTTTGGCTCGCAAATCCATCCTCGCATTTAAGCGTTTCGTGAGCTTTGATTTCGATAGGAATCATTATATAAAATATCCAGATTAGGAAAGAAATCTTTCAAAGAACGCTCAAGTCATCGGCGACCTAAGGCCTCTGTCTCCCTCATATCGGAGCGCTACCTCTTTGGCCCAGGAAGCTGGAAGCTTATGATGCTCCTTGAGGAACTTGACCGCCAGCTCGTGCCCCCTCTCCTCCACTCCGTATTCATCCAGCAAAGCGAACCATTCTTCCCAGGTCTTGCCGGTCGCGGCCTTGACCTCCGCGTCTCCGACCACCTTGTGCTCTTTCGTACAGCTCCGGCCCATGTCATCATTATTCCTCTGGCCGAGTAATAAGCTTCACCTTCGGAACATCAGGTGCCAACCATTGCGTTAATATATTCGCCGTTTGGTTGTATCCAGGGAGGGAACCGGATGGATGATGCGACCACCAAGAGGGATATGAGCGCAGCCGTGCTTAGGACCGCGTTGGCCATCGAGGAGTTCGGCATCAATTTCTACTCCGAACTGAGCGCTTGCGTGGCCGATGAGAGGGGAAAGGCATTGATGCGCAGCTTAGGCAATGATGAAAAGGAGCATTCCCGCATCATAAGGGATGAGATGGCCCGCCTCTCAGTTGGCAAGGATACGGCTGAGCCCGGGCTTTTAATGGAATACCTCGAGATCCTTCCCAGCAAGGTCTTCGTGAAGCCGGAGGGATCCTGCCTAACCTTGGAGGATGAGATTGCCGCCCTGCAAAAGGGGATTGATGTGGAGATGAACTCCATCAAGATGTATCAGGATGCGCTCACAAAGGCCATTGATCCGAAGACCGAGGTGACTATCGAAGAACTAGCGCGATGGGAGTGGCGGCATAAAGAAATCCTCGAGGAGAACATGCGCAACTTAAAGCTGGAAGGGTCCTGGTACGGGTATAGCCCGATATTGGAAGGGTGAAGCTTCTCTCCGAAAGCTTTTTAATGCCGTTAAACTTGGGTCAAATACGACATACCAGCAGTCCCCGGTGAATAGATTAAAATACCTAGGTAACATGCCTAGAGCAATCCCGTCGGCCATCTTAATGGTGGGACTGGACTCGCCGGCTGGTTCGGTGCGATATTAGAGGTGCATGGCATGGCAAGGTTGCCGAACATCAACAGGGAGCTGTCGGCTTGTCTTCAATGTGGTTACTGCGTCCGCGTATGCGATACCTACGGTCAGGAGCCGTGGGAATCGATCAGCCCCCGTGGAAAGCTGTACTACCTGAAGCAACTGCAGAACAAGACTCCGTTGGATAAACTGCTTGGCCGCAAGGTCGAGGTGGATGAGGAGTTCGTCGAGGCCCTGTATAAGTGCACTGGCTGCGCCGCATGCTGGTCGGTCTGCCATGTGGAGATAGAGTTCGCCGAGTTCTGGGAGACCGTCCGTGAGTGGGTCGTGGAACAGGGCAAAGGGCCCTTATCTGCCCACAAGAAGCTGGGAGAGAGCATCCTGGCAAACAACAACCCTTACAAGGAGCCCCCGGCCAAGCGCGGGGACTGGTTCCCGGCCAATATCCAGAAGGTCCCTTTCAACCCTGATGTCTGCTTCTTTGCCGGCTGCACTGCGTCTTACAGAATGCAAAGGATCCCACAGGCTGCGTCCACTTTCTTGGACCGCTGCGGCGTAAAGCAGAACATCATGGGCGCGGATGAGATGTGTTGCACCTCCCCCATGCTGAGGACGGGGCAGATCAAGGCCACTCGGGACTTCGCGGAGAACAACGTCCGCCAGACGGAGAGGATGGGCGCCAAGGCCATGGTCACCGCCTGCGCTGGTTGTTACAAGACGACCACGCATGATTACAAGCGCTTCTACACTCGCCCGTCGTTCGAGGTCTATCACTTCTCGCAGTACGCTCTCAAGCTCCTCAAGGAGAAAAGGGTCAAGTTCACCAAGAACTATGGCAACATGAAGGTCACCTACCACGACCCCTGTCACCTAGGAAGGCATGCTGGTGTGTTCGAGGTGCCGCGCGAAGTGATCAAGTCGGTGCCGGGGATAGAGCTAGTGGAGATGAGCCGCAATCGCATGAACTCGCAGTGTTGCGGGGCGGGAGGCGGCTACAAATCGCAATTCAATGAGTTCGCCGTGAACATCGCCGCCAAGAGGGTCAAGGACGCCGTGGAGACCGGTGCCGAGCGCATCATCACCACCTGTCCGTTCTGCGTGCTCAACTTGCAACAAGGCGCGAAGCAGATAGGTTCGGACATCAAGGTGATGGACCTATCCGAGCTCCTGGCTGAAGCCACCGCTTAGGCCATGGTTAGCTTTGGGCATGGCGACGCCACTTCCCAGCGTTATTCAGGTCACTAGCTTAAGTCGGCCAAGTCATTTGATGCGAACCTTCAGCACCACAGTCCGGACTGGTGGCTTTCCCTCTTCCCATGGACGACGATAGACCAGTTTCAGGCTCGCCCTTCCCTTGTTTAAGGCGAGGAATCCGAAGCTCGAGGTGCCGCCTGAACCCACTAAGGACGGCGCAGATGGCACGAAGGAGGGCCCCTCTATCCAATCCAGTAGGTTCCCGCTCATCAGGTCCACCTGCCATTGGTAACCCGTGCTCGGATTCGATTCCAGATGGAGCAGCAGCTTGTCGCCTTTGCTCATCTCCACGCTCCTCTTGTCGGTGTTGTCCTGTATCCTGACTTCCACTACGCTACCCATGTCGGATATGTATGCGCGCCCCCAGCTCTTCTAGGCATCGGGCTGCATTCGTCATTTCCGCCCCCCGCCGCGATAGGTTCAAGTACCGCCAAGTTTTGGATTTGAGGGCTAATGGTCTTTGAGCTGCTCGATCCCAAAATCCAGAAGGTCCTCACGGAGAAGAACATCCATGAGCCGACCGGACCGCAGAGACAGGCGATCCCTCATATCCTAAAGGGAGAGAATGTCCTGTTGGTCGCGCCGACTGGCATTGGTAAGACCGAAGCGGCCATGTTGCCCATCCTGCATATGTTATTGAGGTCCGAGGGCAAGGGCATCAAATGCATTTACATCACGCCCCTTAGGGCGCTCAACCGCGACCTGCTGAGACGCCTGGACGAGTTCGGGAAGGCGCTCGGGTTGGATGTGGCGGTGAGACATGGCGACACCACGCAATCGGAGAGGAACAGGCAATCCCGCAAAGCCCCGGATATCCTCATCACTACGCCGGAGACGCTGCAGATCATGTTCTCCGGCAAGAGGCTCAGGGAGCATTTGGCCAATGTCCGCTTCTTCGTAATCGATGAAATACATGAGCTGGCCTCGAATGAGCGCGGGGCCCAATTGGCTGTAGCCATGGAGCGGCTGGTTAACGAGGCGGGAGAGTTCCAAAGGATTGGCCTCTCCGCTACCGTAGGCAGCGTACAGGAGGTCGCCAATTACCTTGGCGGCAAGGAACGGAAGGTCACCATGATCCGTGCTCATGTGGCCAAGGACATGAAGGTCACGGTGCAGAGCCCGAGGGTGAGCGAGGAGGACAAGGACCTGGCCGGTACGTTGCAGAGCGACCCCCAGATGATGGCCTGCATGAGGCGCTGCCGGCGGATCATAGAGGCACACCGCTCCACTTTGCTCTTCGTTAACACCCGCGACACAGCTGAGGCCTTGGCGGCCAGATACCATATATGGGATGAGAAATTCCCCGTGGGCGTGCACCATGGTTCCCTCTCGAAGGAGATACGAATCGAGATGGAGGAGAGTTTCAAACAGGAGCGGCTCAAAGGTCTGATCTGCACCTCCTCTCTGGAGCTCGGAATAGATATAGGCAGCGCTGATTTCGCCATCCAGTACAATTCGCCCCGTCAGGTCGCCAGGCTGATCCAGAGGATGGGGAGGGCTGGGCACAGCGTCGGAGCCAAGTCCGAGGGGTCGATCGTTGCCTCCACCCCCGACGAAATCGCCGAAGCATTGGTGATCACCCGCAAGTCCACAAAAGAGGAGATAGAGCCTTTGAGGGTCAGGGAGAGCCCACTGACCGTCCTGGCGAATCAGCTCGTGGCCATGACGATGGCGGGAACAATGGACAAAGAAGAGGCGTACCGCGTCGTCCTCCGCTCCTATCCCTTCCGCCATCTGACCATGCAGACCTTCGAAGGGGTATTGGAGCAACTAGGCAGGATCGGGCTGGTCTTCATCGGCGAGAAGGACTACCGGCGCTCGAGCCGGGGAATGCGCTACTTCTACGACAACCTCTCCATGATCCCTGACGAGAGGAGTTTCAAGATCCGGGAACTGTCTTCGCGCAAGATCGTGGGCCAACTAGACGAATCATTCGTCGTCTCCTTCGCAGAGCCATATGCCACCTTCATCACCCGGGGCAGGTCCTGGCGCATCATCGAGCTTAAGGAAGATGAGCTATTGGTGGAGCAGGTGAAGGAGATCGGCTCCATACCTTCCTGGGTAGGCGAGGACATTCCTGTCCCTTACGATGTTGCCGTGGAGGTAGGCCGCCTTCGCCGCCTGGGCAACTATCAGGACTATGCCGGAGACGAGGAGGCCAATGGCAGGCTTCGATCATACCTGGAAGAGCAGCGGAAGGAGGCGAGCATGCCCACCGACCAATTGCTGACATTAGAGATGGGGAAGAAGTTGGCCATACTCAATTGCTGCTTTGGCTCCAAAGTGAACGAGACGCTGTCCAAGTTGCTCTCAGTGCTTCTGACGGCGCGCATCGGCGAGAGCATCGCCGTCCACACCGACCCTTATCGCATCGTGCTCGAGCTGCCAAGAGACATCAGGGCGGTTACCATAATCGACACCTTGAAATCGATCAGGTCAGAGAACGTGGAGGGCCTGGTGCGGCTGGTCATAAAGAACTCCTCCTTCCTTAGGTGGCGGTTCGTCCACGTGGCCAAGAAGTTCGGGGCGGTGGAGAAGGAGGCGGACTACCAGAGCATCAACTTCAACCGCCTCTTCGAGGCGTACGATGGCACGCCGATGTACGAGGAGGCGGTGGACAGGGTGCTTTGGGAGGACCTGGACCTGGAAGGCACCGCCAAGGTGGTGAAGCTGATCGAGTCTGGCGAGATCCATTTGGAGGTCTCTCCGCTCACGCCCATAGGACGAGCCGGGCTGGAGCACTCCAAGGAGCTCATCGCCCCGCAGCGCGCGGACCACTCCATCCTCATGGCGTTGAAGAATCGCCTGGAGGAGGAGCAGATGTTCATGACCTGCCTCAACTGCAAGTCGCAGTGGAAGCTCAGGGTCAAGGACGCGCCTCGCCAAATCCATTGCGAGCGATGCGGGGGCAAGATGGTCGCGGCCTTGCATTCCTACAATAAGGATGACGCCAGATTGCTTTCCAAGAAAGGCCTGACAGAAGAGGAGGAGGCCGAGGTCCGGCGCATGTATAAGAATGCCAGCCTGGTCAACAAGAGTGGTAAGAAGGCCCTGCTCTGCCTTTCAGGAAGGGGCGTGGGGCCGGACACGGCGGCACGAGTCCTATCCGGCTTCCACGAGAACGAGGACGAGTTCCTGCGCGAGATACTCAGCGCCGAGATCAATTACGCGCGGACCAAGAAATTCTGGGACTGAGCCCCTCATCACCCTTTGACCTTGTTGGTGAGCTTGCCGACGCCTTCGATCTCGATCTCAACCAAGTCCCCTCCCTTTATTGGGCCGACCCCTTCAGGAGTCCCGGTAGCTATGACGTCTCCTGGCTCAAGGACCATGAACTTAGATATGTAGGCGATGAGCTCCTCCACAGGGAAGATCATGTCAGCGGTGCGTCCGTCCTGCCTCAGCTCACCATTCAGCCTCGTTCGCACCGTGAGGGCACCTAGGTCAGGAATGTCTCCGACCGGTCGAGGCTGAGACATGGGGGCGAAGGTATCCATGCCCTTGGCCAAGGACCAGGGTAGACCGGACTTGCGCGCCTTGGACTGGACGTCTCTCGCGGTTACGTCATTGAAAACGGCTGCGGCTTCGACATACCTTAGCGCCTCATTTGAGGCCACGTGCTTCGTTCGCCTTCCGATTATTATTGCTAACTCGCCCTCGTAATCTACGCGCCCTATGTCAGGCGGCAGAACGATCTGCTCTCCGTTCGCAATCAGAGCGCTAGATGGCTTGAGGAATATCACTGGCTCGGTCGGAACCTCTGACTTGAGCTCCTTTATATGGGCATGATAGTTCTGCCCGATACAAACGATCTTGCCTGGTCGCATATCACCACTTGAGGAGGCTTACTCTTCCTCTTCGTTCTCCTGATCGTTGTTGCCCACGGTCTCTAGCTTGACCATGACGCCCATGCCCTTCAGGCTGGCGACCACCTTGTCCGCCAACGATATGGCATCCCCCAAGGTGGCCTGCTTGTCCCAGGTGTACACGGCGTCATAGTTGCCCGTGGTCGGTTTGAAGCCCATGTTGTTCAAGGCGTCGAACACCCTGGAGGGCTTGGCGCCCTCGGAGCTGAACATCACGGTGATGTAGGTCAACATCGGAAGGGAATCCCATCCCCCGCATTAAATGCTTACCGCTTGGGCGTATTGGATGAACGAATCTCTGGCAACTTCGAAAATCGTATCATTTCCCGATGAAGTCCCTGGCGATGATGTATATTTCGGAGCTGCTGGCGCGCGAGGCGTCGGGGCCGTAGAGCTTGATCTCCTTGAATCTGGCCTTTACCAGTTTCATGAAATCCGGCATCATGTCCCCTTCAAAGATCTTCATGACTAGTGCGCCTCCAGGCCTGAGCACTTTATCCGCGAATTCCAAGGCATGCTCGCAGAGGTCCACGGACCTAGCATGGTCCATGGAATAGCTCCCAGATATGTTCGGGCTCATGTCGGAGAGGACGACGTCGGCCTTACCGCCCAGCGCCTCCAACATGTCCATGACTGTCTCTTCCTTGCGCATGTCACCCTGAACCGTCTCCACGCCTTCGAGCGGCTCGATGGGCTGCAGGTCTACCCCCACGACCTTTCCTTTGGGGCCGACGCGCTCCGCGGCCACCTGAAGCCATCCACCAGGGGCGGCACCAAGATCCGCCACTACCGCCCCCCTCTTCAAGAGTTTGAACTTGTCGTCGATCTGGATCAGCTTGAAGGAGGCGCGACTGCGATAATCCATCTTCTTCGCGGCTTTGGAGTATGGGTCATTCCTCCTCTCCGTCATCCAGCGTTTCGACATATGTCGACGATTCCTCTGATAACGATAAAGCTTTGCCCTGTAATTTGGGCGGGTTCAAATAGTGCGAGTAAAATGAAAACTACTGAGGAGGTCGACAGATGGCCAAATGCGCCCGAACGCCGAGAACTCAGGCGAGCAAGCTCGAAAAAATGTCTGAGGAGGATTTCGATAAGTGGATCCTCTCCAAGATGGACGTATGCCAATGCCTGGACTGCAGCACCCACAACAAGTGCGCCAAGAACAGTGGGGAAAGGTTGTACTGCGTGGTCATGAGGAGCCCTTTCTGCATAGAGGACAAAAAGGGATGCCTTTGCCTCGATTGCCCGGTCTCGACAGAGCTTGGCTTCAAGAGAGACTATCATTGCCTGGTTGGAGCAGAGATCAAGAGAAAGAGCTAGGGCAAGGTTATTTCAGATGAGGAGTTTTACCAGGTATTATGCCTCAGCGTAAGAACCGCATGACCTATGCGAAGGCCGGTGTGGACATCGATGCCAAGTCGGAGGCCATAGCCTCCTTGGTCAAGCAGCTGAGGTATAGGCGCGCGGGGCGCGGTCGGATGATGGAAGTCAAAGGTCAGTTCACCTCCCTCATCGACTTTGGCGATGTGGCCTTGACGCTCTGTACCGATGGTGTCGGCACCAAGCTGTTGATCGCCGAGGCATTAAACAAGTGGGACACTGTTGGCATCGACTGCATGGCCATGAATGTGAACGACACCATATGTGTGGGAGCCGAGCCCATAGCCTTTGTGGATTACATCGCGCTGGACAAGCCCAATCCCCAGGTCACGGAGGCCATAGGAGTCGGTCTGCAGGCCGGGTCCAAGATGTCCGACTGCGAGATCGTGGGCGGGGAAATCGCTGTTCTGCCAGAGATGGTCAAGGGGATCGACCTTTCCGGGAGCTGCCTCGGCTTCGTGGAAAAGGATAGGATTGTCACCGGCGCTGAGATTGGGATCGGGGATGCGATCATTGGCCTGCCCTCTTCTGGCATCCATTCTAATGGAGTCACTCTGGCCAGGAGGGTCTTGGAGAAGAATGACATCGACATGGACCGAAAGATGCCCGAGCTTCGCGGCAGCGTGGGCGAGGAGCTCCTAACACCAACGTTCATCTACGTGCGCCAGGTGCTAAAGCTTCTTGAGCGCACGAAGGTCACAGGAATGGTGGACGTGACAGGAGGGGGACTGCGCAACTTCGTGCGTTTGAAGAAAGGGGTGCACTTCGACATCTCCAAGCCTCTCAGGCCGCAGCCCATCTTCAGGGTGCTGCAAGAGTTGGGGGAGATCGAGGAGAAGGAGATGTATCAGACCTTCAACATGGGAATGGGGTTTGCCATTGTCCTTCGCGAGGATGACGCCAAGGACGCGGTCAAAGCTCTTGGCAAAGGGGCCAAGATCGTGGGCGAGGTCGTCGAAGGAGAGGGTGTTGGCTCCTCCGAGCTCGGACTTAGTTATACTGTCTATTGAAATGAGCCTTTTTTCACTCCTTTTTTCTTAAGGATTCCACGAATTCAGCATAATCATTTATCAGTTCAAGCGTTAATCGCCATTCCGTTCCAGGTACTGAGATGAGAGTGACACTGATCCAACCCCCGATGTTCCATCAGCAGGTGCATTTAGCCCCGAACTTGGGGCTTGCCTACATTGCGGCTGTCCTGGTGAAGGATGGGGTGGAGGTTCAAGTAATCGATGCGGCGGCGGAGGACCTTGGCTATGATGAAATAATCCAAAGGCTAAAGGAGTTCAGACCCGACCTGGTGGCGGCGGGTGGGCAGACTCCCGTGAGCGACAGGGCTCTGACCATATTCAAGATGGCCAAGGAAGGCATCGGACCTGAGCTTAAGACACTTGCTGGTGGGCCTCACTTCTCCTTCACTGACATCGAGTCCCTGCAAAGATGCCCTGAATTGGACTTCGTGGTCCGAGGCGAGGCGGAAATGACCATCGTCCATCTTTGCAGAACATTGAAACAAGAGAGCGGCCTGGAAGAGGTATACGGGCTCACTTACCGCGACGCTAAGGCCGGCATCCGCAGAAACCCCGATAGAGAGCCGATATCCGACCTGGATTCCTTGCCCTTCCCCGCTTGGAACCTTTTCCCGGTCGACAAGTACCATTGGGCTGGCAACCGGATGATCGGGATATCTTCGTCCCGCGGCTGTCCCTACAGATGTCCGCATTGCATCACTTGGAAAATGCATAACGGCACAAGACGGAGGAACCCCAAGAGGATAGTGGAGGAGATGCTCTGGGTCAGGCGTAACTTTGGGCATGACACCTTCTTCTTCCAGGATGATGCGTCATTCCTCGACCGAGGACAGCTTGAGGGCTTCCTGGAAGCGCTCGAAGGGTGTGGGGAGAAGCTATATTGGTACTACGAGACGAGAGAGGACGTCTTCTCCAGATATAGAGATCTCTGGCCGCGGATGAAGCGGAATGGCATGTTCAAGGTCGTCCTAGGGCTTGAGACCCCAGACCCGAGCATGAGGGAGAGGTTCGGGAAGAAGGGATATGACCTGAACGAGGTGGAGAAAATGATGGATACCTTGGAGAAGGACCTCGACGTCCTGGTCTCCGTCTACCTGCTTTTCGGGCTTCCGGAGGACACGGTCGAATCGGTGGAGGCTCTGCTGGAATATGGCAAGCGCCTGTACCCGGAGCATTGCTCCTTCATTGTCGGGAGCCTGGCCGTTCCATTCCCAGGAACCGACATGTTCATGGACCTGAAGGAGCGGGGCCTGATCACAAGCTATGATTGGAAGGATTATGGCTTCGACCGATCGGTCATCAAGACCTCGGTGCCTCCAGAGAAGCTCTCGGAGGTGTTCAGCGAGTTCTGGGTCGGCACCTACGTTCGCCCCAAGGTCTTCTTGCACCAACTGGAGTTTTTCGTGTCCGGGAACAGGTTCCGCAAATCCATGGCCATGCAGTTCATCAAGATGGGGCGGGAGATGAGCTCGGACGTCAAGAAGATGAAGGGCGAGGAAGAGCTCGGCTTCTGAGGACCAGGATTCTTGCATTATCCTTTGTCATTGCAGAATCTTAGGATCGGATTTTGTGCGCGATCACCGCGGCCACGGCGCCTAACGCCGTGCAGGTTTCCAACGAGTGCCCCCCGAAGGTTATGTCCAGGTGGTTCGGTGCCATCTCGTGCAACTCCTTGGGCACGCCCTTGGGCCCAGTGCCGAAGAGCAAGCAAACGCTCTGCCCCCCAGAGAGCACGGCCACGACCTCGTCCACCGTCCTTCTCTTCTTGTCGGTGGCGTTGCAGGTGGTCAAGACCAGCTCTCCCAGCTGCGGTGGGAAGCCGCGGTTGATGTAAGGGAAGGTCTGGAACCTCCCCTTGGAAGTCAACTCCTTCAGATAGGAGCCATCTTCTCCTATGCTGGTGGTGGTCGCTACCCAATCCGCGATCTCCTGTGGGGTCGCGAGCTCTTTGGGGAAGGGGAAGCCGAAGGTGGCGAGGTTGAGGTCGAAGGCCAAGGCCAAGGGTCCCGCCCTGGCCAGAACACGGCGGTGTGCCTCCCTGAAACTGTTAGGGTCATATGAGTTCCAGAGGGCAATGGTGGCCCTGCCTATGCGCCGTGTCATTCTGCACCTTAGATAGATGAGAAAGTTAGGGGTTTTGGGGTTTAGTTCAGCTCAGAGCTTCAACGGGACCTGCTTGACGCTCTTGAGCATGTCCTCGTCCCAGTTGTACTGGAGGCGCTTGCGGCCCTTCCATAGCTTCTTCTGCAGGACGTAACCGACCATCAGGCTGAGCCCTATCGAAGCTTCCACATAAGC